>Ga0114975_10001610_pt1 | contig 15924 bp, 15 predicted proteins | sample S_130626_EF_Meta_FD_87031 | JGI IMG/M metagenome (GOLD analysis project Ga0114975, IMG submission 87031) | Freshwater microbial communities from Lake Simoncouche, Canada to study carbon cycling - S_130626_EF_MetaG | ecosystem: Environmental > Aquatic > Freshwater > Lake | place: Lake...
GCATAGATAGTTAGCGCCCAGAATGCGGTTATGGGCTATCAGGCATTAGGTCAAACCAATTTTTAGCCCGTGCACCCTTCCTCACATAGTACAGCACCGCCGTCTCTATTCACTGCCGCTGAACCATTGCTACTGATCCCCATCGAGCAGTACCGGGTTTTCCTGCAGATCAATTAACTTAATCAACCCAGGCTGTAATACTTCGCTTAATTCAAAAGGTAATCGCTTTTGGGAACTGATTTCTTGAGCACGCTGAGCAATACTGTTTAATGGCAGCCCCCTTAACCGTGGCAGAGCAATCACAATTTTGTTACCTGCCGTAGGGACTCTTAAGGTGTACACCTCCTGAAAGACCTCTTGATATGTTCTCAGCATAGACCTATAGAGTGGATTGACTTTGGGGGTACTCCACATATTGGCTACAACAACACCAGAGGGCTTGAGCGCTCTTTTTAGCGTCACTAGAAATTCTTTGCTTGCTAAATGCTTGGGGATTCCTGCTGCCGTATAGGCATCTAAAAAGATCAGGTCATAGGGCTTTTGAACATTTTCAACAAATGCTCGGCCGTCCAAGGCATGTGCAAGCAGCAAGTCATCTTCAATAAAATTAAAATACTGCTTAGCCAGAGCAATAATTTGTGGATCAATATCGACCACATCGATTTGGGCAGCTGAGTAATACTTACGCAAAAACATCGGAATATTGCCACCCCCTAACCCCAGCACCAAAATGCGATCAATCTGCTGGGTAAAGGCCAGGCCAATCATAGCTGATCTTGCATAGGGCAAACCCAAATAATCAAGATCGCCTTTTTTAACCACGCTTTGACGTGTTCCATGTTGCCCAAAGCGCAGTATACGAATTCCGTCAACATCTTGAGTCACCTCGGTCAACCCAGACATAGTTTGACCCTCATACAGTAAACCTTGTTTTGCTGTGACTAGTTTTAATGCTGCAATAGGGATTACTTTAGATAGTGCGGCCTTAATTTTGGTAAGCATGGCTAAGTAGTGATAAAGCCGGTCAGTAAATGAATTTTAATTACGAAAAATACGTGGATCAATTTTTACTAAGAGTCTGATTTTATTAAGAAAACTGCAATTTCGTATTGTAAAATAACATTTTTCCCCTTTACACTACTCACCTTAGCTTCTAGATGATCTTGGGCAGATTCATTTCTAACGGCCATATCAAATTGCGGTACCTGTAAAACCTGAAACCTTTAAATCAAGCAGATGGCTGGAAGAATGCCACGGCATAGGGTCTTGCAGCAGAGTATCAGTCGGGAGATTGCGTAATTGACAGTCTATAGTTTTATGATTTTAAGCAGTAGGCAGCCCTTGTTTTAAGGGTAGTATTAGAAGTATTAATAAATTCCAAGATTAGATTTAATTTTGGGTTTTAGGGGCTAAAAGGTTCAAAAAAGGTAGGTAGAGATGAGTCAAGAGAGTATTTTTTTAGAAAACTTTATTAATGCTGTGGATTTTCAGGATCCAGTAGAAATGACCATGGAAACAGAGCTTAAAAGCCTGCCCGAGTGGGATTCCTTGGCTGCACTAGGGGTGATTGTGATGTTTGATATTGAGTATCAAAAAACCATCACGGGAGAGGATCTGAGTAAATGTCCTTGCATTATTGATCTCTTTAAATTAATTAGTTAAACACGCTAATGGCTCAATCGACTATTCATAATGTACGGTTTACTGGAATGGCAACTTGTGTGCCACGCTGGGTTATTTCTAACCTAGAAGATTGCCCGCCGGAGGAGCGGTCTGAGCGCGAGCGATTAGTAAGAAACATTGGAATTAATACTAGAAGATTATGTTCTCCTTGGCAATGTTTCTCTGACCTGGCATTTGAAGCTTCTGAATCTCTGCTCCAGTCATTAAATTGGAATAAAGATGAAATTGATGCGTTAATTGTTGTTTCACAATCGCCTGATTATTTAATTCCTGCGACTGCAATTATTTTGCAAGACCGTCTAAAATTAAAAACTTCTACCATTGCTTTTGATGTAAACCTTGGTTGCTCAGGCTATCCATTTGGGATCCATTTACTTGCTAGCATGATTTCTTCAGGCGGCATCAAAAAAGCCTTGCTCTTGGTTGGGGATCGTTCCGCTACATTAGACGGTCCTATTTTTTCTGATGCTGGAACAGCTACTGCCCTTGAGTTTGACTCTAGCGCACCTCCAATGTTTTTTGATTTAAATAGCGATGGTAGTGGTTACAAAGCGATTATTTTACCAGTGGGCGGTCACCGCGAACCTTTTGAATTGCATCATTTTTTTCCAATTTTGAGTCAGTCAAATATTGATGCAGTATCTGCAGATCGGAAAAATAAAAAATTTGCCAAGGATTTAGTGATGGATGGTTCGGCGGTTCTCAATTTTTCAACTCAAGTAGTGCCACCTTTAGTCGAGCAAAGTCTAACCTATGCTAAGTTACAAAAAGAAGATATAAATTATTATATTTTTCATCAAGCTAATCGCATGATTAATGAGACTATTCGCAAAAAATTAAAACTATCTCCAGAAGTGGTGCCAAGCTCTTTACATGATTTTGGCAATAGCTCTGGAGCGTCTTTGCCCGTGACGATGACCGTAAGAATTAGAGAGCAGTTAGAGAATGGCAATAACAAGCTCTTACTCGGAGGATTTGGAATTGGGCTTTCATGGGGTTCGTGTATTGTCGATATTAATCGAGGAGTTTTTCCTGAGCTAATTAATTCAAAATTCTGAGTCTTCCCACATGAAAGAAAGTCCATACACCTTAAAAAATAAAACCATCTTGGTTACTGGGGCTAGCTCAGGTATAGGATATTCCGCAGCCATAGCGGCTTCTCAAATGGGGGCTAGACTGTTTTTAACTGGACGAAACTCCCTCTTGCTTGATAAATGCATGTCTTCTCTTGAAGGTGATGGCCACAAATGCCTTCCTTTAGACCTAACTGCAGAGTCGGCAATAGAGAACCTTGTTTTGGCTTGTCCTGAGATCGATGGCGTAATTTTTTCCGCTGGCATTGCTGAAGTTGTACCTTTTAAGATGATTACAGAAAAACATATAAATCGCATTATGCGTTTGAATTTCGAAATACCAGTTCATATTTCTCAGGCTCTATATAAAAATAAAAAACTACGCACTGCCGCATCACTAGTTTTTATAACAGCAGGAGCAGAGTTTATTTCCCCAGTTGGTTCATCTATTTATTCTGCAAGTAAGGCAGCACTTAATGCTTACGTTCGCTCCATAGCACTGGAGCTTGCCAAAATAAAAATAAGGGCCAATTGCGTTTCACCTGGTTATATTGAAACCCCCATGTTTGAAAAGCTCGCAACACAAACATCTGTTTCAGAGTTTGTTAAATTAGTGCCACTCGGCATCATTCAGCCTGCAGAAGTCGCTAGCTCTATAGTTTATTTATTATCAGATGCTTCACGATGGGTAACGCGAAGCACTATAGTGGTTGATGGTGGATTAACTATATCAGTTCGTCGATAATACATTTTATGGATATCTCTTCAACTTTTCGGATGGATGGCTTGACAATACTTGTAACAGGTGCTTCAGGCGCCATTGGCCAGGCTATTGCGGTTGCTTGCGCTGAAGCCGGATCTCAAGTGATTATTCATGGGCGAGACACAGCAATTTTATCGGAATTAATCAAGATTTTGCCTGGTACAGGACATCAGGTTATGACGGCTGACTTTAACAACATCTCTGAAATTTTCGAATTAGCTGATTCATGTCCATTAATAAACGGAATTGTCCACAATGCTGGCATTCATGGTGTAGCGCCAATGCATTTAGTTTCAACGAAACAAATTGAGCAGGTTCAGCAAATTAACTATACGGCACCGGTAGCATTAACCCAGCGAATTTTATTTAAAAAGAAACTAGCTCCTGGTGGGTCTATATTATTTATTTCGTCAATTGCAGCTAAAACTGGTACGCACGGCGTAGGCCCATATTCTGGTAGTAAATCAGCAATATTGGGGATGATGAAACCCTTGGCCTTAGAGGTGGCAAAACGTAAAATTCGAGTTAATGCACTTTGCCCCGGAATTGTTCGCGCTGGACTTTTTAAAGGACAAGAAGATTGGCTTGACAAAGAAGTTGCGCCAAAGTATCCGTTGGGCCTGGGTGAGCCGGAGGATATAGCACATGCAGCGGTCTTTTTTATGAGCAAAGCTAGTGAAAAAATAACTGGCTCTGAGTTTAATCTTGACGGTGGCATTCCTTTTATTTAAGTAAGTTATGAAACAAGTCTACATAATCAATGCAGGTGGCTTTGGACGAACTATTGCTTCTTTAGCAGAGTCAGATGCGGCGTGTGGTGTTGAGTGGGAAATAAAAGGATTTCTTGATGATCGAGAATTTCCTCAGCGTGTAGGTGAGACTTGGCCTGTATTAAATAGTCCAATGAAACATCGTTACGAACCCGGACAAATTATTGTAGCCGCTTTGGGAGACCCTTTTTTGCGAGAGCAATATACATGTGCGCTCGATGAGCAGGGTGCTGATTTCATGAACTTGACACCCGATCTTCATAAGGCTCGTGGTGTCCGCATTGCTGGCGGAGGAATATTTGAGAGAAATACAGTGATTGGAGCCGATAGTCGCCTAGGTCGATTTGTAATTATGCATGCATTTAGCGCAGTCGGGCATAACGTAACCATTGGGGATTTCTCAACAATTGGAAGCTTTGTTTTTATAGCTGGCGATGCTGAGATTGGATCACATGTCATGATCTACCCACATGCGTCGATACTACCTGGAGTCAAGATTGGAAAAGGGGCAAGGATTGGGGCTGGTAGCGTGGTTATAAAGGATGTACCAGCTAGCATTACAGTCTTTGGAAACCCTGCAAAACCATTGTGAATACCACAGGGCTCGCAGGAACATAATTTATTGCAATGAGGCACGCTAAATAATGGAGTCTATCTTACCTTCTAAGGCTTATACAAGCGGGGAATGGTTTGATGAAGAAAAAGAGCGTTTGCATATGCGGTTGTGGCAATTTATAACACCACGCATGTTGTTATCCAAACCAAATTCTTTTGTCAGACGGCAAATTAATGGAATTGATGTAGTGATTCAGAATATCAATGGCAATATTTGCGCCTTCGAGAATGTATGTGTTCATCGGCAAAGTCCCATTCAATGTGAGCATCATGGAGTAAGGGCATTAGTTTGTCCGTATCATGCTTGGGCCTATGGTGAGGATGGCAAGGTAATCAATATTCCAAAAGAAAAAGAAGCCTATAGATTTACAAAATCAGAGCGTGATAACTTAAGACTACGTACTTTTCATGTTTTTGAATTTGGGCAACTTATCTTTATCAACTTAAATAAGGCTCCAATTAATTTTTGGGCTCAATTCGATAAAAATTCAGTTCAGACGCTTTTAGATGCAAGCATGATTTTTGATGATGAAGTTTTAGTCACAAGTTTTTATAAAAACTTCAACTGGAAGCTTGCTTATGAGAATCTAAGGGATAGTCTTCACCCTCAATTTGTTCATGCAAAAACACTTTATAAAGAAGTTAAATTCGCCACACACTTAAATGAGGGCGAGATTACGGAAGCAAAAAATTACATAATTAATGGCAGCGCAAATACAGATGATCATTTAAAAAAATTAAGGTCGTTCAGTGGAGGCGGATTAGATGAGCCTATTGAAAAAAAGAAGTCTTACCAATGGCACAATTACGTAAGCCGATATGGAGAAAATGACTGGTATCTCAATTGGTTAATGTATCCTAATTTACACGTAGCATCAGCAAATGGGGGCTATTCCTTTATCATAGAGCATCACATCCCGATCTCTGAGAGCAAAACACAAATTTGGGTTTATTACCTTACTGGACGTAAAAAAAGAGCTTACTCCACTTCCTCGGCAGTGCTAATTGCTCACATCAGAGGTGCTGAAAAAGTGCTAAGTGAGGATATTCAAATTATGGAAAAAGTTCAATCCAGCCTCTACTCTAACTCTCCTAAATCAATCACAGGGGATTATGAACATAATAATTTAACTATAGAAAAATGGTATCTTGATGTAATGCAGGGTGTACATGCCCTTTAAATTGATAATTGGAGAAGAGCCGTGGCTAAGCATTGCGGTTGAGGATAACTTATTGGTTGATAGCACTCAAGACATTACGGCCATCCCTTTAAATATAAACAGCGAATATAAATTTGATTTAAGCTTTCTAGAGGATTTTGATCCAAAGAAATATACCGGCTTTATTGCATGGGGAAGCTCTTATTCAAATTTCCAAAGATTAGATCTAATGGGAGAATTGAAGAAAAAAGGATTTAGGTTGCCGCCATTAATTAATCCAAATGCTCAAGTGAGCGCTAATTTAAAAATTTTAGAAAATTCATGGGTGCAATCAGGTTGTGTTATTTCTTCAAATGTAACAATTGGATACAACGTATGTTTATGTATGGGTGTTAAGGTTGGACCTAATACACATATTGGAAATAGCACCTGGATAGGAGAAAACTCAAGTATTGGCTATATGTGCAATATTAATTCAAATGTTACTCTCGGATCTATGGTGACAGTCAAAGATTCCTTAAAGATTGGCAACCAAGTAATAATAGAGCATCCTATGGTTGTAGAGGAAAATTTACAGGACAAAAAGTTTTTTCTAAAAACAGGTAATGTAATTGGTGAAATAATTAATTATAAGTATGAATGAAAAATTGATTCCTAATTTAAGCTTGAATCCAGCCGCTTATTTCAACAATGATATTTTTAGTACTGAAAAGGAGCGTCTATTTGGAAGATTATGGATTTTTGCTGGATTAACATCTTTTATCAAAAAAAATGATATGTTCATTAGTAGGTCCATAGCATCAACTCCAATATTTATTCAAAATATCGATAACAGCTATGCTGCCTTTATAAATAAATGTCCGCATAGATTGTCACCCATTCGTACAGAAAATTTTGGTCAAAAAAAAATGACCTGCCCCTTTCACGGCTGGTCATTTAATAATGATGGTACTTTAAAAGTAATACCCAATCAGCATTTGTACAATTTTAATTATGATGAAAAAGAAAATATTAACCTCACGGAGGTTAATCTAAAGATCATTGGAAAATTTATATTCATCAATCTTGATGAAAAAGCCATTCCGATCGAGACTCAATTCAGCAAAGAACTGATAGCAGATATTGAGAGCGTTTCAAGTCATATGGACTCTCAGATCGCATATGGAAACTTTGAAACAAAATACAATTGGAAGTTGAATCTCGAGGTTATAAAAGATTCAAACCATATTCCATTTGTGCATCCTAAGACTTTTATGTCTTGGATGGAAAAGGCCGAAGAGGATATAAAAAATAAAGATTTATTTAAATGGGAACACATTCAATCAGTTAATTTGATGGATTTAAGTTATAAAACTCAAGCTAATATCATCGACTCTAATCCATGGTACAGAAAAGATATCAAGCGATATGGCTCAAATAGCAATCATATAAGTTGGTATTTGTATCCAAATACGCATTTTGCATCTGTGCGAGGAGATTATTTCTTTATACAGCAATATGATCCCTGCGGCCCAAGCGACATGAATTTTCTACTTTGGATTATGACTGCAGAACGGCTTAATCAAAAGCAAGATTTTACAGCGCTAATAAAATCTCTAATTGATGCGGAAAGAGATGTTATAGAAGAGGATATTAAGGTGTTAACTTCAGTTCAAAAGAATTTTGGTCATTGGTCTTCGAAACCAATCCATGGAGCTTACGAAGTTGAAATACTTCGACAAAATTTTTGGTATAAAAAGAATATTTTATGTCAATAGACTATGAGCAATTACTTATCATTGGAAGCGAGCCTATGATAAGTAAAGTTAAATACATAACTGAAGAAAATGAAAAGCTTAGGGTTAAGCTAATTGAAATACATCAACAAGATTTTTTTAATTTTAATTTTAATTTATTAGACCCTTATCCTAAAGATCGATGGAAAATATGTATTGCATCTGATAATTTTGCTTTAAATTTTGCACGCCTGAATTTAACTGCCCATTTAATGAATATAGGATATAAGTTTGCAAATGTTATTTCTAAAAATGCTCTTATTAATCCGTCTACGAAAGTTGCAGGATCTTTAATTGCATTTCCTGGCGTTATAGTTTCCTCAAAAACTTCCCTTGGTATCGGAGTAATACTAAATGAAGGTGTTTTTATTGGTCATGGAACAACTTTAGATCGTTTTGTTTATGTTGACTCTGGAGCAAGAATTGGCGAAAAATCAATTATTAAGCAAGGTGTTAGTGTTGGAACCGGTGTTTGCCTCAATGAAAATAGTGTAGTTGGAAGACATTGTGAATTACTTTTACACACTAAATATGATCCTGTAATACCTGCACGCACTTACATTAGTGATCAATTTCCAAAAGGTATGACAATTTATCAGCTTTAGTTTATGTGTACCTCTTTACCCTAAATACTGGCATGAATGACCAAACTTATAGAAAGAAAAAAATGTTTGAACATGAGATATTTAATTCTCCGGAAAATTTAAAGCAGCAAATCTTTGAAATATCCACTTCACTATTGAGGGATCAAAATTCATTATTACCAAAATGGTTTAATGAAGAATTTGACCAAATCAAAAAAAATCCTATCATAATATGCGGCGCAACTTGCAGGGAAGAGATTCGAGTTCTAGCATTGGAATATCAAGTTATTGGAATTGTTGATGATGAACTATCAAAAAAAGAGGAATTACTTTTTGGCATCCCTTACATTTCAACTTCTCAATGGATAGATTTCGTAAAAGGCAATAAAAATATCATTTCTTGCATACTTGTAATGACCTTGAGAGCATATCGTCATTTTATAAAGCAGTGCATTCAACATAATTTAAAATATTTAAATTCAATTCAGATATTGTATGTAATTAGATTTTACAATCTAGAAATGCCTTCTAACGGAAATATTTTTAGATATGGTTTAAATTATTTTCAATTTGCACTTGAAAATATAGAAAACTTGATTAAAAACACAGAAATCCTAGTAGATAATTATTCTAAGATTAGTTATCTTAATATTATTCTCTATAAGCTAACTCTTAATCCGTTTTACTTAGAGACAACTGCCGTAGGAAGAGGTAATAAATATGACTATAACGCCTATCTTTTTGAAAAAACATACTTAAATTTTACAAATAAAGAAGTTTATGTTGATGCTGGTGCATATACAGGTGATTCTATTGAATTATTTTTATCAGCTGTAAAAGGAAACTATAAACATATTTATTCATTTGAGCCTAACAGAGAAAATAATATTGAACTAATTAAAAGAATTGAAAAATTGCAAGATAAATATCTAAAACCATTAAATGAATCAATTTCCATCATCCATAAAGGTATTTGGTCTGAAGACTGTACATTAGAATTTTTAACCAGGAAGGTTGTCGATCTTGGGGGGCATTTTGAGAATACAGAAATGTTGAAATTTCAGAAAACAGATTCATATTACAAGGAATCTATAAATGTTACTTCAATTGATTCTGCCACAAATCAAGATGCGACTTTTATAAAATATGAGATTGAGGGAAGTGAATACCAGGGTTTAATTGGTGCAGAAAAGACAATAGTTAAAAATAAGCCAAAATTGGCTGTCGCACTGTATCATAAACCAGAAGATATTTTAAAGCTTCCTTCGTTTATTAAAGAATTAGATATGAATTATAAAATAGGTTTTAGACAGCATGATCTCCTAAAACCTGATGCAACTTATATGTATTGTTACTAATTTATAACTATATCCAAAATAATTTTTTAATGATGAATTAGAAGGGCTTTAATTATTTCTTTTGTCAAGCCTAATTCTTGCTATTTTAATTGAGAATAATCTTTTCAATAAGAAGTAATATGGATAATTCAATTAGGAATAAGCTGAGCTCATTCAACCTATAAGATGAGTTTACCTCTGACTTAGTAAGTCTGGAATATTTGAATAAAATAAGTTTTTCCCTTAGTCTATAAAGCATTGATGATATTTTGGACTGACAGAGCAATCAAACCAGAGCGTAATCAATGGGCTTTTTTCAGTATCATCTTATTGGCTTCAAATAAAAAGCTGCGTATCCGAAAATAATATATTTGTATCCCACATCATCGGGCCAAAGTGCCGTATAGCGATATTTTTATAAGGATAGGTTTCTTTCATCAAATCAATTATTTGAAATAAATCTTTGGGAAAGTGATAACCAGCTATATTTATTGCGGGGCCCTGATTTTCGATGAGAGATTTAGCGCCTTCAATTACCTTTAGCTCATGTCCCTCAACATCGATCTTTATGATGGTTGCATGTTCAATTACATCATCCATTTTCATCACATTAACTTTGTTTGCTGTTAATGTTTTTGAGCTCATAGCATCAAATCTACTACCAAACCGATTCTCCGGAGTTTCATAAAAATCAACCATGTCGGTTTTATTTGATAAACCTGCCCAATAACAATTAGAATTTGGGAGCACTTTACAAAGTTTTGCAAGCGATTCATAATTTACACTGTCTGGCTCAAATGCATTTATAGATTTATACTTTCCGTTTGATACATTATAAAATTCGGCAATAGTATCTCCATGTGCTGCGCCAACATCTATATAATGTTCATTTTCTCCTATATAAAGCGCTGACTTTGACAAACTATCTTTAGAAAATAATCCAAATGGTTGGGATATATGATGAAAATGGTTTCTATCTAAACAAATGAAAGTTTTTAATCGTGCTATTACTGTTTCTCTTGATATGGGATCACTTAAACCCTCAATAAGACCAATAAATTTATCCAAATTATCTATAGTTATCTGCCTCTCTTGATCAATAGGTAGATAGGTGTGAGCTATTGACAAATCGTTCATACATCTTAGATAATCTACAGCATCAAAGCCAAGAGATTTTACAAATTTTCTAAATTGAACTCCCGCTGCTGTATCGTTAAAGTCAACCAGCAAGTAATTTTTTTTTAACTTTATAAACTCATCTAAGTAAATAAATTGCCAGTGCGTATTACTATTTAACTGGCTTGATATCCTATTTCTTTTATGTGTTGGTAAGCTATTAACAATCACTCCTTTAAAATTACTAAGCTTATTTGCTATTTGTGACGCTCTTATAGAAAAGCTTGATGACATATCGCCAATAAAGTAGATCCCATCATAGTCAGTAACAGGTCGAAAACTTTTGTTACTTTTAATAATTAATTCATTTAACTCTTTGTATAAAGTATTCATGCTTTCCTTTTTAAATTTAAATTAAAATCTAAAGTGAAAGTTTTTACTAAAACTGAATTTCATTGATAGTTCTGTATTTACCTATATTTAAGTTTATGACATCTCAAAAATACTATAAAGTATTTGGAATTGAGCATTATTAGCCTATTAACCTCTTTTCAGAATATCCTTAGACTTTGGCATATAAAGTCAATCTCTTTCTCTTTTAAGTCAATATAAAAGGGGAGGCCAATAATTTTATTTTCTATAATTTTGCTATTAGTCATTTGAAAAGTTTGTATGTTGCTTAGCAAATTAGGGTGTTTATTGATAAATGGCTGATACCATTTTCTCGTTTCAATTTGATTCTTATTGAGCGAATTCTCAATATAATTTCTCTGATCTTCTGTATCGCAGATAAGGTTAAAAATAGTGGGTGATTCGATATGAGGCATTTGTAGCGAAACATACTTATTCATCATCTCTTTAAGGTTCTTTTTATAAAGATTTAATATATTTTTTCTGATGATTTGTTGCTCATCAAAATTATTCAGTGCAGCTAATGCAACGGCACTATGGTACTCAGAAAGTTTAGCGTTGGTACTATTTAGGTAATGTTCGGTCTTTGCTAGATTTCCAATTCCAAAATTGGTCATATTTTTCAATTGCCTAGCTAGCTCAGGATCAGAACTTACGATTAGTCCGCCCTCTCCTGCCGGTAGTGATTTTGTTGCGTGCATGCTATAAACCACGGTGATATCTTTATGAGGCATTTGGGTTCCAAATCCTCCAGCAGCATCTATGATTACGGGAATATGATGATATTTTGACCACTGAGACCAGTCCGAAACATTTTGAGCAACTCCAAAGGTAGCAACTGGGATAACCGCTTCAAATTTATATTGCTTGAGCGCATCATCTGTAATTTGTGAGGTCAAGAGCCAACTCTTTAGATCCACATCACCTACTATTGGTATATGGCCTGACCTTAAGACAGCGGTAGCAGTAGCAATAAATGTAAATCCAGGGATTAAGATGTGAGAGCCCGGTTTAAGACCTAGCGACGCTATAGCAATCTCTAGTCCGAGGGTGGCACTACTGCAAGTTACGACACAAAAATGTTGATCTGTCTTTTTATAAAACCATTCCTCCAAGCGCTCAACCAAGGTATTTTGTAAGGGCCCATAATTGGTGTAGTGTCTACTCTCATCAATTTTTTTGAGATAAGGCAGAATCTCCTCAGCGCTTGGAAGTTTTGGTTTGTTTAATGGGATCAATTGAATCTTTTAATTAAGTGCGAATCAAAGACGAAAAGTTGCAGGTGCTTCCTTATTACAATATCTAATCCAAGCCATGCTAAGTGCTTTTTCGAAGCCATGGACTATATTCATGAAGGTTTCAGAATCACCGAATTGGAAGTTCTGCCTTATTTTAAGTCGAATTTGACCTAGTTCCTCTAGTTGTTTATCCCAATACAGCGCCTTTTCAATGAACTCATCTTCATTTGCGCATGACCAGTTAGTCAGTCCCTGAGAGTTTAGGATCCCACTTGATTGAAGAGAGGCATGTGTTTCCCCCCTCAGGGTTAAAACAGGTACCCCCATCCAAAGAGCATGGTTGGTGGTTGTACCACCTGAATAGGGATAGGTATCAAGACATATATCAATATCTTGGTGAGCCATGAGAAATTTATCAATGGGCATATAGTCTAAAAAAGAGATACGTTCAGGCACAATATTTTTTTCAGAGAATTTTGATAGGAGGTTTTGACGTAACGCGTTATCTGACACTCCTCCAAAAACAATTTTTGATGTTGGTAACGCGTTTATAGTTTTAATCCATAAGTTAATCGACGTATTAGAGTATTTTTTAGGGCTGTTAAAGACCCCAAATGTCAGATAGCCATTACTTAAAGCAGGTAATGGTTCAATGGAGGGACTAGGCTCAAAGGGCTTAAACGGGAAAGACATTGGTAGATAAATAATTTTTTCAAGATACTCCTTATCCATAAAACCGTCGGGTGTTTGAGCTTCAAATAAGACGTAATCCATCGTCTTCAATCCTGTAGTGCATGGATATCCTATCCACGTCATTTGAATTGGCGCAGGCCGCATTGCAAAAACAGGAAGTCGATTATGAGCAGTGTGCCCAGAGAGATCAAAAAGAATATCGATTTCAAGCTTAGCAATCAATTGCGCTAGATCAAAGTCATTTATCATCAGTACTTGATGCCAATCAGAAAAATATTTTTTGATCCTATCGGTAGTAGAGTCAGTAATTCCACTATTACTAAATGCAGTTAAATGAAACTTTGATTGGTCTAGGTTTGCAAAAATTGGTTCCATGAAGTTAACTACTGCATGATCTCTTAAATCAGCAGAAACAAAGCCAATTTTGAGTTTTCTATTCACTTCCGGTGAATTTTTTATCGGAATTTCAGGATACCGACTGTGAGTAAAGTCCATTAGCACTTTGCCAAATTGGCAATGGTAATCAAATAAAATTTCCTTTGGCAAATCGGATAAGAGATTAGCGCAATAGAGTAGGTTTGAAAAAATAGAGAAATTATTAGGGTCTAGCTCTATCGCCTTTTTAAATTGTACGAAAGCAAGATCACTCTTTCCCTGCTCTAAATAAATATTGCCCAAGTTATTTAAGCAAGATAAGCTATTTGGGTTTAGCGCCAGCCCACGAATTGCATATTGCTCACCAGCTTCAAAGTCTTTCTCGCTGCAACAAATTCCTGAAAGATTAATAAGGGTCGCAATATCCTTAGGATAAAGAGCTAAGGCCTTAATAAATTGCTCTTTAGCCTCTTTATTTTTTTGGAGATACAGATTACAGATACCCAATAAATTAAGAGACTGTGAGGTCGGCTTTTTTACCGTGGCGTGGGCATCTTGCAAGGTATTAAGTGCCCCTAGGTAATTATCCATTTTCATTAAAACTTCTGCCTTACCAACATAAGCAAAATGGAACTGAGAATTTAGAGATAGAGAAATATCAAAGCATTGAAGAGCGTCACTTAAAGAGTTTAACTTTTTAAATGCCAGCCCAAGATAGTAAGTTGCATTATGAGATTTAGGGTTTATCTTGAGTGCTTCTTCCAGCGGAATAACTGCTTCACTTGCTCTGTTATTTTCAATAAGTAAGTTAGCTAATGCAATGAAATAATTTTCTTGATGAGGGTCAATTTTAATTGCCATCCGAAGATTATTTTCAGCATCTTGATATTGTCCAAGGACAGTCTGAATTCGACCCTTTTCGAAATAGCCAAATGACTTGCGGGGTTCAAGCTGAATAATTGAATTGATTACTTTTAGGGCCTTATCAGCCTGTCTTGTCTGAATTAAAAAATGCATCTTTTTAATTAGTTGACTCACTTTAGAATTTACCATTGGGTATGCAATCTAAATAGTTTTATCAATATTTTCTCAAAGTAGATTAGATGGATCATTTAGTTGCCTTATTATCATACAAGTACATCTTTTCTATTTAAGTCCAGCATTCCTTTATCCAATGAATATCAAGTTTGTCTGGATTAGGCCTACCATGAAATATACATATTTATTGTAATGAGGAATGGTATAGATATGAGCTATTAAGAAATAGCAAATCCACTATCGTACAAAAATCTAATTCAAATATCTCTTAACAATCCTCAAAATTTATAAACAGTTTTAGCGTTATAAAAGTCATTATAGTTATTTGTACCTACCGCTCCAAGTCCCTTTAAATCTCCACCACCAGTCTTCTTTCCAAATGCAAAAATAAGTCCGTCAGGCAATACATACGCCGGATTCTTATCATTATGCATTGGAGTGAGAGGGATAAAATCACCAAAAATACGATTAGGCTTTGCACCATCAATTGCAAATGCTCTCCCAATGACTGATGGCCCAGTAGGGCACAATGCATTTATACCGTAATAATTTGATTTACAGTTTTCGACCACAAGATCAATCGCTTTTCTATAAACCGTTAAATTGGGCTTAGCATATAAAACAGAGCACTGGCAAGTCCATGTGGTTTGAGAGATGATTGGCATGTCCTTAAATGCTATTGTCTCAATGCTTTCTGGGACATTAATAGTTGATATAGCAAGCTCAACACCCACATCGATATACCATCCACCCTCCGAATATAATAAGCAATACCTAAGTAAATCAGCCTTGTAGGCATAAGGATTTAATCTATCAAAAGCATCTAAAACTTCGTTTCCTAGTTTTGCTCTTATAAACTCTCGTCCAGAATCAATGCTATACAGCACATGATTCAGATGAGGAGATAAGCATTTAGCTTTTTCAACAAAAACTTGAAGATGCGGCGATAATGAGCTATTGCTGTCTGTAAAAAATATTTGCGAAATTTGCATTTATGTTTATCCATTATTAAGAATTGAAAAGCCTTGTATTCCTGCAAATCGTTGCGCTTACTTCCTGAGGCCTTGATTTTTTTGGAGACAAGAACTTAAAATAATTCAACCAAAGAAAGTTGCTGTGTTATCAAATATAAAATATATCACTAATATTTTAAATTAATCAGCCTTGTATTCTACCTACTAAATCCCCCCTAACCCTCTCTAAGACACTCTTCCAGTCCCCCATTTTTTCCTGTTGATACAGCGTCATTGTTGGATACCAAGGACTGTCTTTTCTATCTAATAGCCAGCGCCA
>Ga0114975_10001611_pt1 | contig 15909 bp, 12 predicted proteins | sample S_130626_EF_Meta_FD_87031 | JGI IMG/M metagenome (GOLD analysis project Ga0114975, IMG submission 87031) | Freshwater microbial communities from Lake Simoncouche, Canada to study carbon cycling - S_130626_EF_MetaG | ecosystem: Environmental > Aquatic > Freshwater > Lake | place: Lake...
CGTGGCGAAATGGAGGGAGTAGGCTTCGGACGTCTCACCAGCCTTGGGCGCGACGAAGGCGAAGGTACGCTCAACGCGAGCACCATCCAGGGAACCCACCAGAGTGATCGAGTTTGCAGAGTAGCCAGGCTGGGCGACGAATTCGGAGAGGACAGCTTCCAGCTTTCCGGTCGTCTGATTCTTGACCGCAAGAGCCAGCGCCGACTCGTCGTTGCCCGCATTGAAGGTGACGATGCTCGCCTTGGTAACGTCGGCGAATTCGTTCTTCAGCTCGATCTTCGAGATCGCGCCACCACGGCTGCTGAGCGTCACCTTGATGTGCTCGTTCTGGATGAGGAAGCTCGTGGCGTCGGCGCGGGCGACCGGTTTGGCGGCCTGTGCGGAAGGAGCAAGCGAGGCCTTGGCCGCAGGGCTGAGCGCGGTCGGAGCGACCGGAGCGGTCGAAACCTGAGCGGCGGAAACCGGGGCTCCAGCGGCCCGGGGCTCCGGCTTGGTCAGGAAGAAAAGAGCGAAGGCGCCGACGATGCAGGCCATACCCAGGAAGAAGTTCTTGCGATCCATGGAAAGTGAGTGGTTTGGCGTAGGGAACGGACCGCCCGTGTGCAAGGCACAAGGCAGGCAGGAGCCCTTAATGAGGGGTTTTCAGGCTCATTTGCTGACAATGGGAGCGCCCTGCCCCCGCCGACCTCAGGAACCGGGCTTGGTCGCCGGAAGCTTGGCCAATTCGGCCGGCACGGCATCCGCGGCGTAGGTCGGGAAATTCAGCTCGAGCAACGACACGAAAGGCACGCTGAACTGGGTCTGTCCAGCCGACCGGTCGACGAGCGAAACCACGGCGACGGCGGCGGCGCCGTTCGCTTTAAGGATATCGAGGCACTCCTGGGCGCGACCACCACGGGTGACGACGTCTTCGGCGACGATCACGCGCTCGCCGGGACGGAAGGTGAAGTTGCGGCGCAACACGAGCTTGTCGTTTTCCTTTTCCACGAAGACAAAACGGACGCCGAGCTGGCGGGCGATTTCCTGGCCGACGACAAGTCCACCCATCGCCGGAGCGAGGACGGTGTCGCAAGGATGAGCGGCGAGCTTCGGACGGAGCAGTTCGATCAAGCGCGTGACCTTGTCCATGTGCTGGCAGACCTGGGCGCACTGGAAGAAATGGCCGCTGTGAAGACCGGAGCGCAGGACGAAGTGTCCGGTCAGGAGGGCCTTCGAATCGCGGAAAATCTGGAGGACTTCTTCTTGGGACGAGCTCATGCTGCCTCTGGATAAGGCTAAAAAGGCCTACTGGGCGAGGCGATATCCGACCAGCAACCGCAAAAGGTTCGCCCTACCCCGAGCTGGCTATAGTAATGACCCACCCATGGAATCCAGCGACAGCCAGCAGAAAGCCGCCAACGCCAAAGGATGGATCATCCTCGCCGCCGCCATGCTGATCGTGACGCCCTTCGTCGTCCTGGCGCTACGGAAGAACCCCACCCCAGCGCCCACCGCCGGCATGGTCTGGATTCCCGGCGGCGAATTCACCATGGGCAGCGACAAGGCTGATGAAAAGCACGCCGAAGAAGCGCCCGGCCACGCCGTCGTCATTAAAGGCTTCTGGATGGACGTCACGGAAGTCACCAACGCTCAGTTTCAGACTTTCGTCGAAGCGACCCAGTATGTCACCGACGCTGAAAAAGACCTCGACCCTCGCCAGTTCCCTGACGCACCCGCAGAGATGCTCAAAGGGGGTTCGCTGCTTTTCAAAAAAGTCTCGGGCGTGAACCCGTTCCAATGCGGCGGGGCCAACCTTCCATGGTGGAACTTCACCGCCGGTGCCAACTGGCGCCAGCCCGAAGGACAGAAATCCTCCATCAAGGAACGGATGAACCACCCCGTGCTCTGCCTGACCTACAAGGACGTGCAGGCCTACGCCAAGTGGGCCGGCAAGCGCCTGCCGACGGAAGCCGAGTGGGAATTCGCCGCGCGCGGCGGCCTCAAGGACAAACCCTATATCTGGGGCGATGAAGAGCGCCCGAACGGCAAGATCATGTGCAACCATTGGCAGGGTAAGTTCCCCGAGCGCGATAACGGCATCGATGGCTTCACTTACGTGGCTCCGGTGAAATCTTTCCCGCCTAACAGCTACGGCCTCTATGACATGGCCGGCAACGTCTGGGAGATGTGCGAGGACTGGTATGGCCTCGGATACTACAAGGTCTCGCCGAAGGAGCGGCCGATTGGACCGGCCATCGGCTATGACCCGGAGAAGACGGGCTTCGGCCAGCACGTGATCCGAGGAGGATCGTGGCTCTGCGACGAAGGCTACTGCTTCCGCTACCGCGCGACATCGCGACAAGGACTGGACACGCTGACGTCGACCAACCACGTCGGCTTCCGCTGCGTCTCGGACCAGCCAGAGGCGGCGAAGTAAGCCTTACTTCTTTTCCTGGTAGTCCAGGTCCTTGCCGAAGGTCTCTTCCATCGTGGCGAGGGCGATGAACGCGGCCCCGAAGCAGAACACGCCGAGGATCGCACCGGCGATGGACGGCGCGACGCGTGCCTGGGCGAGCGGCATGGCGAGATAGGTAAAGACAAACGTCAGCGGCACCAGCGAACCACGCGCGAAGTTGGGCACGGTGGTCGCGACGGTGGCACGAAGGTTGGTGCCGAACTGCTCTGCGGCGATTGTCACGAAAAGCGCCCAGTACCCCATACCGAAGCCCATGAGGAAGATGAGACGGTAGTAGGCGTCGGAGCTCCAGCCAGTGGAGCCGAAGAGATAGACGCCGACGCAGGCCAAGCTGAAGAGCAGGAAGCCGAGGACGACCTTCTTGCGCGAGCGTAGCAGCTGGCTGCCGACACCACTGGCGAGATCGCCGAAGGTCAGTCCAAGATAGAACGCGGCGACCGACCAGTTGTCCTTTATAGGTTCGCCGGTGATTTGGTTCGCAGGCGCGAAGACGGTCGAGGCGCGCTGGACGAGGATGCCAATCATGAACCATGTCGGGAGTCCGATGAGGATGCAGCGGAGGTAGCGGAGGAAGCGGTCTCGATTCGAAAACAATGCGAAGAAATTGCCGCGCGTGACCGAACCTTCGTCCGCATGATCGCGAGCCTGATGGTACATACCAGACTCGCGCACGCCAACGCGCAGGGCCAGCAACATGAGGCCGAGGCCTCCGCCGATGAAGTAGCTCATGCGCCAGCCTTCGATGGGCGACCCGAAGAAGCCACCGAAGACACGGCCGATGTCTGCGACATGATCGGCCATGAAGCCGGCGACGACCGCCCCGAAGACACCGACGGTAGCGACCAGCGCGGTACCGTACCCGCGACGCTCCTTGGAGAGCGTCTCGGAGACGAGCGCGATACAGCCACCCAGTTCGCCGGCGAGGCCGAGGCCGGCGATGAAACGCCACGCGGCGTAAGCTTCGAAGCTATGCACGAAACCGTTCGCGATGTTCGCGACGGAATAGAGCAGGATCGAGCCGAAGAGCGTCGTCAGTCGGCCCATACGGTCGCCCAGGATACCGAAAAGAATGCCTCCGAGCAGCATGCCAGCCATCTGCCAGGAAAGCAGGTCCTGATACCAGGCAGCCCCGCTGATCAGATGCCCGAGGCCGAGGCTCGTCAGGCTATCCTTGCGGATCGTCATGAACAGCGTGAGGTCGTAGATATCGACGAAGTAACCGAGTGCGCCGACGATGACGGCGGGCTGCAGGAGATCCTTCCAAAGAGGACGAGGCTGGGCCGAGAAATCAGGGGTGCTCATGAAGGCGGGGTTACGCCTTCAGACCGTGTAGATTGGCCATGGAAATGCCAGACAACATTGCCCCGGTAACCCCAAGGAAACCCTGGTCGGTGCCGATCAGGAAGAGGTTCTCGAGGTCGGTCCGGCCATCGCGCCGCTTGACGGTGGAGCCATAGATGGCGCCGTTGAGATGGCCAGTGAACTTACGGACGGTCCGCGGCGTAAAGACATCGGTCGAAGTCAGCGCAGCGTCATGGGTGGCGTCGGCGACCGCCGGCAGATGGGCGCGGGCGACACGATTGAGGCGACCGCACCATTCCTGCTTGTGGGCTTGGTACTCGTCTTCCGGTAAGGCACACCAGGCGTCGTGATTGGCGAGGGCGGTGACGCGCAGCCAGCCTTCGTCCAACGTCCGACCCTGCCCATAGTGATAATTATTCGGAATACAGATCACGCCGGAACGAGGGTCGACCAGCTCCTGCGGAGAACGGTAGCTGAAACGCTCACTGTCGCAGAAGAAGACGATGGTATCCTGCCACCCGAAGCCGGCGAAGGCCGCGGGGTCGTAGGTGGCGATGGTCTCGGCATAGCCGAGGCGACCGATGGCTGCGGCTCCGGCGACGGGTGCCACATCGGAACGCAACCGCATCGTCTCGACGGCGCCAGCGGAGGAATACACGGCGGCGGCGGTGACCTCGGTGCCGTCGTCGAGGATAAGCGCAGCGGCACGGCCGGCGCGGACTTCGATCTTCTGGACGCCGCACTTCATGCGGCGCTCTACGCCGTGCTCACGGCAACGGTCGGTCAGAAGCCGGATAACCTGGCGTACCCCGATGAAAGGACGCGCGAAGCCTTCGCGGAAAAGCGAACGCCACATCACGGCGAACTGCGAGACCTCGATGTCGTCCTCGAGCGCGCTGCCATAGAAGCAGGTCGGCAGCAGCAGCATGTCGCGCAGTAAGGGGTCGCCGAGCCGCTCGTCCAGCAGCGCCCGGGCCGAGCCGCCATGGGCCTCGAGGGCGGCTTCATCGAGGCCGGCGATCCAGGCGTCGAGCGCGACGAACTTGTCGACGGACTTCGGGAATTCGCGGGCGACGTCGGCCAGCAGGGACTCGTAGTCGTTATTCAGGCGAAGGTTCTTCCCGGCCATCGTCACGCGGGAGCCGAGCTGCGGACAGAGGTCGAGCTCCTCCCGGCGGATGCGGAGCTGGCGCATCAGTTTGACCAAGGGCGCACCCTTCGTGCCTTCCGGCACCCAGTTCGTAAGGGCGTGCAGGCCGACGTCATACTTGCGCTTGCCGCGGGCGTAGAAGGAATTCAGACCGCCAGCGGCGTTATGGCGTTCGAGTACCAAGACCTTGCGACCGAACATCCCTAGACGCACCGCTGCGGCGAGGCCGGACATGCCGGCACCGATGATGACGGCGTCGTAATGAGCGGTGGAGCTGGACACGAGGCTAAGGTCGCAGATGTCGCCGACAGGTCAAGCGACGCCCTCAGGGCGTCGTGATACGGATGACCTCCTCCGCCGCGTGCGTAACCTGCAGGGCCGTGATGCGAGCGAGCGCCCGGTCCATGCGCGCGAGATAGTCAGCACGCAGCTCACCCTCGTAGATAGTGGTATCGACGCGGACGACCCGGTGGACCGTGCCCCATGGGCGGGAGCGAGCGTAGTCGGAGGGCCCGAAGACGCCAACCACCGGGGTGCCGACCGCGGCGGCAAGCTGGAGGACGGAAGAATCCGCACCCAGGAAGAGCCGCGACTCCTTGATGAGACGGGCGAGCTGGGAAAACCGGAGACGGCCGCCAGTCGACATCGCCACGGGCCCGATCAGCCCGCACAAGGCCTCGGCCATGATGCGCTCGGCTCCACCAGGGCCGGCCGAGATGACGATACGCTCGACGGCACGCGAGGCGATGAGTTCACGGGCGACGGCCGCCCACTTATCGATTTCCAAGATGCGCTCGGGCCGTGTGGCCCCGGGATGGATGACCGCGAAACGCCCTTCTTCCAACATCATGCCGTGCTCCTGCATGCGCGAAGGAGCGAACCACATCGCTGGCGTCTCGGCATGGAAGCCAAGGACGCGCGACATCACCTCATGATCGCGGGCGGCCTCATGCGGGTCGACGATGGCACCGAAGACCTGCTGGTGCATCAAGGGGCGGAGATAGAACGGGGCGAGGCCGCCGCAGGCGCGGACGGCCGCGCCGCTCAGGGCCACGAGACGATTAGCCAACGAATGGCCGCCGAGTGCGATGGCGACGTCAAAGCGCTGACGCCGAAGCCGGGAAAGTAGCGCTAGCGAGGAACCCTCTTTGCCGAAGCCGATCGTCTCGATGATTGCCGGGCAGCCTTCGAGGGCGACCTCGGAACCGGGCGAGGTGACGAAGGTGATCTGGGCGCCAGGATGCCGTTCACGAATCGTCCGCAAGCCCGCCGTCGCGGCCAACGCGCCGCGCAGTCCGGTAAACTTGACGACCAGCAGGCGCATCTCAGGCGAGGTTCTTGGCCTGGTTATCCCAGAGGCGACGGAACAAGTCCGAAGTCGCGTACACCGACTCGCGCGTGCCGTCAGCGACAATCCGCCCGCCGTCGAAGACCAGGACGCGGTCCACATCGCGAATCGTGCTGAAACGATGGGCAACGATGAGAGTCGTGCGGCCCTTCATCAGAAGTGCGAGAGATTGCTGAATACTGCGCTCGGTGTCCGTATCCAGCGCCGAAGTGGCCTCGTCAAGGATGAGGAGCGGGGCATCCTTGAGGAACGCGCGGGCGATCGAGACGCGTTGACGCTGACCGCCGGAAAGACGTCCGCCGCGCTCGCCGACCTTGGTCAGGAAGCCGTCGGGCTGGGCCTCGATGAATTCCAACGCTCCGGCTAGGCGAGCGGCCTCGCGGACCTCCGTATCGGTGGCGGCAGGCCGGCCAAGACGGATGTTCTCGAGGATGGATTCATTGAACAGAACGGGCTCCTGCGAGACCAGGGCGATGTTGGCGCGCAGGTCTCCCTGACGGACCGCGCGCAGATCATGGCCGTCGATGCGGATCGTGCCTTGCTGTGGATCGAAGAAGCGCGGCACCAGATTGACGAAAGTGCTCTTACCAGCACCGCTCGGGCCGACGAGCGCGACGGACTGTCCGGCGGGAATCTTCAACGTGACGTCCGCCAGCACCGGATCTGCGCCATAGCTGAAGGAGACGCCGCTCATCTCAAGGTCGCCGCGCACGCGCGCGAGCGGACGGGCATCAGCGGCATCCGCGACCTCGATTGGTGCAAGGATGACCTCCTCCAGGCGGACAAGCCCGGGAGCGGCCATGCTCAAGCGGCTGGCCACGTTGCCCAGCCGCTTGATCGGTCCGTAGGCGAAGTAGAAGGCGACGATCAAAGAAATCAGCTCCGGCAAGGTGAAGCCATTCATCGCCCCAACGGCGATGGCGCCAGAGATGCCAGCCGCGGCGGTCAGCTCGACCAGCGGGGAAAGGGCCTTCTCGTAGCGGACCAACTTGCCTTGGATGCGCAGGCCTTCCTGGCTAGCCTGGTTGAAGCGCTGCGACTCGCGCTCTTGCAGTCCGTAGGCACGCACTTCGCGGGCCGACTGGAGGTTCTCGACCGCGATGCTGTTCAGGTCCGAAGCCGACTCCATACCCTGCCGCATGCGCTTCTGGATCCGTATTGCGACGCCGCGCACGAGCAAGACTGAGGCAGGCACGACGAGCAGACAGGCGAGGAACCAATACCCCTGGTCGTGGGAGAAGCAGATCATTACCACGTAGCCTAACGCGAACAGCAAGGTCAGCGGCTGGACGATAAGGTCGTTGGACACGTCGACCAGCACCAGCCGGACCGAGTTGGGATCCGAGATCAGACGAGAAAGCAGGTCGCCGATCGAATGCCGGCCGAAGAACCCAAGGTGCAATTGCTGCAGCTTGGCGAACACGTCACGGCGGACGGCTTCGATGACGCGGAGGCCGGCGAGGTTCAGCAGATAGGTCGAGAAGAACTCACCCAGACCTCGAATCAGCCAGACCGTCGGCAGGAAACCCACCGCGAACGCGACCTCGTAACCCTTCGGGAGGGTGAACGCCGGCTGGCCGCCGAGCCACTTCGGCCATGTCAGGAGCGGCAGCGCTCTCGACGCCGCATCGCCAAAGACCGCGGGGAGCACTTTGCCGATGAGGAAGGGCAGACCGATTGCATTCGCGGCCGCAAAGACGATGGCGGCCACTAGAGACAGGAAGATCAGCGTACGACTCCCCTTCAGGTAGGGCAGGTAGAGCTTGTAGCGACCTCGGAACACACCACCAGCGTGGCGACGTGCCCCGCGGGTGGAAACACCAAATCTTTCCTATTTCTTCTTCGGAAAGGCGACCGAGAGACCTACCGCAAGAGCTAGGATGAAGCCGATGATCGCGAGCGAGACGGAGGTTGGAATGTGGACCTTGCCCGCATCGATGAGCTCCTTCGGGACCCAGGCGCCGAGCTGCCCTTCCGCCTGCCCAAGTCCGCCCGCCCAAGGCAGGATCATCTTGAGACCAATGAAGACCAAGATGAAGGACAGGGCCGGCTTGAGGAACCGGAAGAGATGCATGAAGCCCGAGATGGCGAAGTACATCGAGCGTAGGCCCATGATGGCGAAAATATTGGAGGTGAAGGCAATGAAGCGCTTCTCCTCGATGGCCATGCCGGTCGGCAGGATGCCGAGCACGGCGGGAATGGAGTCGATCGCGAAAAGGAGGTCGGTGCTCTCGATGACAATCAGGACCACGAAGAGCGGCGTGAAGACACGGCGACCGTCCTCGCGAGCCATGAAGGCCTCGCCGTGCAGGCGATTGGTCACGGGCAGGAACTTCTTCGTCATGCGCACGACGAAGTTCTCGTCGACGCCCTTGCCCTCCGACTCGTCATGCGAGAAAGCCATCATGACGCCCGTGAAGAGCGGGAAGGCGCCAAACAAAGGCAACAGGAGGGCGAAACTTTCGACCGCGGCGATACCGACGATGATGAAGACCGCGCGCATGACCACAGCGCCAAGGATGCCCCAGAAGAGCACACGGTGCTGAAGATGCGCCGGAATGCCAAAGTGAGCGAAGACCAGGATGAAGATAAAGAGGTTATCGACCGAGAGAGCCAGCTCCAGGACGTAGCCGGCGGCGAAGAGCTCGGCGTCTTCTGGCCCGCGCCAGGCAGAAAGCAGGAAGGCGAAGCCAACGGCGAGCGAGACCCAGACCACGCACCAGGCGACGGCCTCCTTGAAACTAGGCGCCTGATCGGCCTTCTTCTTGAAGACGCCGAGGTCGAGCGCGAGCATCAGCCCGACGAAGCCCAGGAAGGCCGCCCAGGCCCAGTTAGGAATCACCAAAGGGGCCTCGGCGATGGCGGACAAGAAGGCGGTCATGCCCTTGAAGTTAGCCTAAACGCCGGGGAGTCAAGCCCACCCCGCCGATGCGGGCTTGCCCGCCCCTCCCCGCCCCGGCTTACTACCCTTCGCGTTCCCGTAGTTCAACGGATAGAACATTGGTTTCCTAAACCGAGGATGTGGGTTCGATTCCCGCCGGGGACAGCGACGCGAAGTGCGGGCTACTTCTTCAGACGATAGCCTTGGATTCGCGTGTTCGGCGACCGACGGTAGATCGAATCCACATCCTTGAGCTGCATCAGGGCCCATGGCGCCAGGATGCTATCACCGTTCTTCGTGAGCACGATGTCGTCGGCGATGTGCACACAGGTGTGCAGGCCTTCGCCTTCGTCCAGAAAGCAAAGCACGTCGCCAAAATGGTAAGGCGCATCGACCACCACGTAATCCTTCAGCAAATGCTCCGCCGCCAGCTTGGTGTCCAGGTAGACATCCTTGGGGGTGATGTTGAAGAAATTGAGCGACGTCCAGTGGCAGTCCGGGAAGCGGCCCTTCAGTCCGAGGTCCATCTCCGGGAAGGTGTACGCCCGCTGGCGGAGGATGGACGGCAAGAAGTGCGTGATGTCGACAGTCTGCTTGGCCCGGCGCTGGGTGATGGCCTTGATGAAGACCAGTCGAGGCGCATCGGTCTGGCCCGCTGCCCAATAGTCGATGAAGGCCTGCCGATCCGTATTCAGCGGTAGCCGCAGTTCCACGACCAAGCTGCGCACCCGGGTGATAGAGCGGAAGACCGCATTCACCTCGTCCGGCGTCTTGGCCAAGCCCAGCAAGGCTTGCACATCGCTGAAGACCGTGGCGCCGCCACGCTTCCAGAGGAGGCGACGAAAAAGGGCCTGCTGGGCCGGAGTGAGCGAGGCGCCCTGCATCCAGTCGTCCACATCTCCGCCGAGGATGAACACCGGGTCGCGCTGATACTCGTTAGCGGCATACTTCGCCAGCTCCAGGTAGAGGGCACTGCGGGATTCCAAGGAAAGGGCCGTCAGATCCTCGGCTTCCGGAAGCAGGATGACGCTGTTGCCGCTGGTAACGAGCCGCACCGGGCTGAGCAGGCGCTCGATCACTGCCTCCGGCACCTTGGCCTTCGCGAGCGTTTCACGGACGGCGTGAGCCGTGGTCTGCTCGAAGGTCCAACGTGTCACCGTGCTCGGCTTGGCCACGACCGCCAGGAGGCTTTCCGGCGGCTCCAGATAGATCGTCCGAGACTCTAGCTGACCCCAAGGCCCGACCTTGCTGGTCAGCAACGGCTCCACTGGCTCCACGACGGCTCCGGCGACGATTCCCCAGCAGACAGCGGCCAAAAGGCCGAGGGAGCGAGGGAAACGGTGATTCACATCTTTTTAACAACAGGGAAGACCCGAAGTTCCAAATAAAATATGACGACAGTTGGGGTAAGTCCGGTGACAGTCCAGCGAACCAGCGGCGTTTCGCATTGTAGCGGCGAGGCTTTCATCGCACGGATAAGGACCTTTTCCGCCGTGCCCAGACCCAAGCCCAAGAAAGCCGCCGCTCCCGCGCGCGGCCGCTCCGCCAAACCTTCCGCCCGCCGCGCCGCGAAGCCGGTCCGCCGCCAGGCCGACGCCGCCTCAACTTCCACTCCCGAAGCCGCCAAGGCCCAGCCTAACCAGCGCATCGGCGTACTGATCGACGCGGATAACGTCTCGCACCAGCACCTCCCCACCCTCCGCCGCTTCATCGGCGAGACGGAGATTTCCGCCGCCCGCGCCTACGGCGACTTCAACGGCCGCCTCAGCGGCTGGCGCGCCGCCGCCCAGGACTGGCCCGAACTCGATCTCGTCGACCAACGTAGCTACACGCCCGGCAAGAACGCGGCCGACATGCGCCTGACAATCGACGCCGTGAAGCTAATGGCGGGAGCCAATCCGCCCACGACCCTCATCTTCGTCACGAATGATAGCGATTTCACGCCAGTGGTCGAAGATGCGAAGCGCCTCGGCGTCCGCATCATCGTGATGGGCGAACGCACCCACAAGGCGCTCCGCTCCACGGCCCACCACTACCTGAACCTTTCCGAACTGCGCGAACGCATGGATAATGAGCAGTCGGCCAAGTCAGACCCGCGCATCGCCCTCGGGCTCCTCGCGCAGGCGCTCCGCTCGCTCACGCCGAAGGCAAACAAGGAAGTCGGCGCCCTGCTCGACCAGTTCGAGAAGATGCTGCCTGAACTCCGCTTCGCCGACGCCCCGCGTCCGCAGCGCGAGCCCGGTCCCCGCCGCGAAGCCCGTGAGCCCCGCCCGGAACGCCCGCAGAGGGAACCCCGCCAGACCCGTGAACCACGCGCTCCGCGCGAAGCCCGCCCATCCCAGGAAAATACCGGCCAGGATTATCGCGATCGCCCGAACCTCACTTCCGCCCAGCAGGCCCAAGGTAAGGCCGAAGCCGACCAGCGTCGCGCCCAGCTGCAACAGCGTCAGGACATCATCGAGGCGCTCGTCGACGTCGCCACGGGCCTCGCTCCGGAAGGCGAATGGCTGAAGGTCGAGGTCATCAAGAAGTTCCTGCTGCAGGAACACCCGGGCCTCGAAGCCAACGCCCCGCGATACGCGAAGTTCTATCGCATGCTCGAGGACACCGGCCGCTTCGATGTCCAGCTCCAGGGCTCGACGGTGATGGCCCGCCTCAAGGAGTAATCCTTACTTACCGATCGTCCGGGCCAGGAAGGCCAAGGTGACCTCGGTCAGTCCGGGCTTGTCCGACTCGCTGCTCACTTCGGCTCCGGCGACGACACCGCTCCGCTTCCATCCTGTGCCCTTGGGGTGCAGATCGAAGGTGTGCGGGGCACCTTTGACGACGATGTATTCGTAAGGCACCTTCGCCGAGCGCAGCGCCTTGGCCATGTCGTCCGATTGGGCGATATCGACCGTGGTGTCGGCCGTGCCGTGCAGGATGAGCACCGCCGGGTCCTGCGCGTCGCACTGAAGTTCCGGGAGATAGGCCTTCTGCTCCGCGGACGCGACGCCTTGGACGTCGCCCTTGCCGTGCTTGGAGAAGTTCACGACGCCGTACATGTCGATGACGGCGGAGACCTTGGCCGAATGCTTCGCAGCGGGATCGCCGCCGGGTCCGGTCTTGTCGTCCGAAAGTCCGACCATCAGCGCGAGGTAGCCACCCGCAGAACCGCCGGCGACGGCGATCTTATCCGGATTCACGCCGAGCTCCTTCGCATGCGCGCGCACCCAGCGGACGGCATTGCGGCAATCGGCGATATTCTGCGGCCAGACACCTTCCTTGCTCTTCGGACCCAGCACGTAGTTGCAACTCACGACGACATAACCGGCGCGACAGAGATCAGCGCTCACGCTCGCGGAACGATACTCGGCCTTGTCGCCGCCGGTGAAGCCGCCGCCGTGGATGAAGACCACCGCAGGACGGTCCAGGCGCTTAGGGCCGTTCGGAAAATAGAGGTCGAGCTTCTCCTTACGCTCGACACCAAGGAAAGGGACATCGCTCAGACGAAAGACCGGAATGGGCGGCGCGGTCATGTGCGGTCGGCCATAGGCAGCAGCGGCCAGCTCTGGAATCTTGGCGACTTCGACGCTCTCGCCCGGCTTCGCCAGTTCGAAGATATGGAGTTGGGCGATATCGGCGGCAGAGACAGCCGCAGCGGCGAAGAGTAGGAAGAGCGGACGCATAAAGGGCGGGGTAGAAATTTTCTACCCCGCCCATGAAGGCAGTCAACGCGTCAGCCGGAAACTCAGGACAGCGCGTGGGCGTAACCGTCGACGATCGCCTGCAACGAGGCTTCGACGAGGTTTTCGCTGACGCCGACCGTGCCCCAGGAACCCTTACCGTCGGAAGAACGGATGACCACGCGGGTTTTGGCCGCGGTGCCGTCGGCGCCGCCGAGGATACGGACCTTATAATCCACGAGGCTGACCTTCGCCAGCTTCGGGAAGGACTTCACAAGAGCGGAGCGCAGGGCCTGGTCGAGGGCATGGACCGGTCCGTCGCCTTCGGCGACGGTGAGGGTTTCCTTGCCGCCGATACTGACGCGTACCACGGCTTCGCAGTAAGCCGAGCCCTTGGCGCCGCGCGCGGTGACGTGATAGGAAGCGACCTCAAACGGGGCGGCCTTGCTCTTGCCGATATGACGACGGAGCAGCAGCGCGAGCGAGGCTTCAGCGTCCTCGAAGCTCCAACCGCCGTGTTCGAGTTTCTTCAACTCGTCGAGCGCGGTGGCCGTGGCGGGATTGTCGCGGTCGAGGTCGATGCCGAGGGACTTCGCCTTGAGGACGATGTTGCTGCGACCGGACTGGTCGCTGACGAGGACGGTGCGCTCATTACCGACGACGGTCGGATCGATATGCTCGTAGGCCGCGGAGAACTTACGGACGGCGTCGACGTGCGTGCCGCCTTTGTGGGCGAAGGCGGCGGTGCCGACCCACGGACGACGCGGATCGGGAGCGAGATTGGCGACGCCGTCGACGAAGCGCGAGAGGCCGGCGAGGCCCTTGAGCGAGGTCGAGGAGACACACTTCCAGCCGAACTTCAGCTGGGCGCAAGGGATGACCGCGGTGAGATCGCAATTGCCGGTGCGTTCGCCGATGCCGTTGACGGTGCCCTGGACATGCGAAGCGCCCGCTTCGAGCGAAGCGAGGGCGTTGGCGAGGCCGAGACCGGCGTCGTCGTGCGTATGGATGCCGACGGGCGTCTTCTTGAGGGCAGCGATCGCGGCGCGGGTGGCCGCAGCGACTTCGGCCGGCAGGGAGCCGCCGTTGGTATCGCAAAGGACGATGCGGTCGGCACCGCCGGCGACGGCGGCGAGCATGGAAGCAATAGCGTAGGCTGGGTCTTCCTTCCAGCCGTCGATTGCGTGTTCGCAATCGTAGACGACTTCGCGGCGATGGGACTTCAGGAAAGCGACCGTGTCGCGGATCATCTCAAGGTTCTCTTCGGGCGAGCAGCGGAGCACCTCGCGGACATGGAGGGCGGAGGTCTTGCCGTAGATCGTGACGACCGGGGTATCGACCTCGAGGAGGCCGCGGACCTGGGCGTCTTCGGAGGCGCGCACACCCTTGCGGCGGGTCGACCCGAAGGCCGCCAGCTTGGCATGCTTGAACTTGATCTTCTTGGCGCGGGCGAAGAACTCGACGTCGCGAGGATTGGAGCCCGGCCAGCCGCCTTCGATGTAGGTCATGCCGAAGCGTTCGAGCTCGGCGGCGATGCGCAGCTTGTCGTCGACGGAGAAATGAATACCCTGCCCCTGCGAGCCGTCGCGGAGGGTGGTATCATAGACTTCGATGGAGCGTGCCATGGTGGTGTGGGTGGGAAGAGGTGTAAAGGGAGGGGGCCGTTCCGGGCGCCGCGGAACGGGGAGTCGCCCGTCGGGCGTTCCGTTCAGCGGGCTTAGAGCCCGATGATGGTAATAATCGCCGGAATGATGGCACGACCGTCCGCGGTGCGGAGCGAGGTCGAAGACTGGGCCAGGGATTCCATGACGAAGGCCCTGACTCCAAGGGCGGAGGCTTGGAGAGTCAAAGGCAAAGGAAGCTTAAGCAGGTCGAGGCTAGCCAAAAGGCCAATAAATGCCCATTAATTAGCCCATGCGCTGCCTCGCCGCCCTTCTTCTGCTCTTGGCGGGCAGCAGCTCGCTATTGGCTCAGTGGCAGATTTTCGCAGAGAAACTGCCTAAGCCCGGCACCTGGGCGCGCTACCAACACGAGACAATCCGGGACGGCAAAGTCGTCTCCAAGTCCGAACTCAATATCTCGATCCGCTCCGGCATGGACGTCGGCGGCAAGCCGCACGTCTGGTTCACCGTCGAACCGGTTGGATGGTTGGGTTCGCGCGAGCAGGCCCCGCTTCGCCTCCTCCTGAGGGCGGACATGGACCGCGAACGTGCCGGCCGACTCATCGAGAACTCGCAGGAGATCGTCTTCTCCAACCCTGTCAAAGGCGCCTACCACATGACCCGCGAGGACATCGCCTGGGTGTCCAAGTGGGCGAACCTCAGCTACACCAGCGAGCTCACCGCCGATGTCCCTGCGCAGGAAACCATCGAAGCCGGCGGCAAGCCCTTCGCCTGCGAGCGCATGAAGATGCTCGCGAGCACGGTGACCGATCCGCCGATGGTCCCGAAGCAGACCATCGAATTCAAAGGAACCGTCTGGCGCTCCGATACGACTCCCTTCGGCGTCGTGCGTGCGGAGTGGGTCGAGAAGACCACGAAGAAGGACCGCAACCGCGAGGAGACCCGACGCCTCACCCTGCTGGCTAGCGGCTGGGAAACGCCTCCGTCCGAGCCGGTCGACCGCGGCAAAGACTTCTCGGTCTGGCGCCTGATCTTCAATCGCTAAGGCTTCAAAAGGACCAGCCCACCCGGATTGAATCGGATGGGCTGGCGTTAAATGGTGGCCTGAGTCGGAATCGAACCAACGACACGACGCTCTTCAGGCGTCTGCTCTACCAACTGAGCTATCAGGCCAATTAACTGGACGTTCAGAAGGACAAAGCCCCCCTTCCCTGTCAATCCGACAAGGAAGGGAGGGTTAAAAAGGCCTTCAGAAGCTGAATTTCCAAGCCGAGAGGCGACGTTCGACCTCGGCGATGACTTCGGCTTCGCCGGCTTCGCCCTTATCGGAAACGAAGGTCACGGAGAAGCGGACGAACGAACCGCAATCATCCCACGGCACGGTGGAGATGAGGTGCTCGGTGATCATCCACTGCGAGAAGGCTTCGCCGGAGTCGAAGCTCACCGTGCCGGACGGACCGGTGGCGGACTTCGGGGCGGGCATGTA
>Ga0114975_10001612_pt1 | contig 15906 bp, 13 predicted proteins | sample S_130626_EF_Meta_FD_87031 | JGI IMG/M metagenome (GOLD analysis project Ga0114975, IMG submission 87031) | Freshwater microbial communities from Lake Simoncouche, Canada to study carbon cycling - S_130626_EF_MetaG | ecosystem: Environmental > Aquatic > Freshwater > Lake | place: Lake...
CAAGCTAATAAACAGTTTGATTCTCAAATTTACCCAGATAACAATCACGGTATTTATGGAGGAAAAACAAGAATTCAATTGTATAATAAAATGACGAATTTTATTTATAACAATTTATAGTAGTATATTTAACCCTTTATAATCAATCAAAAATCAACAAAAACTAAATTAACTAATAACAAAAAAATGAGTGAAACAGCAGTAAAATCGGCACATCCAAAAGGACTTTGGGTATTATTTGGAACAGAAATGTGGGAGCGTTTCAATTTCTACGGAATGCGAGCAATCTTAACCCTATTTTTAATCAATTCATTAATGATGAAAGAAGCAGATGCTTCAATTATTTATGGTGGATTCTTAGGACTTTGTTACTTAACACCAATGTTAGGTGGATTTATTTCTGATCGTTTCTTTGGAAATAGAAATTGTATTTTATTAGGCGGTTTAATGATGGCGGCGGGACAGTTTTTATTATTTACAAGTGCAAGTGTTTTTGGTACTAATTTAAGTTTGGCAACTACTTTAATGTGGTCGGCGTTAGGAGTTATCATTTTTGGAAATGGTTTCTTTAAACCAAATATTTCTTCAATGGTGGGAAGTTTGTATCCAAAACAAGAAAAAAGTAAGTTGGATACTGCCTTCACAATTTTCTATATGGGAATCAATTTAGGAGCCTTTTTAGGGCAAACAATTTGCCCATTTTTAGGTGATGTTAAAGATGCCGGCGGAATAAGAGACGTACATGCTTTTAAATGGGGTTTCTTAGCAGCATCAATTGCAATGCTAATAGGAACTTTAGTATTTTATGTATTAAAAAATAAATATGTAGTAACTCCAGATGGAAAACCTTTAGGTGGATTGCCTTCTAAAAACGAAGCTTCAGATTATGAAGAAGGTGAAGCTCAAAAAGCAGTTTTCTCAACTACTTCTTTAATTGTGTCTGTTATTGCTTTCATCGGATTGTTCTTCACTTTTCAATATTTATTAGATGGAGATAATTTCATTAAAACAATTATTTATCCAATTATTTATGCAAGTGGAATTACACTTGCCGGATTGATTATTTCTGATAGTTCATTAACTAAAATTGAAAGAGATAGAATTTTGGTGATCTATATTGTTGCCTTTTTTATCATCTTTTTCTGGGCTGCATTTGAACAAGCAGGATCTTCTTTGACCTTTATTGCCGACAACCAAACTGATAGAACTTTTATGTTCGGTTGGAAAATGCCTGCCTCTATGATTCAAGTATTTAACGGGGTATTCGTATTTGCATTTGCCTTGCCATTTAGTATTTTATGGGATAAATTAAGAGCAAGTGGAAAAGAGCCTATTTCTCCTGTAAAACAATCTATCGGATTGGGATTAATTGCATTGAGTTATTTTATTATTGCTTACAACGTGAAAGACTTAGGAAACAGCGGACTTTTAGGAATTAAGTGGTTAATATTATTGTATTTAATTCAAACGTTTGCTGAATTGTGTTTATCACCAATCGGATTATCATTGGTAGGTAAATTGTCACCAAAACGCTTTGCTTCCTTATTATTTGGAGTTTTCTTCTTGTCAAATGCAGCAGGTTATGCTTTAGCCGGAACTTTAGGTTCTATTTTACCTGCAACCGGAGATAAATTTGCAAAAGCACAAGAACTAGGAGTTGATTTACAAGGAGTTTTAAACAAAACAATTGTACCTTCAGCAGATCAATTGAAGCTATTAGCTGACAACCAAATTAGCGCAGTAAATCCATCATTCGTTGGTTTTGAAATTCATAATCTTTTTGAATTTTTTATGGTATTTGTTGTCTTAACAGGTATTGCAGCAATCACATTATTCGCATTAACACCAGTATTGAAAAAAATGATGCACGGCGTTCGTTAATCATTCTAAAATATTTTATACCTTTCAAACCTACAAGATTCTTGTAGGTTTGTTTTTTTAATAAATAAATAAAAATGGCGACAAATTTAACAATAGAACAAATTCAGAACTTTAAAGGAAAATATCCAAAACAATTATGGTATTTATTTTTCAGTGAAATGTGGGAGCGATTCAGCTTTTATGGCATGCGGGGAATGCTCGTGATTTTCATGGTAAATCAGTTAATGATGAACGATGAAGTTGCTAATTTACAATACGGCGCCACTCAAGCATTTGTTTATGCTTTTACCTTTATTGGTGGTCTTTTTGCCGATAAAATATTAGGATATAGAAAATCACTTTTTTGGGGAGGATTATTAATGATTGTTGGAAGTGTTATCCTAGCGATTGACCCAAAGCAATTTTTCTTTTTCGGTATAAGTTTCACCATTATTGGAACTGGTTTTTTCAAACCTAATATTTCGACAATGGTTGGAAAACTATATAAAGACGATGACAATAGAAGAGATGCTGGGTTTTCATTGTTTTACGCAGGGGTTAATTTGGGCGCTTTAATTGGTGGATATTTGTGTATAGCTGTTGCAAATGGATCGATGTTTTCTTCAATAATTCCTGAACATTTAAGATGGAATGTAGCTTTTGGATTTGCCGCAGTTGTCATGTTGATTAGCTTATTGACATTTGTGCAAACGCAAAAAAGTCTCGGAGAAATAGGTATTTCGCCATTATTAGATCTTACCCATTCCAAAAGAAAAACCTATGAATATTTAACGTATATCGGTTCCATATTAATTATTCCTATAATAATTCTACTGGTTTCAAATTCAGAATATACGGATGTTTTTATGTTTATTATTGGACCATGTTCTATTTTATATCTGATTTATGAAATGCGAAATTTCTCTTTAGCAGAAAACAAGAAATTAATTGCTGCTTTAGTTTTTATTATTTTTTCTATTTTCTTTTGGGCATTTTTTGAACAAAGTGGTGGCTCTTTAAGTCTTTTTGCTGCCAATAATTTAAATAATCACGTACTCGGAATTCCATTGGATCCTAACGGAGTTAACAATTCAGCCAACTCATTATTTGTTATTATTTTTGCAGCTTTAGTTGGAATGGTATGGCTTTGGTTGGGTAAAATTAAACTTGAACCCAATACAATTGTAAAATTTGGATTGGCATTTCTTTTTCTAGCTGGCGGGTTTTGGGTTTTTTATTACACTAAGTTTTTCGCTGATGCAAATGGAATGACGTCTCTTGATTTATTCACATTTGGATGGTTTGTTATTACTTTTGGAGAATTGTGTTTGTCCCCAATAGGGATGTCGATTATGACTAAATTATCTCCTGCAAAATTACAGGCGGTAATGATGGGAATGTGGTTTCTAGCAAGTGCTTATGGTCAATATTTTGCAGGATTGTTAGGCGCCAATATTGCTAGTGCTTCAGCAAATGCTTCAAACGTTGACAAACTTAATATTTATGCCGATGGCTATCAACAACTAGCCATTTACGCCTTAATAGCTGGTGTAATTTTAATATTAATTTCGCCTTTTGTAAAAAAATTAATGCAAGAAGTCAAATAAATTTCCGATATTTCGCCAATATTTAATTATCCTAAATTTAATATTTATTAAAATGAAAAAAATACTTTTAGCACTTTTGTTTATTTTTGGTTCTTATGCGGTTGAAGCGCAAGAATTAGTGTGGAATAATAATCTTAAAAATTCCATTGAAATTTCTAATAAAACTAAAAAACCATTATTACTTTTCTTTACAGGAAGTGATTGGTGCGGATGGTGTATTCGACTTCAAACAGAAGTTTTTAAAACACCTGAATTCAAAAAATGGGCCAATGAAAATGTGGTACTTGTGGAATTGGATTTTCCGAGAAGAACTGCTTTAGCTCCAGAAATTACAGAACAAAACAATCAATTGCAGCAGTTTTTTGCAGTTCAAGGATACCCTACAGTTTGGTTTATTAATGCTTCCAGTATTGATGGAAAAATTAATATTGACAAACTAGGAAGTACAGGTTATTTAGCCGGAGGTCCTAAAGTATGGTTAGAAACCGCCAATGGAATTTTGAAAAAGAACTAACCTCTAGTTTACTCTATAAAATCCCTTTTCGGCAGTTGCATGAAAAGGGATTTTCTTTTTATTACAAATCGCTTTCCAAAGTCGTACATTCGATTTATAATTAGAAGCATCTGCTACAATTATTTTGGGGCGGTTCACTTCAATTAATCGTTCTAAATTTATTTTTGGCGATTGTCTTAAAATGATAATATCTGGAATAATCTCTTTCGAATAAACGCCAAAACTATCAATCACTAATATCTTTTTATCATCGAAATAATACAAATTTTCAATTTTTTTTATTGTTCTTAAATTACTATTATTTGCTATTAGGTACGATTTTAAAGAAGCATTTGTAGTGATTTTATTTTGAATCGATTCATCACAAATAACGGTCACTTTATTGCCAAATCGCTCTGTTATAAAAGTATTTTTCCAGCTATTAAATACAATCCATTCTTTTTGATTGTGAATATCCCAACGCGTTATTAATAACGTTGATTGAAAAAGTAATACACATATAAAAGCACATACAATTTTAGAATAAGTCGGTTTTTTAAATAAAATTACAAAGGCAATTATTAGAAGGTACAAACAAAATAACGATTGCCAATTTATAGGAATATCTTTAATAATAAATTGTTCAAAAGAGGCAACCCAATTGATAATTTTGTTTAGGAAATAGATGCAAAATTCTAATGATTTCATTGTTATAATTGGAACAAAATCAAAAGCAGCCATTGCCATAACTAGAACTCCCAATCCCATAATGACAATTAAAAATGGAATAATCACAAGATTGGTTATAAAGAACAAACCAGGAAATTGATGAAAGTAGAATATACTTAACGGAAAAGCACCAATTTGTGCTGCAAATGATACCGTTAAAATATCCCAAAAGTAGGTAACGATTTTGTTTTTTGGTTCCCATAAACCGGATAACAATGGCTGTAGCCACAAGATAAAAAATAAGGAAATATAACTCAATTGAAATCCAACATCAAATAAAAAAGAAGGTTGAAAAAACAATATAAGAAACATTGAAACCAATAAAGTATGGAATATATTCGTACGTCTTTTTAAGTACATTCCCACGGCAACAAACGAGAACATGGTTACTGATCGAACCACAGATGGTGAAAGTCCCGCTATAATTGCAAAACCCCAAAGGCTAAAAATCAGGGTCAATAATCGAATGGTATTGCCTAATTTATTTTTAGGTAATGGTTTCAGTAAAAACGTAATAAATAGTAAAATAAATCCCACATGCAACCCCGAAACCGACAAAATATGTATGGCTCCCGCGTATTGATAATCCTTTAAAATTTCCTTAGAAATATCTTGTTGTTGGCCCAAAATTAGGGCACTCACAACTTGTAAATCCACCTTTGAAAAATTATTTTTTTCAAGGTTGGCTATTATTTTATTTCTCAAACAATCTGAATAATACCAAACGTTTTTGTCGATATTACTGCTAATTTTGATGGTTTTGTTATTGGTGTAAATTTGTGCAAAAATGGATTTATTATAAAGGTATTTCCCATAATCGAATTGATTTGGGTTCAGTGATTTTTTATTTGTATTAATTTTGCCAGTAATTTGAATGTTACTGCCAATATGCATCTCATGAGTTTCTTGAGATTTAGGAATTTGAATTAAAATTTTCCCCGAACACAATTTGTGATCTAATCTTTTTACTAATCCAATGTATTTATCGGATGTGGCACTTCCCTTTAATTTTTCACGTAATACTAGCTCTACAACATGGCTATTTGTTTCATTTGAAATCAAATGAACATAATTATCCTTGTTGTAAAATTCGTTGTGAATTACTTGAGTGCAACATCCTATTTGAAAAAATAAAAAACAGGTGACTATTCCGAAATATGATTTTTGGATGAAATGGCGCTTAGATAAATAGAAAGTGAGTAGGAATAAACTAAAAAAAAATCCAATTGAAAAGAAAGTGCCAGTTGGATTTGGCTGGAAATGGTTTGAAAAAACGATGCCCAATACAAACCAAAACGTGATTCTCATTAAAGGGAATTGAAGTATTTTCATACTCCTAATGTAATCATTTTTTGGCAACTTTAAAAAGCAGAATAAACTCGATTTACTTGAGCGAAAGTTCTATTGTAATAGGGTTCTTTAGTTGAGGAAATAATCACTCCTTTTGAAGTGGCCGAATGAATAAACTTAATTTCATCTTCAAGAATTTCCACTACCATTCCTACGTGATTTATGACTTTTCGGCCATTGGTTCTGAAGAAAATCAAATCCCCTTTTTTAATTTCATTCGAATTCAAAACAGTTCCTAAATTTGACATTTCATTTGACGATCTCGGTAAAATAATATCAAATTTGCTAAAAGTATAAAATATAAATCCCGAGCAATCAAAACCCTCTGGGCTAGAACCACCACTTCTATAACGGGCACCTAAATTATCAGTAGCAGCATTAATCAATTGCTCAACTAAATAGCTTGAATCGTTAGTATTAATAATAAAATCTTCTGAATTTTCATTGGTGCTCAACCTGCTTTTTATGTCTTTTTTTGAAAGCACTGCGGCAGTAGTTGGTTCAAGTTTTGTCTCAACAACCTTCTTTTTATTCTTTTCAGATTTTGCTAGAATTTCTTTTTCGGGTTTTTTATAAATTCCTTGTTTTTCAGCCTCAGATTTAGACGTAACAATTACTGAAGTTGTTTTGCAACTAGTAACTACCAAGAATAATAACAAAACCGGAATTAGATTTCTCAAGAATATTTTTTTTGCAAATTTATGCAATTATTTCTAATCCGATTTTCTGAAGATTATTAACAATTAGTTCAGCTGTTTTGTGACTTGCGCCGCTGCCACCCAATTTCATTTCAAGGGCGTTGTAATTTTTAAGAAGCTCAACACGGTGTTTTGGGTCTAACAGCTTTTGAAGTTCAATCTTGAGCGTTTTTGAGTTGTAATTTTCTTGAATTAATTCAGTGACCACCTCTTTATCCATAATTAAATTTACCAATGAAATGTATTTTAAAGTCACAATCCTCTTGGCTATTTGGTAGGAAAGCCAACTCCCTTTATAACACACTACTTCGGGAACTTTAAAGAGCGCGGTTTCTAAGGTAGCAGTACCAGAAGTTACTATGGCTGCGTATGAAACACTCAATAAATCATACGTTTTATTAGAAATAAAATGACAATTTTTGGATGTTAAAAAAGCGGAATAGAAAGAATATTGCTGACTTGGCGCCCCAGCAATTACAAATTGGTAATCAGGAAAATCATCAATAATGCTAAGCATTACGCTAAGCATTTTAGTGATTTCTTGCTTTCTACTTCCGGGTAAAATAGCTATTATTGGCTTATCACTTAAATTATTCTCTTTTCTAAATTCAATTTCATTTATTGAAGTTCTATTATTAATTGCATCAATTAAAGGGTGGCCAACAAATTCTACTTGATAATGATGTTTATTTTCATAAAAATCTTTTTCAAATGGAAGTATCACATACATTTTATCAACGTCGCGCTTGATATCCTTAATTCTATTTTCTTTCCAAGCCCAAATTTGAGGGGAAATATAATAGTGTGTTTTCATTCCTAATTTTTTTGCCCATTTAGCAATTCTCATATTGAATCCTGGGTAATCTATAAAAACTAAAACGTCTGGCTGGAAATCTATAATATCTTTTTTGCAGATTTTTATATTGTTTAAAATGGTTTTTAGATTCAGAGCTACTTCTAAAAACCCCATGAAAGATAAATCTCGGTAGTGCTTTACCAAAGTTCCTCCTGCAGACTGCATTAAATCGCCACCCCAAAAACGAATTTCTGCTTTTGGATCTTCATTATATAAAGCCTTCATCAAATTTGAACCGTGTAAATCTCCTGATGCTTCTCCTGCAATAATATAGTATTTCATAGGATAGATCTATATAAATAAAGTGAATATTGTTAATAGTAATACGGCTAAAATGATCCCTTTTGCCATTAATTCTTTTTTGTTTTTTAATAGAATAAACAACATCCCAATGTTTAGAATGGTTCCCAAAGTAATTACTTTACCTATTTTTCCTTCAAATTTCAAGAGCTGTAAACCTCCCAAAAAGGAATAAGGAGTAAAGACGATAATAAACAGGTAGCTTCCTATTAATGAAGTTATTAATCCAATTATTAATCCATAAAATATATCGATTTTTTTCATTGTAAAATAATTCTAAAACAACTATTTTCGGCTGTAAAAATAATCATTTTTAAACTCACTTTGTAACTTTTGATTCTTTAACAAAAAATTAGTCAAATCGATATTTTGAGATACTTTTTTTTGTTTACCTTAGTTAAAAATTTTAATGAATACATTTTTGAATTTTATGAAAAGGAATTATAAGGTTTTATTACTTGTTTTAGTTGCTTCATTAGCGCTATGGAGTTTTATCCCAAAGCAAAAAGGAGATCCTGAAAAAGACAGATTGTTGTTGGAATTATTAACATTTGTAATTGAAAAAGGGCACTATAGTCCCGCAGCAATTGATGATAATTTTTCTAAAAGCTTGTATAAAGAATATTTAAAATCATTGGACCCTACAAAGAGATTCTTTTTACAATCGGATATTGATGAATTCTCTAAATATGAAACTGATTTAGATGATGAAATCAAAAATAAAGACTTGACCTTTTTTGATTTAACTTATTCTCGTTTGAAAAAACGAATTGAAGAAAGCAAAACTTACTATAAAGCTATATTATCTGAACCATTTGATTTTAAAGTCGAAGAAGAATTTAATTCTGAATACGATAAATTACCGTATGCTACCTCAATATCTGATTTAAAAGAGAAATGGAGAAAACAATTAAAATTATCCGTTTTAGCTTCGTTGACAGACCGTTTAAAATTGGAAGAAGACATTAAAAATGGTATAACTAAAGAGAAAAAAGATTCTTTAGGTATTAAAAAAGTGGACAAACCAATAGACAAAACCCCAAAAACATTTGATCAAATTGAAAAAGAAACACGTGAAAGTTCATTAAAATCAATGAACGAGTATTTCAATTTAATTGACGAAATGGAAAGGGAAGATTGGTTTTCAGTTTTTGTAAATACTATTGCAGAACGTTTTGACCCCCATACTTCTTATTTTGCACCTGAAGAAAAAGAACGATTTGATGTGAGCATGTCTGGAAAATTCTTCGGAATAGGCGCTCGTCTTCAAAAGAAAAATGATTTTACCGAAATTACCGAATTAATTTCAGGCGGACCAGCTTGGAGAGGAAAAGAATTAGAAGTTGGAGATATTTTTCTAAAAGTGGCTCAAGGTGATAAAGATCCTGTTGATGTGGTAGGGATGAAAATTGACGATGTAGTAAAGAAAATTAAGGGTCCAAAAGGAACGGAAGTTCGATTAACAGTTAAAAAAACAGATGGTACAATAAAAGTAATTACTTTAATCCGAGACGAAATTGAAATAGAAGAAACCTATTTGAAATCAAGTGTTGTTGAGAAAAATGGATTGAAATATGGGGTAATTTACTTGCCAAAATTCTATATCGATTTTGAAAATGCTGATAGTAGAGATGCTGGTAAAGACATGGCGATTGAAGTAGAGAGATTAAAAAAAGAAGGGGTAAACGGAATTGTATTGGATGTTCGAGATGATGGGGGAGGATCGTTAAAAACGGTTGTAGATATTGCAGGACTGTTCATTGAACAAGGACCAATTGTTCAAATTAAATCGGCTGCAGGTAAAAAAGAAGTCCTTTATGATAGAGATAAAAAAGTGCAATGGGATGGTCCTTTAGTAGTAATGATTAATAATTTTTCAGCTTCGGCTTCAGAAATATTAGCTGCTGCAATTCAAGATTATAAAAGAGGAGTAATTATTGGAAGCAAACAATCCTACGGAAAAGGAACGGTTCAAAACATTATCGATCTAAATCAATTTATTAGAAATTCAACAATTGGAGATTTAGGTGCTTTAAAAACAACCACGCAAAAGTTCTATAGAATCAACGGTGGGTCTACACAACTAGAAGGCGTTAGTAGCGATGTTGTGATGCCCGACAAGTATTCTTATTTTAAAATGGGTGAACGTGACGTTGATAATGCAATGCCTTGGGACAAAATTGATGCAGCAGATTTCACTGTTTGGGATAAACCAAATACAATTTCTACTGCAATTGAAAATAGTAAAAAACGATTGGCAAATAATAATCAATTTAAATTGATTGATGAAAACGCAAAATGGATCAATGAAAGAAGTGAAGACTATATTTACAATTTGCAAATTGATAAATTTAAAGCGGAACAAAAATTACTAGAGGAAACCTCAAAAAAGTACAAGTCTGTTTTAGATTATAAAAACCAATTGACATTCAATTCTCTTCCTTATGAAAATGAAATGATGAAAACCGATTTGGCCCTTAAAGAAAAAAGACAAAGATGGCATGAGAGTTTGGCAAAAGACATTTATGTCGATGAGGCGCTGAATGTATTAAACGATTTACAGTCAAAAGAAGTTGCTAAAAAAACAAATGTAACTCTTAAGAAAAAAGACAAATTAGTGAAATCCTAAAAAAAGTCCTGAGAAAAACTCAGGACTTTTTTTAGGATATAAAATTAATTTATGCATTTTCAGTAACTGCATCGCGGTCAATTTTTCCGACTAATCCAACGAGTACTTTTCCAGGACCCACTTCTGTAAATAATGTTGCTCCATCCTTGACCATTTGTTGAACAGATTGTGTCCATTTTACAGGAGCTGTTAGTTGAATTATTAGATTTTTCTTAATCTCAACAGGATCTGAAACTGCATTGGCAGTTACATTTTGATATACTGGACAAATTGGGTTTGAAAATATAGTTGCTTCTATTGCAGCGGCTAATTCTTCACGTGCTGGTTCCATCATTGGTGAGTGAAAACCACCCCCAACAGGTAACAATAAAGCTCTTTTTGCTCCAGCTTCTTTCATGGCCTCACATGCTTTTTCTACTGCCGAAAATTCTCCTGAAATTACTAATTGTCCCGGGCAGTTATAGTTTGCCGCCACAACAACTCCGTCAATTGAAGCACAAACTTCTTCAACAACTGAATCCTCTAAACCTAGAACAGCAGCCATGGTTGAAGGTTTTATTTCGCATGCTTTTTGCATTGCTAAGGCTCTTTTTGAAACTAATTTTAATCCGTCTTCAAATGATAAAGTGCCATTTGCAACTAATGCAGAAAATTCTCCTAAAGAATGTCCAGCAACCATTTCAGGTTTAAAATCGGTTAATGTTCTAGCCAATATCACCGAATGTAAAAATACCGCTGGTTGGGTAACTTTGGTTTCTTTTAATTCCTCTGCCGTTCCTTCAAACATGATATCTGTAATTCGGAAGCCTAAAATTTCATTAGCCTTTTCGAATAAATCCTTAGCTAATTCGGAATTTTCATACAACTCTTTTCCCATTCCTGTAAACTGGGCTCCCTGACCCGGAAATATAAATGCTTTCATATTTTATTTATCTATTTAAGATTTCACTTTTATCAATTTTGCTGCTTCTTTTGCCAACTCTACAATTTCTTCAATTGGAGTTTCTAAATGATTATTAACTAATGAAACTCCCATTCTTCGGTAAGGTCTCGAAGTGGGTTTTCCAAATATTCTAAAATCGGTTTTTGGTAATGAAGCAATTTTTTCAATTCCTTCATAGGTTGGATTCAAGCTGTCTTCTGTAGCTAAAATTACAGCACTTGCTCCCGCTTTTTCTAAAGTTATTTCAAATATTGGCAAACTTAAAATGGAGCGAAGGTGCAATTCAAATTCGTTAAAATTTTGAGTACCAGCAAGTGTTACCATTCCTGTGTCGTGAGGTCTTGGTGACAATTCTGAAAAGTAAACCCCTTCATCTGTAAGAAAAAATTCAACTCCAAAAAGGCCTGCGCCACCTAAAGCTTCAGTAATTTTTTCGGCCATATCTTGCGCTTCATATAAATCTTTATCTGAAATTCTTGCAGGTTGCCAACTTTCTTGATAATCGCCACGTTCTTGACGATGACCAATTGGTGCGCAAAAAAGGGTAGGATTATTATTTTGAACCACTGTCAATAAAGTGATTTCTGAATTGAATTTTACAAAGGCTTCCACAATTACTTCCACAACATCTCCACGCGAACCCTCCACAGCGTATTTCCATGCTTTTTCAATATCTGATTCGGACTTTATTGTTGATTGCCCTTTTCCAGATGAGGACATTAAAGGTTTTACCACACAAGGAATTCCAACTTCCGATACCGCTTTTTTTAATTCTTCAGAAGTAGTTGCGTACCTATAATTGGCCGTTTTTAAACCCAATTCCTTTGAAGCCAAATCCCGAATTGCTTTTCTGTTCATTGTGAAATTAGCTGCTTTTGCTGAGGGAACAACTTTTATACCTTGGTTTTCATAATCATAAAAACGTTCGGTTCTAATTGCCTCAATTTCGGGAACTATAAAATCAGGTTGGTGCTTCGCTACAATTCTATCTAATTCTGATCCGTCAAGCATGTTAATTACTTCAAAACCATTGGCAACTTGCATCGCTGGAGCATTTTCATAATTATCAACTGCAATTACAATTTGCCCAATTCGTTGAGCTGCAATTGTAAATTCTTTGCCTAATTCACCAGAACCTAGGAGAAGTATTTTCATAAAATAATAAAGTTAAAAATCTTTATTTATGCCAATGCTTGTTTAATTCTTCGAAGCGCTTCAATCAATAAATCCTCGCTTGTAGCATAAGAAAAACGAATACAATTCGGGTTTCCAAAAGCATCTCCGGTTACAGTTGCTACATTTGCTTCTGATAATAGGTACATTGAAAAATCATTAGCATCTTTAATTAATGTTCCGTTTAATGTTTTTCCAAAGAAGTGGGAAACATCAGGAAACACATAAAATGCTCCTTCTGGAACGTTAATTTTAATTCCTGGAATGTCTTTTAAAAGTCCAACGACTAAATCTCGTCTGCTATGAAAGGCATCAACCATGTGCTTTAACACAGATGGATCTGCATCAACTGCTGTAATTGTTGCTCTTTGTGCAATACTATTTGCTCCGCTGGTTACTTGGCCTTGAATTTTTGTACAAGCTTTAGCAATAAATTCAGGTGCGCCAATATATCCAATTCTCCATCCGGTCATTGCAAATGCTTTTGCAACACCATTTACAGTTACTGTTTTTTCAAGCATTCCTGGAATGGATCCAATACTGCAAAAAGTACCTGAGAAATTAATGTGCTCATAAATTTCGTCGGCAACTACATAGATATTTGGGTATTTTTCTAAAACTTTTGAAAGTGCGGTAAGTTCCTCTCTGCTGTAAACAGATCCGCTTGGGTTACAAGGCGAGCTGAACCACATCATCTTCGTTTTTGGTGTTATGGCAGCTTCTAATTGTGCTGGTGTAATTTTGAAATCACTTTCTATAGTTGTAGGAACTTCAACAGGAATTCCCCCTGATAATTTAATTATTTCAAAGTAACTTACCCAATATGGAGCTGGTAAAATCACCTCATCTCCCTCGTTTAACATTACTTGCGCTATATTGTATAAAGATTGTTTTGCTCCAGTTGAAACTACAATTTGAGATGGTTTGTAATCTAAATTATTGTCTCTTTTGAATTTTCTACAAATCGCTTCTTTTAATTCTAGGTAACCTTCTACTGGGGAATAGGTGCTATAATTTTCGTCAATTGCTTTTTTTGCGGCCTCCTTTATAAAATCGGGAGTGTTGAAGTCGGGTTCACCCAAGCTTAAACTAATAATATCTTTTCCTTGTGCTTTTAATTCTCTTGCCAATGCGGCCATTGCCAATGTTTGTGACGTCGATAAATTATTTATCCTATCCGAAAGTGCATTCATTCTTGTTGTGTGTTGTAGTTATTTATTGTTGTGTTTAATTTTTATGCTGATAATTCTGGTTTCATTCCTAGATCTTTCAAATGTTTGAAATGGGCTATTACCGCTGATCTCATTGATTTGTATTCGTAGTAAGGTAGATTGGCTTCTTGAGCAGCCTCTTTAACAAATTGTGAAATTTTAGTATAATGAACGTGACAAATATTTGGGAATAAGTGGTGTTCAATTTGATGATTTAAACCCCCTGTATACCAGTTTACGATAAAGTTCTTCGGAGCAAAATTTACCGTGGTAAATAATTGATGAATCGCCCAAGTATTTTCCATTTCACCATCTTCATTTGGCAGCGGATTGGCTGTATCTTCAATAACATGTGCCAGTTGGAATACGATACTTAATATTAATCCTGCAGTGTAATGCATCACAAAAAAACCAAAAAGTACCTTCCACCAAGAAACACCAATAATCATTGGGATTGCTATCCAAATAGAAAAGTAGATAATTTTTGTAATTACTAAAGTGGTCCATAATATCTTAGAGCTTTTAGGTTCTCCATAAAATAGTTTTCTCTTTAAATAAAGACTCATTTGTTTAAAATCAGTAGTTAAAGACCAGTTGAAAGTCAATAATCCATATAAAAAAATGGAGTAATAATGTTGAAATTTATGGAAATAGGACCACTTTGCTTCTTTGGTAAATCGGATAATTCTTCCGGCATCTAAGTCTTCGTCGTGACCAGGAATATTAGTGTAGGTGTGATGCAAAACGTTATGTTGAACTTGCCAGTTGTATACATTTCCAGCTAAAATATAAATCGTTCCTCCCATGAATTTATTGACCCAGCCTTTTTTCGAATAGGACCCGTGATTGCCATCGTGCATTACATTCATTCCTATTCCAGCCATCCCAATACCAATAAGAATTGACAAAAGTGTAAATACCCAGAAAGGCATATTTGTTAATGTGATAATCAAAATATAAGGAGTAATAAAGATGGAGAAGAGTATTATGGTTTTTAAATATAACTTCCAGTTTCCTGTTTTTTCAATGTTGTTTTCTTTGAAATAGTTGTTCACTTTAGAATTTAAGGTTCTAAAAAACTTCATTCCATCTTGTTTTGCAAATGTAGGGACAGTATTGCTCATAATTTATTTAATAAGCATCAAAGATAATTATTATATAAATTTATTACACCAATTTCAAGTTAATATTTTAACTTTAAATAGTACTTTTGTTAAAAAAAATAAATGGAATTTATTCTGAAGTACTTTCCTGAATTAACTGAGGTTCAGATAAGTCAATTCCAACAGTTGGAAGCGTTATATCACGATTTGAATTCAAAAATCAATGTCATTTCAAGAAAAGACATTGATCAACTGTATGTAAAACATGTTTTGCATTCTTTGGCTATTGCCAAAATTCAAAAATTTGAACCAGGAACCTACGTTTTAGATGTTGGAACAGGAGGGGGTTTCCCCGGAATTCCGTTGGCAATACTATTTCCAGAAACCCGTTTTTATCTTATTGATGTCATTCTAAAAAAGATAAATGTAGTTAAAGCCGTCGCAGAAGCATTGGAACTAAAAAATGTAAAAGCCGAGCAAATGCGGGCTGAAAATGTAAAAGGCGATTTCGATTTCATTGTAAGTCGTGCCGTGACCAACATGCCCGATTTTGTTTCTTGGATCAAAGATAAAATCAAAAAACAGCAAAAACACGAACTTAAAAATGGCATTTTATATCTTAAAGGTGGCGATTTAACTCAGGAATTGGCTAGCTTTCCAAGCGCAACCCAATACAATATTTCCGATTTTTTTGAAGATGTTTTTTTTGAAACTAAAAAGGTAGTTCATTTGCCATTAAAATATAAGTCATAAAAAACCCTCAAGCTTGAGGGTTTTTTATTCTTAAATCTAATTTCTTAAATCTTAAATTATATTATTCTCCTAAAAATGGATATCGGTAATCTTCAGGAGTAATAAAAGTCTCTTTGATTGTTCTTGCGCTCAACCAGCGGTATAAATTCAATGCACTACCAACTTTGTCATTCGTGCCTGAACCTCTGGCCCCACCAAAAG
>Ga0114975_10001614_pt1 | contig 15899 bp, 15 predicted proteins | sample S_130626_EF_Meta_FD_87031 | JGI IMG/M metagenome (GOLD analysis project Ga0114975, IMG submission 87031) | Freshwater microbial communities from Lake Simoncouche, Canada to study carbon cycling - S_130626_EF_MetaG | ecosystem: Environmental > Aquatic > Freshwater > Lake | place: Lake...
ACAAGGATCGTGGCTGCCATGCTCCGATGCTACACCCCTGACGGGGCTATCCTTCGCCTCGTATGAGCACGCCAAGCGCCCCCCAGGTGATGAACGGCCACCTAACGCCCGCTGCCACCCTTGCAGTGAAGGAGCGCGGCAAGGCTCTGCTCAGTCGGCCAACCCTGAATAAGGACACCGCCTTTAGCCGTGAGGAGCGACGCCTCCTCGGCCTCGACGGGCTCCTCCCCGCGTCGATCCTTACCCTCGAGGAGCAGGTCGCCGTGGAGCTGGTCAAGATTCGCCGGAAGCAAGATCCCCTTGAGCGCTATATCGGGCTGGCCGCACTGCAAGATCGCAACGAGACTCTCTTCTATCGCCTCCTCGTCGAGAACGTCGAAGAGTTTCTCCCGATCGTGTACACGCCCACTGTCGGCGAGGCGTGCAAGCGCTGGAGCCAGATCTGGCGACGCGCACGCGGCGCATGGATTACGCCCGAAGATGCATCGCGAATTCCTGAACTGCTGCGCAACGCATCTGGTGGCGCAGAGATTCGCCTGATCGTTGTCACCGACAATGAGCGCATCCTCGGCCTCGGCGACCTCGGCGTTGGCGGCATGGGCATCCCCATCGGGAAGCTTTCGCTCTACACCGCCGCTGCGGGAATTCAACCATCGTGGGCGCTTCCAGTCTCGCTCGATGTTGGCACCGACAACAGCGAACTGATCGCTGACCCGAATTATCTTGGACGCCGAACGCCACGACTCCGCGGCGCCGAGTACGACGCCTTCGTCGAGCGCTTCGTTCACGGTGTACAAGCGGCGTTCCCTGGCTGTATCATTCAGTGGGAAGACTTCAAGCAGCAGAATGCGATCCGCATCCTTGAGCGTTATCGCAATGCAGTCCCCTCGTTCAACGACGACATTCAGGGAACGGGAGCCGTTGCACTCGCTGGCATCATTGCGGCGATCGTTGCGGGCGGCGGATCCGGCACGAAGAAGATTGAAGATCAACGAATTCTCTTCTACGGTGCTGGTGCTGCAACGCTCGGCATCGCGCGACTCTTGCGCTACACGCTGGCTGCTGCTGGCCTGCAGGGAGTGGCACTCGATACCGCGATCATCGCCCTCGACTCAAAGGGTGTCGTACATGAGGGGCGCGCCGAACTTGGTGACGGAAAGAGCGAGCTTGCGCTGAGTGCGGCCGCAGTTTCGACACTCGGTATTGGTGAACTGCTGAGCGCGGAACTTGCGGATGTGATCAACCAGGTACAGCCGACAATCTTGATTGGCACGAGTGGTCAGGCGGGTGCGTTCACCGAGCCTGCGATTCGCGCGATGGCGTCGGCCGCAGCGGCGCCGCTGATCTGGCCGCTCTCAAATCCAACCTCGTGCGCCGAAGCAACGCCGAGCGACATCTTCGCCTGGAGCGACGGTCGCGCCGTTGTGGCAACGGGCTCGCCGTTTGATCCAGTGATGGTGGGCGGCACATCGCGAACGATTAGCCAGGCGAACAACGTGTACATCTTCCCTGGCGTCGGCCTTGCGGCGATCGCTGGCAGACTGAAGTCCATTCCAGACGAGGCATTCATTGTTGCGGCGAAGAGGCTCGCGGCACTGACCGCGGAGAGCGCCCCCGCGGGCGGGGCGCTCTACCCACCCCTTGCCGATCTGAGATCGATCAGCCGCTCCATTGCGATTGCCGTCATTGAGGCGGGTGCTGCGGCGGGCTGGGCCTCGGCCACCGATGGGGCGCGTGCCGCTGACCTCGTAGACGGCGCCATGTGGAGCCCGAACTACCGCGCCTACGTTCCCGCCTAAACTACAAACGAGCGAAAGGAGGAGTCATGCGAATCGGCGTCTTACGCGAAACGGTCTCAGGCGAGCGACGCGTTGCCCTCGTTCCCGACGCCGTAGCCAAACTAGTGGCGGCTGGCCACCAGATCGCTGTGCAGCGTGGCGCCGGTGAGGCTGCCGGGTTCCTTGACGCCGCCTACGAGAAGGCTGGCGCAACCCTCGCCGCCGATGCCGCCGCCCTCTGCGGTGGCAACCCAGAGATCGTCGTGAAGGTGCGCAAGCCGAGCAGTGATGAGGCGGCACTCCTTCCGAAGGGCTCGACGCTTGTTGCCCTCTTGACCCCAGGTTCTAATGACGACCTGCTCCCCGCGCTCAAAGAGCGTGGCCTCACCGCCCTTGCACTTGAGCTGGTCCCGCGCATTAGCCGCGCACAGTCGATGGACGTGCTCTCCTCACAGAGCGGCGTCGCCGGATACAAGGCGGTGCTGGTTGGCGCGAGTGCGCTCGATAAGTTCCTACCGATGTTGACGACGGCGGCGGGGAGCATCGCTCCTGCCAAGGCCTTTGTTCTTGGCGCCGGTGTTGCCGGCCTGCAGGCCATTGCCACAGCGCGCCGCCTTGGCGCGGTGGTGAGCGCCTTCGACGTGCGATCGGCCGCCGGTGAGCAGGTGCGCTCGCTGGGCGCACAGTTCGTCGAGCCCGCAGCAAAGGCCGAGGGGACGGGCGGCTATGCTCGCGCCCAGACCGAGGACGAGGCGTCACAGAACGCCGCGATCATCGCCCACCACATCAAGAGTCAGGATCTGGTGCTGACGACTGCACTGATCCCTGGGCGCAAGGCGCCAATTCTCGTCACCGATGCGATGCTTGCCAGCATGCGACCAGGATCTGTTGTGCTTGACCTCGCCGCCGAATCGGGCGGCAACGTCGAAGGTTCCGTACCTGGCGAGACGGTGGTGCGCCACGGCGTGCAGCTGATCGGCGTCGCCAACATCGCTGCATCGGTTCCACTCCACGCCAGCCAGATGTTCTCTACCAATGTGCGAACGCTTTTGACGCACCTCAGCGGTGAGAACGGCGCACTCACCGTGAACGCCGCCGACGAGATCACCGGACCAATGCTCGTGGTGCATAACGGTGCTGTGCCGGTGAAGGCATCATGACCGCGCTGTTGACTGCCCTGGGTGCAGCCGCCGCCTTTATTGCGGCGACCTCCGGCGGCACCCCGACCGCAGCAGCATCAACGACGCTCATCGACGCGCAGATTGTGGAGATCTACGTCTTCCTGCTCGCCGCGTTCACCGGCTTCCAGATCATCACCAAGGTGCCGCCGCTCCTACACACGCCGCTCATGGCGGCCACAAATGCGATCTCGGCGATCAGCCTCGTTGCCAGCATCGTGATTGCCGGCGCTGAGCGACCGCTCTATATCAACATCATGGGCATGGTTGCGGTGGCCGCTGCAACGATCAACGTGGTTGGCGGATTCGTCATCACCGACCGCATGTTGAAGATGTTCAAGAAGACCGAGGCGCCAAAGTGATCGACCAACAGATCGGCGCGATCTTCGTGCAGATCGCCTATATCGGCGCATCTGCGGCGTTCATCCTTGGACTCCGCGGCCTGACGAAGCCTGATACCGCGCGCCGCGGCATGCAGCTTGCCGCATTCGGCATGTTGCTCGCCATCATCGGCACCCTGTTAAACCACGAGATCGTGAGCTACGAGTTCATCATCATCGGCCTCGTTGTGGGTAGCGCCATCGGTTTGCCGATGGGTCTCCTGGTACCGATGACCGCCATGCCGCAGCGCATCGCCATCAGCCACATGTTCGGCGCCCTCGCGGTGACGCTCGTCGGCATCGCCGAGTTCTTGCACAGCCGGGAGTACGCGGGCGGCCCTGGCGTGATCAAAATGACCGCGATCGGCTTCGAGACGCTCTTCGGCGCACTCACCATCACGGGCTCCTTCATGGCGTTCGGCAAGCTACAGGGCTTTATCTCTGGTCAGCCGATCACCTTCCCTGGTCAGAAGCTGATCAACGCCGCCGTCTTCTTCGGCGCGGTTGGCTTGTACATCGCACTCGTGATCACCCAGTCGGGTGGATCCGGCGGCGACTCTGGCTTGATCATGTTCGCCGTGATGACGGTGCTTGCCCTCGTGATCGGCGTCACCCTGGTGCTGCCAATCGGCGGCGCCGACATGCCGGTCGTGGTCTCCCTCCTAAACTCGTACGCAGGCCTTGCGGCGAGCGCTACCGGTTTCGCAATCGGCAACAACATCTTGATCGTGGCGGGTGCCCTCGACGGCGCCAGCGGATTCATCTTGTCGATCCTCATGTCGAAGGCCATGAATCGCTCCTTCGCGAACGTGCTCTTCGGTGCATTCGGCGGCGAGAAGGCGGCAGTCTCTGCAAAGAGCTCCGAGGGCCTCACGACGCGGAGCGTCACGCCAGAAGATGCGGCAATGCGCATCGGCTACGCCCGCAACGTCATCATCGTTCCTGGCTACGGCATGGCGGTGGCGCAGGCCCAGCACGCCGTGCGAGAGCTTGCTGAGTTGATTGAGAAGCGTGGCGGCCGTGTGCGCTTCGCCATCCATCCAGTTGCTGGGCGCATGCCTGGGCACATGAACGTGCTCCTCGCCGAGGCGAACGTGCCGTACGACCATCTCTTTGACCTGGACGAGATCAACGAAGAGTTCCACACCTGCGACGTTGCCCTCGTGCTCGGCGCAAACGATGTCACCAACCCCGCCGCGAAGAGCGACCCAGGCTCGCCGATCTACGGCATGCCGATCCTCAACGTGCAGGATGCCGAGCAGGTCATTGTGGTGAAGCGCGGCATGGCAACCGGGTTCGCGGGCATTGAGAACGAGCTCTTCTATCTCGACAAGACCTCGATGCTCTTCGGAGATGCCAAGAGCGTCCTCTCCCAGGTCGTTACCGAAGTGAAGGGGCTCTAGGCAGAGATGGAGCTCAATCCGCTCGCCCGAGCGGTCAGCACGGTCGCCTTGGCCGCCACCGCCTTCTTCACGCTCGCAGCCTTTATGCAGCTCCCTGCCGACGCGGTGCTAGCGATTCACTGGGACATCAACGGTATCGCTGACGGCTTCGCTGGCCGCGAGGCGCTCCTGATCATTCCAGTAACCACAGCACTTACCGGCGGGCTGCTCTGGCTCGCCGTTCGATATGACCCGAAGCGCGCCAATATCGCACGCAGCGCCGATTCTCTCGGTCTGGTTGTTGTCGCTCTCTCCCTGCTGGTTGCCGTAACGCAGTCGGCAATCATCAACTCAGGATTCGGCGAGGCGGCGCGACTCGATCATGCGGTGCCTGTCGCTGCCGGCGCCCTCTTCGCCATCTTTGGCTACGCCATGCCAAACATTCGCCAGAACTACACCATTGGCGTGCGCCTCCCCTGGACGATTGAGAGCGAGTCGGCGTGGGATGCGTCACACCGATTCATCGGCGGCATCTGGATTCTTGTCGGGGTCGCCACGGCGCTCCTTGGCTATCTTGGCCTTAGCGCAGCGGCAATCCTCACGCTGCTCGTTGGCTTGACGCTCAGTGTGGTCGGCACCGTCTTCGTTGCCTATCGAGTTTGGAGTCGTGAGCCGAGGTCGCCGCGCACAAAACGCCGCCGGTGATCACGGTCGATCTCCCATCACCTGCAGCGCTCGAAGCTGCCTCCTCTGCCTTCACCTTTGCCCTCGTCGGCATTGGCCTTCTGATCGTCGGCAGCGCAGTCGCTGCCGCCACCTGGGCACGTTCACTGAATGGGTGGGCTCTTGGCAGCGTCTCATTTGTGTTGAGCCAAACCGCCCAGGCGACACTCTTATTACTAGGCCCGCTGATCGCCGCGCTCGCCAGCGCGCCACTCCAAGAGGCAAGTCGCGCGATCATTCTCTCTACTGCCGCGCGGCGTGTGCGTGGTGAGCGACCGAGTGCAGCTTTCGGATTCGGACATGGCGCCATTGATCTTCTGACAAGCTCACTGGCCCTCACGCTCTCCGCGGTCATCATCCTTGGTGGAATTCGAGACGGAAGCATTTTCGCTGAATTGAGCGTCGAAGAGACTGACATAATGCACGCAGCTGCAGTCTTCCTCTCCAGCCAAACCCTCTTCTCTGCGGCGCTGCTAGTGGCACAGGGAGCGCTGATGCTTGGACTCCACGCGCTCCTGACGGCGATCGTGCTGCGGGCTGTAGTTCGCGGTGGTGGTGTGCGCACGGTCGGCCGCGGTCTACTTCTGCCGATTGCCATTCATACGCCAGTCGCTGTGGTGCGCACGCTCTTACCGATGGCGACGATGCCGGTGCTACTCGGCGCACTACTCGTTGCGATCCTTGTCTATCGACGAGGGCAGGGGGTTATGGCGGAGTCAGTCCCGAACCAGTAGGCGACGCGGTCGGCGATTCGCTCGGCGATTCGCTCGGCGTCTCACTCGCTGGTGGCGTGGGGCTCGGGCTTGGCAACACATAGCCCTCTGGCGGTGTGAACGAATCACATGCGGGTCCAATCACACGCTCTCCGCCGTTCTGGCGGTTCCACAAGAAGATGCGTGGGACTTGCGCGCTGCAGACGATCTCGTAGGCGAGATCCTTGCCAACGTAGCGCCAGTGCCACGCCTCAGCGCCGTAGCAACTCAGCGCAATGTTCGCTGAGCCCGCCGGATACGAACGAACGAATCCGAATTTGTATGCGTTTGATTCAAGCCAGAGCGCTGTTTGCGACGTGGGAAATTTCGGACTGCTCCACGAAACACCGGTAAGGCTCCCGAGATCCACAGTGGTACCGAGTTGATGTTCTGAGTGCCCAGGAACGGCGCTGTACTTGCGGGCCAGCTGTAGGCCAGATTTAGCTACCCACTTCGCGAAGATGGCTCTCTGTGTGGCGTATGAGCGATATGCGGAGAGGATCTTCAGCGAGATGTTGCTCACCTTGGCCTCAACGAACATGGCACTGAGCGCGTCGGCAGCCTCGCGCTTCAACCAGTAGCCACCCTTAGTGCTGATAACGCCGCGCCAGGTGATGCGCACGAGGTTCGTTGGCCGATAGCTCGACGAGAGTCGATACATGGGGTCTAGGACGGCGGCGGCCCATTGGCTTGTGCGCCAGTTCTTGGTGGGCACTGCCCCTTGGATGCCGATCGATGTGCGCGTGATGATGATCCTGCGCTTGTTGATTTCGGAGCAGGCGGTGATGGGGGTCACCGCAACCGTTTGCGGGGCAACCCCCGCCGCCACGACCCCACCCCCTGGAAGGGCGGCTCCCAGGACCGATGCGCCAAGAATCAGCGCGAGAAGGGGCACGATGCGCATGGGTGGTCGGGGGTGGTGAGCACGGTTCATGGCGATAGTTTGGCGCATTCCCATCTTCAACAAAGAGTCGGCTAATGCGCGAGGCGCACCATGAGGGAGAACGAGGCAAATGACCTCGGGAAATAGGAAGGAGCCATGTATGGCACGAACGGTAAAGCTTGCTCCAACAGAGAGGCAGATCGTTGCCCCGTCACGCTTTAGCGGCATTCGGAACAACCTCCCGGCCATCTTTGGCGCAGCGGCCCTTGTGGCTGCAGGCGCTCTTGCCGGTACGGCACTCGCAAACGGTGGCCCTGACGGTCGAGATGGTCGTCACCCTGGACAGGGTGCGGAAGCGCGCATGGAGATGGAGCGCGATCACATGCGCGGCGGCATGGACCGAGACGGTGATCGACACGGCGACCGGCACCGAGGTGAGGGCGGGCCACAGGCCAGCGCTGACCTCACCGGGGCCGTTACCAGCGTGAGCCCAACCGAGCTCTCGATCACGCTCGCGGACGGTACGACCAAGACGGTCGTGCTCGACAGCGAGAGCCAGTACTTCACGAAGACGGCGGGCACCGCTGCTGACGTGGCGGTTGGTTCCTATGTACTCGTCCAAGCTGAGAAGCCGGTCGACGGTGCAGTAAGCGAAGCTGACGGCATCGCCGTTCTAGCGACTGGACTCACCGAGGCGCACGTTCACCTCGGCCGACCTGCGAAGGTCACCGCCGTGGACGGCAACACCCTCACCCTTGAGATGGTCACTCCGCGCGGAACAAAGACCATCACCGTCACAGTCAGTGACAACACGGTGTTCAGCAAGATCGCAGCTGCGACGAGCGCCGACGTCACCGCCGGTGACAGCGTGGTTGTGGACATGGGCCGAGAGGCCGCAGCCGCTGAGTCGGTGCTTATCGTCAAGTAACGAGCGCACCTAGTTATCGCGCGACGCCGCTGGTGGTCCTCCTGCCAGCGGCGTTGTTGCGCCTAGCGCTTGCGCGCGCGAGCGGGTCGAGCAGCCTTGTGCGCGACGCGCTTCGTTCGGAGCAGTGAAGCCACGATGGAGAGCGTCAAGATGGAGAGCACAATCACCAAGCTCACGAGTGGCGGAACCTTCCAGTCGTGATTGATGGCTGGAAGAATCATCTTCACGCCGATCCACATCAATACAAATCCGAGACCTGCACTCAGGTAGTGGAAGCGATCCTTTGCGTCAGCAAGTAAGAAGTAAAGATTGCGTAGCCCGAGGATTGCAAACGCATTTGAAGTGAAGACAATGAACGGATCCTTTGTAATGCCGAAGATGGCTGGAATGCTGTCGACCGCGAAGACTAGGTCAATGATGCCGATGACTGCGATGGTCAAGAAGATCGGTGTGAAGACTCGCTTTCCCGCCTTAACGATCCAGAAGCGCTCCTCGTTGTAGTCGTTGTTGACGTGAATAAAACGCCGCGCGAGCTTGATGGCCGACGGCTCGCTCTCGTTTGAATGGCCGCCACTGCGCAGCATCTGGACACCGGTGAAGAGTAGGAAGGCGCCAAAGAACCAGATGATCCACTCAAATCGCTCGATGAGCGCAGCGCCGATCAAGATCATGATGCCGCGCAGCACGAGCGCGAGAAGGATGCCCCACATCAGCGCGAGCTGCTGCAACTTCTTCGGCGTCTTGAGCGCAGCAAAAATGATTGTGAAGACGAAGATGTTGTCGACGGAGAGCGACTTCTCTACGAGGTAGCCGACAAAGTACTCCGTTGTCTTCGTAGCGTCGTTCCAGTAGATCTGCATCGCAAAGCCGAAGAGGATTGCCAGGACGATCCAGACAAGCGTCCAGGCTGCCGCCTCTTTGACCGGCACAACGTGGGTGCCGTTCTTCCGTAGGAGACCAAAGTCAACGGCGAGCGCAACAACAAGGAAGATTCCGAATCCGAGTCCAAGCGGTGAGAAGAGTTCGTTCACAGAGCCCCCTTGCTAGTCGCCGTTTGGCGTTGAAGTAATGGTAGCGGAGGGGGGTTAGCGAGACCGCCGGCGATTAGGCGCGAGCGAGACCGCCAGTCGCGGCGTCGTGGCTGTAGGAGCGTGCGCAAGCGGAGCAGCTCACCGTGGTTCCCTCGTTGGGGAGGCGGGTGCCGCAGTCGCAGACCCAGCCGATTCGCTTGGCTGGGCTGCCGACGACGAGCGCTCGTGGTGGAACGTTGCGAGAGGCGACGCCGCCCGCGCCAACCATGCAGTAGTCGCCCAGGGTGATGCCGGCCACGATCACGGCACCGGCGCCAATCGAGGCGCCATCACCCACGCTGATCGGGCTTACCACCCAGTCGCTGGCTGCCGCGAGTCCGCCGTCAGGGGTCTGGGCGCGCGGGAAGCGGTCGTTCGTGAGAATCGCGTTGGGGCCGATGAAGACACCGTTACCGGCTGTCACTCCGTGATAGACGAGGGCGAGGTTTTGCACCTTGCAGCGATCGCCAAGCACAACGTCTGCGTCGATGAAGGCGCCCCGTCCAATGATGCAGTCGGCGCCGATCTTCGCACCACGTCGCACAACAGCGCCGCCCCAGACCTTGCTGCGGGCACCAATCGTCGCGCCATTTTCCACGATTGCCGTTGGATCAATGAACGCCGTTGGATCAATCATTGGGCAGCGACTCCGTCTGGTCGGCCGAAACCGATGCGCTTCGCGCCAGCTGGCAACGTTGCACCAGCACAGGCATTTCGGCCATCGATGAGCACCTTGAGCGCCGGGAAGAGTTTTGCGAAGTCCATCGTGCGATACGCAGCATCAGCGGTTGCAACAACGACGGCACTGACCTGTGCATTCACATCCCCATCCCACGGCGTCATCTTGATCGCCGAAACGTCATCAGCAGAGAGAAGTGGGTCGGCACCAAGAACGGTTGCGCCGCGCGCACGGAGTGCATCGGCAACGAGTGGACCGCGCGCATGCGCAAGCTCACGAACGCCTTCGCGATAGGTGAGTCCGAGCACCGCAACCGTTGCCCCCTTGAGGGTTCCGATCTGCTTCTCTACAGCGTCAACGGCGCGATCGACCTGCCCATCGTTCACTGCGCGCGCGGTCTTGATCACGTCGAGGTCGCCATCTGTCGAGAGGATCATGCGCGGATAGACCGGGATGCAGTGACCGCCAACGCCGATGCCTGGCTCGTGAATGTGCGAGTACGGCTGCGAGTTCGCGGCGCGAATCACCTCCGAGAGGTCGATGCCGTGTCGATCGGCAACGCGAGCGAACTCGTTGGCGAGGGCGATGTTCTCGTCGCGATACGTCGTCTCGGCAAGCTTCGCCATCTCGGCGGCCTCGAGCGTCTGCATCTGCGCGATTGGCGCATCGAGCACGCTCTCGTAGAAGGCGGTGGCACGCGCCAAGCTGGCGGCTTCGGTGCCACCAACGAGCTTCGGATACGCGGCGAGGTTGCGGAACGTTTGGCCGGTCAACACGCGCTCCGGCGAGAAGCAGCCAAAGACCTTGGCGCCACTCTCTTTGGCGACCTTTGCGACCAGGTCGCGGGTGGTGCCGATCGGCACCGTGGTTTCAAGGATCACCAGCAGGTCGTCGTGCGCGCCGGCGATCAGCGTTTCCGTTGCGCCAACGAGCGCCTTGTCGGCGATGCTCCCGTCGTCGCGAACGAGTACGGGCACAACGACAAGGGCGACGTCGGCATCACGCACGGCGGCAGGGCCGTCGATGGTGGCGCGTAGTCGGCCCGAGCCAACATGCTCGGCAAGCAGTTCTGGAAGGTTTGGCTCGCCGCCCCACGGCGCAACGCCAGAGTTGATGATGTCGACGAGTGCCTGGTTGATGTCAACAGCGTGGACGCGCCACCCGTGGGAGGCAAACTGCAGGGCGAGTGGTAAGCCGATCTTGCCGGAGCCGATGACGGCGATGGTGCCGACGGTGCCAGGGGCGCCGACCCACGGCTTCGTAGTAACGGGGGTGCCGTGAGTGCAGGGGTGCGGTTCAGCGGTAAAGGAGCCACCGAGCATGGACGTTGCTCGACCCAGTGGATCTGTGGTGCGTGCGCTCATCAGCCCTCCTTGTTCTCTTGGAGGGGATGCTACACCGCGGCGATCGCCTCGAGCTTCGGCCGCACAGGGGCCCCGCCGCCACGCGCCGATTCGAGAACCGCGTCGGCGAGGATCACGGCACGTGCGCCGTCGTGGATGCTGACCGCAGGCTTCGCCTCACCACGTGCGGCGGCAAGGAAGGAGCTCAACTCAAGGGCGAGCGGCTCTTGTCGCGCGGCGGGGAGGTTGGCGGTGCGACCAGGCTGCACTGGGGCGAACCCATCGAGCATGGCGCTCGAGTTTGGGTCGGCACTGGTGAACGAGACGGTGCGCTGCAGCAGGCTCACGTCATAGGCTCCAGCGCTCGTCGTTACCAGCAGCTGTCGTCGCTTCGCCGGAGCGAGCCATGAGGCGCGAATGCGCGCCACCGCGCCGCCAGGGAAGGTGAAGAGCGCCTCGGCGAAATCCTCACGCCCCTCAATGAGTCGCGAGCCGGCCACGGCGGTGACCGAGAGTGGCGAGCTGCCAGCGATGGCACAGGCGAGATCGATGTCGTGGACCATCAGGTCGCGCACCACACCAACATCGCTGATGCGCTCGGGAAGAGGGCTCTCGCGCATCGCCTCGATGGCGTAGAGCGCCTCGCCGGCGCTGCCACCCATCTGCTCAAAGAGTCGGGTAACGGCGGGATTGAAGCGCTCCACATGGCCAACTTGCACGATCGCGCCTGCGGCGGTGGCGCGTGCAACGAGGTCAAGCGCCTCGGCGGAATCGGCGGCGAGCGGCTTCTCGACCAGAATTGGAATCTTGCGCTCGATGGCGCGAATCACGAGCGCGGCGTGGAAGCGCGTTGGCGCAGCGATGATCGCCGCCTCGAGGCCCGGTTGGTTCAGTAGCTCTGCAGCGTCGGCATACGCAGTGGCCGATGGCGCAACGGCGAGCGCAGCATCGCGCGCCGCATCAACAGGGTCGCTGATCGCCACGATCTCGGCGTCGGAGAGTGTGGCGAGAACACGGAGATGGTTTCGCCCCATCACGCCGAGGCCGATCAGGCCAACCTTCATGCGGGCCATGCGCTCCCGCCGTGGCGCTCCACGGCGCGTCGCAGCGAGGCGGCAACCTCCTCTTGTTCAGCAGCGGTGATCGCGGCGAACATCGGCAGCGAGAGGCAACCCTTCGCCAACGCGTCGGTCACAGGAAGTGCAACGTCGAGGCCGCGCTCTTTAATGTACGGCTGCTGGCTCACTGGAATTGGGTAGTAGACGCCGGTGCCGATCCCGTCGTTGGCAAGATCTTTCACGATCTCGTCGCGCGCTGGGCCAACATGCACGGTGTACTGGTGATAGACGTGCAGGTTTCCTGGCGGTGCTCCCTGTCGAACGATCGGAGCACCGGCAAGAAGTGCGTCGTACCGCGCCGCGGCGGTGACGCGCGCCGCGGTGAACTGATCCAGCTTGCCGAGCTGCACGATGCCGATCGCGGCGGCGATATCGGTCATGCGGTAGTTGGTGCCGAGCATCTCGTGCAGGTAGCGCACCTTCATCCCTTGGCTGCGGAAGGTGCGCAGCCACTCGTTCAGTGTGTCGTCGTTCGTGGTGATCATGCCTCCCTCGCCGCTGGTGATGTTCTTGGTGGCGTAGAGCGAGAAGGCGCCAACGCCGAAGGAGCCGGCCTGCTTGCCGTTCTGGGTAGCACCGACCGCCTGGCAGGCGTCTTCAATCATCGCAAGGTTGTGCTTGGTGGCGAGTGCGCCGAGGGCGTCCATGTCGGCGATGAGGCCGAAGAGATGCACCGGCATCAGCGCCTTTGTCTTCGGCGTAATGGCTGCTGCGGCCGCAGCGGGGTCCATCAGCCAGGTGACCGGATCAATGTCGACAAATCGTGGCGTGGCACCGGCGCGCAGAATCGAAGCCGCAGTGGCACTAAAGGTGTGGCCAACCGTAATGATCTCGTCGCCAGGTTTAATGCCGAGCCCCTGAATGATCGCCTCTTCAGCGAGGGTGCCGTTCGCCGTAGCGATCGCGTGCTTTACGCCAACCAGCTCGGCGAAGCGGCGCTCAAACTCGGCAACGCGCGGCCCCTGCGCGAGGGCGCCCGACATGATCGCCTCGGCGGCGGCGTCGGCCTCCTCGCGACCGACGGCGGGGCGGGTGATCGGAATGCGAATTGGTGGTGTGCTCATGATGGGGAGCGTATCAGCGGGCGAAGCGGCGCGCGATCAGAGCGGCTCGAATCGCCTCAGCGGCGCCCCCTGCGGGGAGGGGTCGGGATGCTCGCGCGGCGACCTCTGCCGCACCCGTTGCCGCACCAACCGTTGCAAGGGCGCCAGTAACGCGACCCGCATCAACGCCAATGAGGAGCGACGGCCCCGCCGGATGCAGGAGCTCTGGCCACTCCGTGGTGTCGCGCAAGATCAGTGTTGGGGTGTTGAGCCAAACCGCCTCGCGTTGCAGCCCGCCCGAATCGGTAAGGACGGCGGCGGCGTGTGCGGCGAGGGCGAGGGAGTCGAGATAGCCAACCGGTGGAACCAACTCCACGCCGTCGGGAACATCAACACCGTGTGCGGCGATCGCCGCGCTGGTTCCAGGGTGTGCCGCAAAGAGCACCGGCACGCCAAGATGCTCTGCCGAAACTCGCAACACATCAAGTGCAGCGCGCAACCGTGTCGCCTCACGCACATCAGCGCGGTGCAGGGTGGCGTACGCGAATCCACCAGAGATCAATGGTCGACCGATATGCAGTGCAGCCGCATCGAGTGACGTAGTGCTGCGCGCTGTCGGCGCGAGTCGCGCCACAAGGTCAGCCATCAGGTCGCCGACAACGATGTTCTCTTCGGTGAGCCCTTCACGGCGCAGCGCTTCTACCGCGGCGTCACTAGTACAGAGTCGCAGCGAAGCGATCTTGTCGACTGCAATGCGATTGCGCTCTTCGGGCATCGTCTCGTCGCCAGAACGAACCCCTGCCTCCACATGCACGATTGGGATTCCGCGAGCGTGGGCAGCGAGCGCACCCGCAAGAGTGGAGTCAGTGTCGCCAAACACCAACACAGCGTCGGGGTTCATCTGCTCAAGTGCCGCATCAAGGGCACGCACCATTGCATCAAGTCGTTGCGCGCCGTGCAGGTCTCCTGGCTCAGGTAGAAGAAGGTCGGGAGGGGCCATCCCAAGGTCACGGTAGATCTGGCCGGCAAGCTGCTCGTCGTGATGCTGGGCGGTGTCAATGACGAACGGCTCGATCGGTGGCGTGAGGTGTGGGCGAAGGGCGGCAAGCTTGATGAGTTGCGGGCGCGTACCGACGATCGCCGCGATGCGCATAGCCCCTCCTCACCCTTGGCGACCGTGCGTGCTGCGATAGACTCGCCGCATGCCGAACCCCGCTCCGCACACCGTACCAAAGGGTGCCCCCCAGCCGAAGCGGCAGGTGGCGATGTTCGTTGCCAACAACATGGTGAGCGACCGCCGCGTGATCCGTGAGGCGGCAACGGTGGCCGCGGCTGGGTTCGCCGTGACTGTGCACGCCATCGCCCAGCGTCGCGAGAAGCTCCCCGCAACAGAGCAGCACCCTGACGGATTCACCATCATTCGACATCGACTGGGGCTGATTCCGCCGGTACTTCCAATCCGCCCACGTCTTCTCGCCCTACTTCTTCATCCGTTCTGGTGCGCGCTTGCCATCGCCGTCGCCGTTGCACGAAAGGTGCGCCTCCCTCTTGCGGGCGCCGCGCTACTCGCGATTCGCTGGACTTCGTGGGCGACGCTTGCGGCACGCGGGGCAAGCTCCGCACAGATCCTGCATGCCCACGATCTATCGGGTGCACTCCCGGCGCTCGCAACGCTGCGCACCAATCCCAGTGCCGTGCTCCTCTACGACAGCCACGAAGTCTTCCTTAAGAGCGGCCGGTGGGCGAAGAGCCCCGCGTTCATTCGGCGCGTACTCGCGAACCGTTTCGAACAGCCTGCTCTCCGACGGGCAGCGGCACTCATTGCGGTGAACCCCCAGGTCATCGAAGAGCTCGCGAAGCGCTACGAAATCCCAGAGCGACAGGTGGTGACGTACAACTGCCCACCTGCGTGGAACCCTGAACCGCGCGGCACCGAGTTGCGCGCCGCCATTGGCGTCGGCGCCGACGCGCAGGTGATCTTGTATCACGGTGGATTCTCGGCTCATCGCGGGCTCGAAGAGCTCCTCGTTGCGATTCGCGATCCACGCCTCGCCGCAGCGCATCTCGTCTTTCTTGGGTACGGCCCACTCGAAGCGACGTTGCGTGCCGCCGCAGCGGAATCGGCTCTGGCTGGTCGCGTTCATGTTCTGAAGGCCGTGGCCCCAGAAGTGCTCGACCGCTGGGTCTCAGGTGCCGACGTTGGCATGTGCACCGTGCTGCCAAGCACGCTGAATCATCGAATCTCCACGCCGAACAAGCTCTTTGAATCAATCGGTGCTGGTGTGCCTGTAATCGGTAGCGACTTCGCCACGATGCGCGACATTCTGCTCGGCGATCCCGACGGGCCACTCGGTGCGGTCTGTGACCCAACAAATCCACAAGAGGTCGCGACAGCTATTCACTCGATCCTGAGCATGAGCGCCAGTGATCGTGCTGCGCTGCGCGCCCGATGCCTTCGCGCCGCCGCCGCGCGCTGGAACTGGGAGGCGCAGGCTACCCGCCTCACCGAGCTCTATCAATCGCTCACACGTGCAAAAGCAGCATGAGCCGCTCACCACGTCGACTCGTAATCGGCATGCTCAATACCGCTGGGCAGGCGCGTGAGTGGGCGAACGCCGTGCGGCACAACACACCAGCAGCAG
>Ga0114975_10001617_pt1 | contig 15883 bp, 18 predicted proteins | sample S_130626_EF_Meta_FD_87031 | JGI IMG/M metagenome (GOLD analysis project Ga0114975, IMG submission 87031) | Freshwater microbial communities from Lake Simoncouche, Canada to study carbon cycling - S_130626_EF_MetaG | ecosystem: Environmental > Aquatic > Freshwater > Lake | place: Lake...
GGAGCGTATGCGGAAACTTACCAGATGGTCAACGCTGACGGCGAACCAGACCAAACTGACGAGGCATATTTTCAAATTACCAAGGGCGGCTTGCGGGAAGTGTCTGTTGTAATGTACCCAAACAATCCCGAAGCCTGCGTCAGCAAGCTGGAATACTTTAGGCCCGATGGGTCTGCTAATTTAAAGATTTTGGAACAAGTCTTGCGTGATGCTGGGCTATCCAAGAGTGATGCGGTTGCCGCTGCATCGACTTTCAAACGGGTGCTGGAACAGCGTGATGTTGTCCAAATCCCAAATGAAATTGCGCCGAACCAGAGCGACTCTGATGCGGAGGCAACCATACTCGCCGCCCTCGAGCAGCGGGAATTACTGCAAACTTTGTCCAATCGTTTAAGGAAATAATCATGTCCCAAGTCATCATTGAAAAACTTGACGCTATCGAAGCCGCCAACGCCGCCAAGATTGCCGAAGTTACCAGCGCAGCTACCACTGCAATTGAAACCGCCAAAAATGAGATGGCTGAGAAAATCTCGGCACTTGAGGCAAAAATCAGCACGCTGCAAATGCCTCCCGTCATCCGCATTGCTAAAACAATCCGTACCGACGTAAATCGCTCTGTACGTGAGCAACTAAAATCATTTTATTCTGCAAACAATCGTGTGGAAAAAGCACTCAAGATTTTTGCCGATGAAAATCAATATCTGGCCTACATGAACGAAGCCAGTGCTTTGACCGGCGGCGGCAATGGAATTGGTGGACGCACGGGCTACGACCCTGTGTTTGCTGCTATGCGTTTGGCAAACCCGATGCGTGGACTAAGCCGCACTGTTGTTACTGATGGCTCTAGCTATCAATTCCGCAGCAAAACCGGCAACGCTGGCGCAACTTGGGGCTACACCGTACAAAACAACGGCTCGGCAACTACGCAAGATATGAATATCTGGCAACTGGTGCTGCAAGATTTGAACGTCCAATTCCCTGTTCGTACTGCTGCATTGGACGACATTGATGGGCTGGAAGGCACCATCGTTGACGATATGCTGATGGAGTTTGCCCAGGCTGAAGCGCAGTCCATGATTCAGAACAGCGATCAAACTAACTCGCCTAATACTTACGGCGGCACTTCTGGTTTGCGTGGCCTAGATCAATATCCTGGCGCAAATGCCACGTATACCGGCGGCACCACCAGCGCAGCGGCATATGGCACCAGCGGCACGGGCAGTGCTACTGGCCTGCACAGTATTGCAACCTACGATCAATTGACTAGCAACGTCAATACTGTCGGCGCAAATGCAATAACGTACAAAGACGTTATCAATCTTTGCTACGCATTGCCTCAGCAATATTGGACGACTAGCGCCTGTTTTATGGTCAACCCTGTGTTAGCGCAAGCTATCCGTGGCCTGCAAGACACCAATGGACGCCCGATTTTCAATTCAATGGAATCGCTAAATCCAGACGGCATCATTGGGCAACTGTTGGGCTTTAATGTCGTGATGAACAAGTATCTTGACAACCCAAGCCAAGCAACCACCGGCAGCGCAGGCACCACATCGTTCTACCCAATGTATTTTGGTAATTGGCAGCTTGGACACAGCATCATTGATCGGATGGATATGGTGATGCGCCGCTACGATCAGACGCTGCCAGGCTCAATAACTTTTTATGGCGAAAAACGGTTGGCAACCAGCATCCGTGACCCGAACGCCATTATTCGTTATCGCTCCACCGGCACAGCGACCTAAGTTGCCATTGCAGGGGGAGGTTGGACTCTCCCTGCCTTTTTTAACCATTCGAGAAAATCAAATGACTACAGCACGCATTTTGCAGGGCATCAAACAAACGCTGCACGAAGGTCATGCAGTCAAGATTGATTTAACCGAAGCCTCTGCCCTCACTGGTTCCGGAAACGGAATCGGTGGGCGCACATTTTTTGATAACGCTTTTGCTGCGCTGCGATTTGGCAATCCCATCCGAGAAGCAGCAAGGGTAATTCCTGCATTTGGCAGTAGTGTGCAATTTGTGGCAAAGACAGGTAATGCTGCTAACAGCACAAACCCCTGGCTTTACGCTGCCACTCCAAACACTGGCTCACCTAACACCGCCACTAGCATTTGGCAACTGCCAACCCGTGTAGTCAGCGCCAGCTTGCCCGTGCGAACAGCGGTACTGAGCGACATTAATTATTTGAATGAAACGCTGGTTGAAGACATGATGCTGGAATTTGCACAGCTTGAGGGTGCCAGCATGATCTTAAACAACGATCAAACCGGATCTACGACGACAAGCACAGGCAGCACAAATGGACTGCGTGGGCTGAATTACTACACAACCGGGGGCACAGCCGCTTACGGCTCATCTGGGACCGCGATTACAGACGGTATCCACACTTTGCTAACGGTATCACAAAACGGGGCTGCAATTGTGTACGATGATTTGGTCAATTTGGCTCAAAGTTTTCCAGCGCAATACTGGAGTCTGCCCGGCAACGCCTGGATGATGCACCCAGACACAATTCACGATTTGCGGCAACTCAAAGCAGCAAGCAGCGGCAATGCCAGCAGATTGTTGGCAGAAACTGGTGATGATGATGGTGGCGCAGTAGCCAATTTGTTTGGTTGGCCTGTCATTCCAAACCCAAACATGGAAACTATTGCGGCTGGAAAATTTACGATTTACCTTGCCAACTGGCCCAGATTTGTAACTATTGCGGACGTAGAGGAAATGACCGTGCAAACGATGGAGCAAAGCGCACCAGGCTTTATCACGCTGTACGCCGAGCGCCGAATGGTGTCTACCGTGCGTGACCCGTTTGCAGGCGTGCGCTTGGTTGGAGTCTAACAATGTCCAGCGAAATCCTTGGCGCACAAGGTGGGTCAACTCGCAACCCGTTTAACTATTCAAAAGTTGAGCAGTTAAATAGGGATGTGGTAACGCCCTGGCTTACGCTGGACGAAATTACTCAGCAGCTAAATCTGTTTGACGATGAAAGCCAAGATGACTATCTAAGCAGCCTAGAACTGGCGACTAGGTTTGCCATAGAAGATTATTTGGGAATGTCTATATTTTCCGTGACGTATCGGGTTTGGTACGGCGCACAGGGAACCATCACCGCACCGATGGCGCTAGATTTGCCAGCAGTCAGCCAGAATCTATACCCTACGCAAGCAGGGCTAACCATTAACTCGGTTGGCTACTACAACAACAGCGCACCGCCAACCCTTACCCTTTTAGCAGCATCAACCTATTACTACGATGCCAGCGGCAACCGAGTTATCCTGACCAGCCTGCCGACAATCACTAGCGACATGGCAAACCCGATCGTTGTGAACTACACCACCGCCGCTAACCCGCTACAGACGTATCCTGCCATTAAACAGGCTGGTTTGCTGCTGCTGACGCACCTGTACAACCAACGCAGCAACAGCACCGAAGCATCGCTTAAAAATATCCCGTTTGGCGTGGACACTTTGCTGCGCCCGTACAAAGAATTGGTGATGTAATGGCGATTGCACGTTTTGAAAACATTGCAATCAATAACCTTACCTTTAGCAAAACGGCTTTTGGCGAACAAGCCACGACTACGACAAAATGGTTTGACACCCGAGCCACAGTGTCGGCGGTAGGCAACAATCTAAAAATCTCAGAAAAATATCGGCTGTACGATAATCTAGTACGGTTTCGTTTAAATTACACGCCGCATATGCAAACAATAGCCAACGCCCAGCATCTGTTTAGCATCACGTACCGCACTCAAGATTGGCGCATCAATGATGTGCAAGAATCAGACGACCGCATGAGCGTATTGATAATGGCTTACCGCAATGACCCGGTAACTGCGACATGACCGCCCAGCAAAACCCCGTTACATATGCCAGGGCCATCCAAGCGGCACTGACTACCATAGTCACGCCTGTGCCGGTTTACGCTACCTTTAACCGCAACTTTGCTACCGAGCCGAAATTTGTAACCTGGATGTTGCGAAACATCCACCAGCCCGTCTACACCGGCAGCGTGCAATCCGTCAAAGGAATTGATACGCCAGTATTCCAGATCAGTATTTTTACCCAAGTTATTGAAGACGGTTTCGCAATCAGCAATCAGATATTACAATCGCTCCACGGCTACAGCGGATTGTTTGGCGGTGCGACCTACGGCATACAGATCAGCAAGGCCGATGTGCAATGGCTTTACAACACATACGACAATGATGAAAAACTCGGACAAGTAATCTTAGACTGCACATTAGATATACCGACCTGATAAGACAATAAATTTTCTTCTACTTTAACAAAGGAACTTATCATGGGACTTCCGTCAAAAATTCTTCCCGGTTTTAGTGCCACTCTTTACGCTCAACCTGGTGCAATTGGCACAGTAGTGCCTTTGAGTACGTCAAATTTAAGCACATTGAATTCCGTTACCGCAATTGCAATCAGCGGCAATTTAGTGCCCGTTGAAGCTATTCCCGCTTTTGGTCAAGATGATGCCGTAGCATCTTTTATGGTTGCTGGCTCTCGTCAAAGCGACAAAATTCCAGTGCAATCAGCGCCGACAAGTATGAGCATTACAGCGGCTTGGAACCCAAGCGATACCGTTTTGGTGTTGCTGCGTACCGATGCTTACAACGGCACTGTTGATCGCACTTACGTGATTGCTGCAAGCGATGGCTCAAACACAATCTATTATGCTTTCAACGGGCGAGTCAGCCAGTGGACAATTGATGCTGCACCAGGCGCTGAAGCCAAAGCTAATTTCACCATTCATCCTCGCGGCAACCAGTACGGCTGGAGCAACACGGCATGAGCGCAATAGATGCAGTGCTGGCAGAAATGACCAGCAGCTACGGCGACCTGGCTGCGCTTGCACGGCAGCAGGTAGTCAGCGCCGAGGAAATTGCCGGGGCGTTGGCAGAGGCAGACCCAGATTCAGCGGAATATGTCTGCCTCAAACTTTTGGAAACAAATGTCCGACAAGATACAGAACACGAATGACCTGCTGAACTTTTTGGTATCCCAAGCCGAGTCCCGCAAGGATTGGTTTGGGTTTACCCAGCAAAAGATGACAGGCATCCAACTGGTGCATCAGATAGCAGCCAATCATGCCGACACAATGACGCCAGAACAGATCGTAAAATTTGTCGTAGAACTTAACAACTTAATGTACAAAGACATCATTCGAGGATGACATGAGCGTCAGCATCAAACTTGAAGGCATGGGCAGTGTCCAGGAAGTCTTTCGAGAATTAGCTGACGAAATTGGCGACAAAAAAGCCAACAGCAAAATCCTAATCCCAGCAGTGCGGGAGGCCATGAATCCAGTATTGGCTAAAGCCAGGGCAGACGCACCCGTAGACACTGGAGGTCTTAAACGCAGTCTACAAGTAGAAGCTAGACGCCCAAACCGCAAAGACAAACGGTCAAAATACATTGCCAACACAGATACCGTCATTTCGCTGGTGACTACAGCACCTGGGAAAAAATTAGCCAAGCTAGGCATAAAAAGCGATGCGAGGGCAATAGCGCAAGAGTTTGGCACCGCTAGAAATCCAGCACACCCATATTTGCGTGTTGCGTTAGAATCACAATCGACAAGTGTGGTAAACAATCTTGCACAAATACTGGCAAGACGGATTGACAAATACAAGAAAGCAAATCTATGACAAGACTATCGAGCGCACTAGGTACAGGCGCAGAATTTCGCATTAAAAAGTTTGAACTTGGAGGTTACGCCTTCCGAGTGCGAGTGCCACTGGTATCAGAAAGCGATGCCATGCACAACCGCATCATCAAACCAGACAGCGCAGCAATTGACAAAATTTACGCTGATTTGACAAAATCCCTAGACGAATTTAAGACGTTAAAAAACGAAGAATTGATTTTTACGGATAACGATGTTGTCGTGTCTGGGCGCTCAATGCGAGAGGCTGCTACAAACAAGGCCATGATGGAGGCACGCATCACTGAGATGATTCGCTTGCTGCAACCAGAAAACCCGGCTAACACACTGGACGACATAACCTACGCAGAGATTGAACTGGAATGGCCTTTGAGTGTTCAGTTGGCCTTGGTAGAAAAGATTAATGAAGTTATCAGCCCAGGCTACAAGGAGAACCGGGGAAACTAATTGGCTCGTTGAGAGAACAAGTCGCAGCGGCGATGGTCTTCAACGGGCATACACCAGAATCAATTGCTGCCCTTGACCAAATCACCATGCTGCAAATCCAAACAATGTACGCCGATGGAGTCATTGGCAATCATGGCCTGCTGGCGCAGCTTGCCGTATTGACAACCGGCGTCTTTAATTACATCAGACCGCCTCACGCAGCCCCGTACAGGCTCGCAGGCACGCTTGGCGCAGTGCATGACTACCTGTATCCCCCAGCCAGCCAGGAACAGCTTGCAGCGCAGGCCAATGACAGCCTGTTAGCTTTCATGGTGCAGGCACCAGGCTTTAATTCGGAGAAATTCAATCATGGCTAACATTGCTCGGCTCGGTGTAGCACTTGGCCTAAACAGCGCCGAATTTGTCACTGGTTTAGAAGCTGCATCCAGAAAGTTAGATCACTTTGCCACAGCAGCCGTTGGCGTAGCAAAAAATGCACTGTTGGCGCTTGGTGCTGCTTTGTCTGTTGCCACTTACAAAGCGGTTGGATATGCTGATGAAATTGCTGATGTAGCAGCCGCTAATGACATTGCTATTGATTCAATAATCAAGCTAACAAATGCTTTGGAAAATTCTGGCGGCAAAGGTGCAAACGCTGGAAAGATGATTGCCAGTTTTTCAGACTTTGTAGACAAGGCAGCAAAAGGCTCATTTGAAGGACAAAAAACATTTAGCGATTTAGGCATATCTCTTAGAGACATTGGCAATATGTCCACGCAGGATTTGCTGCTTAAAACAACTCAAGCAATTGCAGGAATTGAAGACCCTTTAACACGCAGCGCCAGGGCAGCAGATGCATTTGGTAAGGCATCTAAAGGCGTAGACATGATAGATTTTGCCAAAGGATTAAAAGAAGGCAAAGGGGCAACGCTAGAACAGGAAAAAGCAATTAAAGATGCAGCACAAGCATTTGATTTATTTAAAAGCGTAGGCAGAGATATTGCCATGCTGATTACGGAAACACTTGGGCCTAGTTTGTTAAACCTTGGTAAGTATTTAAAAGATTTAGATATATCAAATTTGTCGTTTGTTATTTTTGGTAAATTTATTGGGTTTGGAACTGGTAATGACCCAGAAGTTAAAATAGAAGCTATTACAAAACAAATTGATGAATTACAAAAAACAAAAATTATTGCAATGGCAAACGGGCGAACAGAAAATATTGCTATTGATAGAATGATTGTTTCTTTAAAAAATGAACAAGCTGCATTATTAGAAATAATTGAATTAAGGCAAATAGCAAACGAAAAATCTAAAGACACTAAAAAAATTAATGACCCTATTAGAAAAGTTACAACACCAAAAGAAAGTTTAGCAAAAGAGTTTGAATTAGAAAAATTAAGACTTGAGCATAAATTTTCTATGGTAAATAAATTTCTAAATGAAAGTGAAAAAATAGAAATTGAAAAAGAAAAGAAAAAAGCTGAAGCAATTTTAGAAATAAAACAAAAAAATATATCTGAAGAAAATAAATTTGTAGGTGTAAATTCTTTAATATTAACTTATAAACTAGGAGCAATTGACGAAGAATATAAAGAAAAACAAGCAGCACGCCGTGATAAATATAGAGAGGAAGAAGCAAAACAGCATGAGGATTTAATGAAAGAAATTGATGCTGTATTAAGTAAACAAGGAGATGTGGCGACACAAAGAGAAATATATGTGCAAAATTATTCAGACCAAATTGCAGCAGAAATAGAAGGGTTAAAAATGGCCCAAGAAATTATGGTCATTGAACAGAAATCACGCTACATGAAAAGCGAAGATGTGCAATTAGAAAAAGAGTTAGTTCAAATAAAATATAAACACGCAGAAGCTGCATTAAGTATTTATAAAAATGAACAATTAACAGAAGAAGGAAGAAATACAGCGTATGCTTTAAATAACGGTAGGAGAGAAACAGAAATTGCATTAGCCAAAGAACGTATGCAAATATTAAAATCACAAAAAGAAGGTGGATTAGTAGAAGGCTTTTTGTTTAGGATGAACACGTTTGGCAAAGACATGGAAACCAGTTTTGAAGCTGGTGGCAGGGCATTCGATTCTATGATGGGCAGTATGTCCAAAGCCTTAGATGAATTTGTAACAACAGGCAAATTAAATTTTGGGGATTTTGCAAAGTCTATTATTAAAGATATGTTGGCAATACAACTTCGTGCCTCTGCAAATAATTTGTTTTCTATGTTGGCAAAAACATTTGTGTCAACAGTAACTGGAGGCAGCCCAACATACTCATCAATGCCAGCCGGTGTAAGAGCAGACGGTGGCCCGGTAGAAAATGGCGGCGCATACATGGTGGGAGAACGTGGCCCAGAATTGTTTGTTCCCCGTAGCGCAGGCGCAATCGTGCCAAACCACTCAATGGCGATGGGCGGCTCTACCAACATCACCAACTACAATATTCAAGCAATTGACACCAAATCCTTTGAAGATCGCATCCTTGGTAGCAGCAAAGCAGTCTGGGCAGCAAACGCATATGGCGCTAAAAACTTATCGCTTGGTAGGGGAAGAACATGAGTTTCCAAACCATTTTTGAGATCAGCCAAAGCATTAGCGTCCAGAACCGGCGCACTGTCGGGCAGCAGGTCAGTAGATCAGGCCAGGTGCGGGTTGCTGAGTACCTCACATCGGTGCCTTGGTCATTCACCGTTAGGCCACATTCGTATCTGTATTACCCGCAAGTGCGTGGCGTCATCCAGGCCATTGACAACAAAGACCGTCAACTGCCCGAGACAATTACTTTTGCCAGCAGCTTGCTAAATTGGTTTGACGATTACAAGGGCGGCTTAACCAGTGGGCAGGCAGCAGCCCTAACCCTTGCAGCCGTGCCAGCCGCCAACGCAACGACAATCACAGTTGGCAACCTGCCAAGCGTTTCAGCAGGTACTGTGGTGTTTGCTGCTGGCGATTTCTTACAGCTTGGCATTTACCCGTACAAAGTCACCGCCGAGGTTCTGCGTGGCGGCGGCTCTACAGTTAGCGTAACCTTGCATCGTCCAGTAATCGGCACGCCCACAACAGGCACCTTGAGCGCAGTTGGTTCGGCCTGCACGTTTTATCTGCTGGCGGCACAGTGCCCTACCTACACACTTAATCCAATGACTGCTGGCGCATTTGTGCAGTGGGACGGTGACTTTGTGTTCATTGAGGACATAACAGGATGACCACCACAATGGCGGCACTGAGCAGCCCATCCATCATCCAGGCTGAATTTATCCGGCTCATCACCAGCACGGCAACCTATTACTTTTGCAATGCAGCGGCAGCAATTACCGTAGACAGCATGACGTTTACCAACCTGGGCAGCTTGTTAAATATCAGCGCAATTGACAGAAACATTAAAGCCAACAGCGCCGACCTAGCAATTTCGCTTACAGGCGTAGACGGCACTAACATTGCTGTAGTGCTTGCCGCCAACATCAAAGGCAGCAACATTGACGTATGGCGTGGATTCCTAGACAGCAACAACCAAATCATCACCAGCCCCAGCCAGCAGTTTTTTAAACGCTATTCTGGCATCGTCAGCAATTGCTCAATCACTGAAGATTTTAACGATCAGCTAAGAACAAGAATTGCAACCGTAGGAATTACCTGCGCCAGCTTTCGGACCATCCTAGAAAACCGCATCCAAGGCATTAAAACGACTCCCAAGGCGTGGAACTTTATCTACCCTAGCGACACTAGCATGAGCCGTGTTCCAGCGATTGCAGCCACCTATTTTGACTTTGGCAAACCACCACAGTTTGCGACCGTCAGCAGCAACACATCAAACGCCCAAACGACTGATACCGGCAGGGATAGCGCATGATTCGCGAAGCCAACAAACACGATATGCCTGAGTTGTTGCAAATGATGCGGGACTACAGCACGCAGACGCCTGTGCCAGCACTACAAGCAGCAGCAGCACATGATGAAGCGCACGTTACCAATTTAATGACGCAAATGATGGCAGGGCGTGGCTTTGTTTTGATTGACAATGAATCCCGAGGGTTTATTGCTGCGCTTATTACCACAAACGTCTGGTGCCCAGAAGTCTACGAACTGCACGAACTGGCGTGGTGGGTCAAGCCAGAGCATAGAAACGGAACTGTGGGCGGCAGGCTTTGGAAGGAATTTGATCGGCTGGCAACTGACTTGATTGATGACGGGCGCATTGACGTAGCTGTAACCGCTGTGATGGCTAACAATACTTGGATTGATTACACCAAACGAGGCTACAGCCCCATGCAAGCAACATTCTTTCGGGTGCATTAAATGGTTGCAACAATTATTGCTTATGGCATAGGAGCATTGGTTAGTGCGGGAGTAGCCGCTACTACAGCGTATGCTATTTCGACCTTTGCGGTTAACTTTGCCGTCAGCTATATTGTCGGTAGGATGTTTTCCCCGAATGACCCAACAGCAAACCAACCCGTTGACCAAGGCGTCAGACAACAAGTAGCGCCAAACACCACCAACAGCCTACCAATCGTATACGGCAACGCATATATGGGCGGCACATTTGTAGATGCAGTGCTAACAATTGACCAGCAATCTATGTACTATGTGCTGGCGATCAGCAGCATTAGCCCTAATGGGCAATTTACTTTTGATCGCACCAAGTTTTACTACGGAGACCGCTTAGTTACTTTTGATGCAACAGACTTAACCAAAGTTGTCAGTTTGACAGACGGTGCTGGCAATGTAGACACAAAAATTAGCGGCTATCTTTACATCAATTTGTATACCTCAACTGATGCCGGTGCTATTACTACCATCACGGGCAGCGCACCAAACACCGCAATGGGCGGCGCAAACATCATTGCAGCGGAACGCTGGCCTGCTGCTGTCCGACAAATGAATGGCTTGGCGTTTGCAATCGTAAAGCTAAACTACAACCAAGACGCAGGCACCACAAATCTACAAGCCATTACATTTAATGTCACGCAAAATCTAAACGGCACAGGCGCAGCCAAGCCTGGCGATGTTTGGGCAGACTATTTGGGAAATGAAGTCTACGGCGGCGGCATGGCAGCAGGCTTGATTAATACTGCATCTGCAACTGCGCTCAACACCTACGCAGATCAAACGATTACGTTTACTGACAGCAGCGGAAACCCTGCAACCCAAGCCAGATACCGCATCAATGGCGTGTTGGACACAGGGCAAAATGTACTTGCCAACATTGACCGCATCATGCTGGCCTGCGACAGTTGGAACGCCTATAACGCAGCATCTGGGCAGTGGTCAATCGTGATTAACAAAGCGGAAAGCACCGCATACGCTTTTGATGACACCAACATCATTGGCGACATAAAAGTTAGCCTGACAGATATCACAAGTTCGATCAATCAAATTGAAGCGCAATTCCCCAACAAGTTAAACCGTGACCAGCGAGATTTGGTATATCTTGAAACCCCGTCAAACTTGCTGTACGCCAACGAACCAATTAATAAATTCTCATGCAATTTTGACTTGATAAACGAGTCTGTCCAAGTCAACTATCTGGCAAACCGAGTGCTAGAACAAGCCAGAGAAGATTTGATTGTCGGCATCAATGCAGCCTATCCAGCCATCCAGCTAGATGCTGGCGATGTGGTATCCATCACAAACACCAGCTTCGGCTGGAGCGCCAAACTGTTTCGGGTAATGAAGGTCAGCGAGGTATCGCTACCTGACGGCAACCTGGGCGCAAGTCTAGAACTTAACGAATACAACGCTGCCGTCTACGACAACGCTACCATAGTCCAGTACAGCCCAGCACCAAATACGCAAATCACAGACCCGTCATTCTTTGGTGTGGTGCCAGCGCCAACAGTTACTAACAGTTACCCATCAGCGGCAGTGCCGACAATTATTGTGCAACCGTATGTAGGAACAGCCAGTTTTGTAACTATTGCAGAGATATGGTACTCAATAAATGCTAGCCCAACACCAAGCGAACTATATTTACTTGGGTTAACGCAAGTACCAAGCAATGGCGTGCCTATATCGCCAAATCAACCATTACCAGCAATAACAGCAACACTTCCAAACGGCAATTGGTATTTGTTTGCTAGATTAATAAATGGAATTGCAACCAGCAAATACTCGGCAGCATCTGCTATTTTGCAATGGCGTCCAACAACTTTTCAATACACCGAGCGTTACATTAACGTGCGCTACGGGAACGATCTAGTGGGCACAGGTTTTACTACCAACCCAAGAAACAAAGCGTACTACGGCCTGCAAAACACGCCCAGCACAACCGGCAGTCCTAACGCATCTGATTACATCTGGTATTTGGCATCATCTAATTTTTCAACTAATTTATATTTGCTTTACGTAAACCGTGGCAATCGCAAATTCAGTTTTGCAGTTGGTGCTGCATCGTTTGTAAACATTAGTCCTGTACTTGTGCCAACCGATACATCGGTGTATGACAGCACATTGTGGCTGGGATTACAAGATGGTATTAACAGTATTGATTTAGATGCAAGAACAGGGCAATTAACTGTTGTTGGCACACCAGCCACTTCAGTACAAGATGGTTTAATTAATGTAACTAACAATCCTAACGGCACAATGGTGGTAAAACTGGATTCATTTTTAAACTTTGGCGCAGGTGTGTATTCTAAAAATTTTTCCGTTGCTACATTAACAATTGATGTTTTTGGTAGAGTAGTAGGATTTACTTCCCCAGACGGGTTTTTTTACACTGAATCTACATTCCAAGCTACAGCAGCGCAAACAACATTTTCTGTAACGCACATTGTTGGCGATGTTTTAGTATTTAAGAATGGCTTGTTGCTTGATACAACAGAATACACCGAGACAAGCACAACCGTAGTTTTGGGAACAGCGTGTACAGTAAATGATACCGTTATCGTTATAAACATGAGGGCTGTTAGCACATCAGTTTATTATGAAGATTTAGGATTGTTTGTTGTTGATAATGGGTCAAATTTTATTGAATATTTAAATCAACCCTATCAAAATATAGTGGTAGGAGATAAACTTACATTTACAAATGTAGGAACACCAACGCAGTACACAGTAACAGCGTTTTATCCAAACACTAAAATAATTGAATTTAGCCCAAGTCAATTTAGCAGTTTAATTGGATTAAATGTTTACCGCTATATTGCAGCGTCATCAACTTATCGACCTTGGTCAAGATTTAGCGCAAACGTTACTGCGGTAACAACTTATACACCAACTACCATTACAATTAGAAACGGGTTTGAATCAATTTACGTTAATGGCGTTCAATTTACCGAACTTGATTATGATTTAAATGGCCCTGCAATTGTCGGATTTCCAGGCGCAGTTACAGGTAAAATAACAATTATTTTGTACGCACCCAACAATTATGGCGTGCCTGCCAGCAATGCAACAAACACACTAGCATACTCAGTTAATGGCGTTTTAACATACAATTTTTCAAGCAATCCTTTAGCAATGGAAGTCTACGCCAACGGGGTTATCCTTGCCAAAACTTACGACTACATTGCTTACGGATCAAATTACAACTTAGTCACTGCAATCCCAAATAATTTTACTTTGTTAAATCAACAAACATTTGCAAGAGATGGAGCAGCATAATGACCCAGGCCTTCAATTTAGGGCAACTAGCCAACAACCTTAACACCTCAGGCCAGCTTGATGCTACAGATGGCTTAGTCGGTGCAGTGCCTATAGCCAATGGCGGTACAGGTGCAACTACAGCAGCCAATGCCAGGACTAATTTAGACGTTGCGGCATCAACATACGCAGTGCCAGCAGGCGGCATTATTCTTTGGTACGGCTCAACTGCAAGCATTCCTGCTGGTTGGTATCTGTGCAACGGACAAATTACGCCTAGTTCTTTGACCACACCCGATTTGCGAGATAGATTTATTGTCGGTGCAGGGTCAACGTATGCGGTTGCTGCCTCTGGCGGTTCTGCCAATGCAATTCTTGTCAGTCACACGCACACCTTTACAGGCACGGCGCTAGGCACTCACCAACACACTGTTTCGGCAGAAAATAATAATTTTCCAGGGTCAGACATGGCTGGTGGAAGTTATGGTAATTATGCAACTGCAACAACATCCGCAGTCTCGGCAGGCACACCAGCAGGCACAAATAGCACGGAAGGCAGCAGCGGGACTAACGCCAACTTGCCGCCGTATTATGCTTTGTGCTACATTATGAAGTCATAAGACAAGAATCGTAGCCCTGCGAGTCAGCGGGGAGCGTCACCACCCGAGTTAGGGGAACATCTTGGCAAAATTTTCTAAGAACACCATCTCGCAGGTATCGGGGTTTGACAATCCCGTTATCGCTGGCGAGTTGGTCTACAACCAACAAACTTACTGGAACCTGACCCTTACAGCAGCGGATTCAGCAGGCGTCCAACAACCCGTAGACCTTACTGGCGTTATCATCAACGCACAAATTCTACGGCGCACTGTCACAAATTTAATTGACACTCGCAACGGGCTGGTGTTTGACATTGGCGATTTTTCACCAACACCCACGGCAGTCGCGTTAACCGTAAGCAACATTGTCACAGCGGCAGGCTCATTCACTGTCACGATCAACGATGCTACCTGGGGGCTGCTGACAACCGATGCCGAATTAGGCATTGACGTTAACAATCCAGTGTGTTTTTCTGGACGCATCAAAATTTCATTCCCTGCAAACTCACCCACACCTGCTGATGACAGCATCATTTTTTTGATGTTTTTAGTACGGTCTGACGGCATCATAAAAATTTAAGGGGAACAATCATGGCAAATATGCAAGTTACTGTTGTAGACGGCAACAATGTCACAGTCAGTTTAGATCGTGGTGTGGCAGGGGTTGGGATTGCAAGCGTGCAACTGGTTGTCATTAACCAAGCAAACTACCTGCTTATCACTTACACCAACGGCACGACCCAAACGGTTGGGCCTGTGGGCGTTATTCAATACAACGCAACAAGCCCAATTAACATCACTGGTTCTACGATTAGTTTGACAACCGTGCCGGTTAATCTTGGCGGTACTGGTCAAACCACAGCAAATGCTGGCCTCAATGCTTTGCTACCGGCACAAGCAAGCCAGGCCAACAAGTACCTTCAAACTGACGGCACCAATTCATCCTGGGACGCCATCAGCCTGTCTACTGCCGACATCACTGGCATTTTGCCTGTTGTCAATGGCGGCACTGGAGTAGGAACAAGCACAGGCACTGGCAACACAGTCCTATCAACTTCCCCGACCTTGGTCACGCCCGTCTTGGGCACGCCAGCGTCAGGAACCCTCACCAACACCACAGGATTGCCCGTAGCGACCGGCATCAGCGGGTTGGGCACAGGTATAGCCACATTCCTTGCAACGCCTTCTAGCGCCAATCTAGCCGCTGCATTGACGGATGAAACAGGCACAGGCGCTGCCGTATTTGCAACCAGCCCGACACTTGTCACGCCAGCTTTAGGCACTCCCTCATCAGGCGTAATGACCAACGTCACCGGCACAGCGGCTGGTTTAACTGCTGGCAACGTCACCACTAATGCAAATTTAACCGGGATGGTTACATCTGTTGGCAATGCAACAACCGTAGTCACTAATGCTAATTTAACTGGCGGCGTTACTTCAATTGGAAATGCAGCAACAGTAATTACAAATGCAAACTTGACGGGCGACATTACGTCAATTGGAAACGCAACTGCAATAGCCGCTGGCGTAATTGTCAATGCTGACATAAATGCATCTGCTGCGATTGACGATACCAA
>Ga0114975_10001618_pt1 | contig 15883 bp, 11 predicted proteins | sample S_130626_EF_Meta_FD_87031 | JGI IMG/M metagenome (GOLD analysis project Ga0114975, IMG submission 87031) | Freshwater microbial communities from Lake Simoncouche, Canada to study carbon cycling - S_130626_EF_MetaG | ecosystem: Environmental > Aquatic > Freshwater > Lake | place: Lake...
AGCTCATCAGCACGCATAAAGAGGAGAGCCAGCAACACTGCAAGGAAACTGGCGCCGTTTACGGCGAAGCAACCGGCTACGCCGATCACGCCGATCAGTACGCCGCCGATCGCCGGGCCAATCACACGCGCGCCATTGAACATCGCTGAGTTCATCGCGACGGCGCGACCGACCTCGTCTTCGGGAACCATCTCGCTAAAGAACGACTGGCGAACAGGCATGTCGATGGCATTCACGACACCGAGCAGGACGGCCATGAGAATCAGCAGCGGCAGTGTCATCAAGCCTGATGCAACTAGCACGGCTTGAAGCAGGGCGAGCAGCATCAGGCTGACCTGAGTGCCCATCAGTGCTCGGTGCTTGGGGAGCGCGTCGGCGAGTACACCGCCGAAGAGTCCAAGGATCATCACTGGAGTGAATTGCGCGGCGGCAACGATGCCGAGCCATGCCGGCTCGTGCGTGAGTTCGGTGATGTACCAGGCCTGTGCAATGGACTGCATCCACGTGCCCGCCAACGAGACAAGTTGCCCGAACCAGAAGAGGCGGTAGTTGCGATGCCGAAACGGCCCGCGCCAGGCTGGGGTGATGCGAGACCGGGTTCGTGTTGTTGGCATGCCTAGAGGCTACACCTGCGCCGAGTTACTCCTCACCGGAGTGGTGGGTTGGATTAGCGACGCTTGCTCTTTGCCGCTCGCTTCATCGTTTTTGCGCGGGCTGGGGGCTCATCGCGGCGAATTGCGGCAACGGCAGCGACCACAGGCAGGGCGAAGATCGCCCCGAGAACGCCGCCAACCAGCCCGCCGATGCTGCCCGCAATGAAGACGGTGGTTCCGGAGAGGCGCAGCACACCGTTCATCAGTCGTGGTGCGAGCTGCGTGGCACAGAGGAGCCAACCCACGATGATCACAACCGAGCCAGGGAGAACGTAGGGGCCAGCGGCGAGAATCGAGAGCGCGAGTGGTGGCAGCACCGCAGCACCCTGACCGATTGATGGGATCGCCATCACGATGCCGCCAAGCACGGCGGCCAACAGGCCATCGGCTCCGGCAATGGTGGCGCCGACAAACACGACTAGGCCATAGACAAACCCGAGTGCGACATGGCGACCAATGAACCGCGCAATGATCTCTTCAAGAATCTTGCGCGATCGCTGTGCACTGCGCACTTGCTCACGCGTTGCAAGCTGATCAACAGAGTCAAGGTGAGCAGGATTTGCCGAGAGGATCACGCCGATGCCGATCGCCAAGATGAGTGGTCCGAGCGCACCAATCGCGCCTGCCGCGATCGCTGCAATGTTTGACTGCACCGAAGCCGCCACATCGCGGATGGCGAGGATCACCGTGGTCGCCAGCGGTACGAGATCTACATCGAGTCCGACGGAGGCGAGTAGGGCGCTCAGTCGCTCGACCATCACGCCGACCTCTGCCGACGTTGGCTCTGGTCCGGCGATGATCCCGCCCAGCGATTGCGCGAAGGCAATCGCAAGTTCAATCGCAATGACGATGACGGGAATAGCGCCTGCAATCCAAACGAGGAGCGCTGCGCGCGTGCGCGTCCAGCCGCGTGCTACAAGTCGGTCAATCGGCGCATCGGCCAGCGCCGCCAGCAGCCACCCACCGGCCAGTGCGTAGAGGAGCGGGCCCTGAGCCGAGATGAAGGTGGTGACGACGCCAAGCCCCGCCATGATGGCGACGAGGGCGAGGCTCGCGAGGGTGGCCCACGCGACTAGGCGAAAGCTCTGTGGCCACTCATCGCTACGAAGAGGATTCGGTAGATTCATGGGCTGATCTTAGTCCAGCGCTGCCCGCACGATGTCGAGCGGGAGTTCCACGGCTGTGGCGCCATCCGCGCCACTCATCGTTTCGGCGGCAAAGAGCGCATCCAGGATTGCTGACTCCGTCGCATCAGCGGTTGCCTCGAAGAGCGCGGAGAGGTGTGCATTGACCACCATCGTGACTGAGGCTTCGAACGGCTCCTTCGGCTCCAGGTCCTCTGGCGGGAGGTGCCCATTCGCGGTGCTAAAGCTCAGCACGAGATCACCCGACGAATGTTCACCGACGCCACCAACGCGGCCGATGCCGATAACCGCTCGCTGCGCAAGACGATCAAGTTGCATCGGAAGGAGTGGCGCATCCGTCGCGACGATCACAATGATCGATCCTGCTCCACCACGGGGATCATCGGGCTTCGGTGCAGCGGCAACCTTGGTCTCCCATGGAAGGGGGTAGTGCTCGGTCGAGAGTGGTCCGCCGGCGGCGCCCAGCATCTTCCCCTGCAGCGTGAGCCGGTGGCGACGTCCATGGTTCGCCTGAACGAACACCCCAATGGTGTACCCGCCAAGTTCTGCGGGAAGTCGGCGACTCGATGTGCCGTTGCCGCCCTTAAAGCCGTGGCAGATCATGCCGGTACCACCACCCTGATTGCCGCGTGGCACGGGCGCACCGTTCGGTAGCGCAGCTGCGGCGTCGAGTGCCTGCTTTGCATGTGCCGCGGTGATGTGGAATCCGTTCACGTCGTTTAGCACCCCATCCCAGGTTTCACCAGCAACGGGGAGGCTCCACGGTGGTGCGTCGGGTACGTGATCAAGCGACCAGCTGATCATGGCGTCGTGCACGACACCAACGGAGTGGGTGTTCGTCAGACAGATCGGCGAGGTGAGCAGTCCAGACTCCCGAATCCACTCCAACCCCGTGAGCTCGCCGTTCCCATTGAGTCGATGGGTGCCAGCAAAGAGCGGGTGTCCCATCTCGGTAAGCGGGCGAGGAAGAATGGCGGTGACGCCGGTGCGAATCGGTCCAACACCGCGCTTGAGTGCACCGTCGCCCTTGATGATGGTGGCGGCAGCAACGCGCACGCCCGCGACATCGGTGATTCCGTCCGTTGGGCCAGGAGTAAACCGGCCGATGCGGATTCCAAGGTCGGTGGCTCGGGTGTCTCGTGGCATGGGGGTAGTGTGCCATCCCGCACTACACTCTCCCTATGTTGCCACCAACCAAGCCCACGTCCCGCACTCCGCGTGAGCGCATGCCGTTTCGGCATATCGGCTCAACGATCCTGCTTGCTACCTCGTTCATCCTTGCCGCGGGCGCCCTCGTCACCTGGGGGATGGATCAGCAGATCGGACCCTGGGCCCCAGGCGGGGTTGTGGTCGTCACTGAGGAGCCGTCAACCGGTCCAAGCGGCTCCCCCACACCTGAAGCCGACCCGTCCGACCCTGCCGAGCGATCGCGCACGACGCCACCACCCCTCCCGCCCGTGGATCCAAGCCTGCTTGTCCCATCGGTCGCCGGTGACCCTGTTCGCGTGCTGGTTAGCGGCGTCTGGATCAACCTTCCGGTCGTCCGCCCACCACTTGAGGGCGATGGGTCGCCTCGATTCCCCTGGTGTCGTGTTGCGGAGTGGATGCCGAACAAGGGGAAGGCCGACGGTAAGACGGGCATCCTCTTCATCTATGCGCATGGTCGCTACTGGGAGTTTGGTGGCCTTCTCGATAAAACACCAAAGCAGATGATCGGCCAGATCATTGAGGTGGATGTGCTGCCAAAAGGTACTGGTCAGCTGATGCGCGTTCGCTACCGCGTGACCGAAGTGCGACAGCACATCTCAACATGGGCCGACATCGCCGATGTGCCGAACGGTCGGGTGATCTTACAGACCTCTGAAACAGATCGCAGCGACGGGCCGAAGATGGTTGTCATTGGAAAGTACGTAGACACCACCACCTCTACGCGACCAATACCAGTAGCAAAGCCGCAGATCTGCGAATAGCCTGATGAAGGCTCCCTCTAGCGCCGCGGAGTTCCGACCCGACATTGAGGGGTTGCGAGGTATCGCCATCCTTCTCGTGCTTCTCTTTCATGCAGGTCTCCCATGGACGCCTGGTGGATTCGTGGGTGTTGATGTGTTCTTCGTCATTAGCGGCTTCTTGATTACCGGCAAGCTCTGGCGCGAATCACAACAGCCAGGCGGACTGAACATCACCAGGTTCTACGCGTGGAGAATCCGTCGACTCCTCCCAGCGGCTCTCGTCGCCATCGCGGCCATCACAGTTTTTGGACTACTACTTGCTGCGCCGCTCAATCGCAGTGAGCTGGCAGCAGATGGGGCAGCATCGGCGCTCTCCATCGCCAACATGCGCTTCATCGGTTCCGTGGATTACTTCGCCGCAACCACAAGCCCGTCGCCCTTCTTGCACTTCTGGTCGCTCAGCGTCGAGGAGCAGTTCTACCTAGTCTGGCCGGCGCTCATCGTGCTACTCACCTGGCGTGGTGGCAGTTCGCGGCGCCTGATCGTGGCGCTCCTCATTGGCGTCGTCGCTTCAATTGCGCTCAGCATCTGGCTCACCGATACATCCCCTGCGCGCGCCTTCTACCTGCTGCCGACGCGCGTCTGGCAGCTTGGGGTTGGTGGCTTGCTCGCCCTCATCGGCGTGGCGGGTACCTCGCGACGTGCCGGAGCCGTCGCATGGGCTGGCCTTGCCGCCGTCGCTGTTGCAGGGGTGGCGCTCACCGCGGAGATGCCGTATCCAGGGCTCGCCGCCCTCCTCCCCACCGCGGGTGCCGCTGCACTGCTCTACGGCGGTGCCGCGCCAAGCGGGCCGGTACGTCTGCTCGCCGCCGCGCCGCTGCGCTTCCTTGGCAAGATCAGCTACTCGCTCTATCTGTGGCACTGGCCGCTCCTCGTGCTCCCCCTCATGTTCCTCGAGCGCGCCCTCACCGGCGTTGAGGTTGTGGCGTCCGTTGCTGTGGCAATCGGCGTCTCATGGCTGAGCTGGCGCTTTGTGGAGCAGCCCTTCCGCTACGGAGACCGCTCACGTCGTGCCACCTCGTGGAGCGCGATTCGCGTTGGCGTTGCGGGAATTCTCAGCGTGGCCCTCTTCACCCAGGGGCTCGCCGCAGCACTCCCCTCGTCCGCCGTTGCCGTGCAACCAACACCGAGCCCCTCGGGTTCACCGGTCGCGAGCGACGGGCCGATCACGCTACCTGCAGATCTCACCCCGTCGTTGGCATCGGCGCGCGACGACGAAGAGCGACTACGTGGCGACGGCTGCCTCGCCTTTGAACGCGTCACAACACCGCCGAACTGTGTCTACGGCGTCAAGGGATCGGCGATCACGATCGCCCTCGTTGGCGACTCTCATGCGTCGCACTGGTTCCCCGCCATTGAAGCAATCGCGCTGGAGCGCGGTTGGCGTCTGCTGACCTTCGTCAAGGTGTCGTGCTCGTTCACCACCCTCGTGCAGCGCAACTTGGCACTCAAGCGTGAGTACCGTGAGTGCACCGCGTTCAACGAGGCAACGGTGGCGCGTCTCAATCAAATCAAGCCAGCGCTCACCATCATCGTGAATCGCCGCACCTTCCGCCCAATTGAAGAAAACATCACGTCAGCGTTGGCTGGGGCTGCACTTGGCGAGATGGTCGCCCGAATCCCAGGAGCAACGGCAATCCTCGTTGATACGCCAGACCCTGGTCGCGATGTTCCCGCCTGCCTCTCAAAGCACCCGAGCGACATTCGCGCGTGTCTCTTTACACAAGACGACGCAGATAACCGTGAGATTGGCGTCGCAGAGCGCGTGGCGGCCGATGTTTCCGGAGCGACACTGATTGATCTCACGGCCAGCATTTGCACCGAGTGGCCCTGCTCGCCGATTTCTGGGAGCGTGCTGATCTATCGCGATGAGGATCACATGACGGAGACGTTCTCGCGAAGTCTCGCCGCTCCACTCGGAGTAGAGATCGCGAAGCTGCTACCGCGCTAGCGCTGCGCTCGCTCCGCTGCGTAGAGCATGATCGCGGATGCCACCGCAAGGTTGAGACTCTCAGCGGTGCCAAGCATCGGAATCAGTGCCGCACTGGCACAGGCGCTGCGCAGGTTGGCACTCAGCCCATCAGCCTCAGTGCCGATGACGATCGCCGTTGGCGTTGCGTAGGTGAGCTCGCTATAATCGGATGCTCCATCGAGTGCAGTGGCAACGGTGCTCCCCGGCCAGCGCTTCAGTAGCGCGACCGCCTCTTCGTGTGTCGCGCGATAGATCGGCACCGTAAAGATGGAGCCCATCGTGGCGCGCACCGTTTCAATGGAGTACGGGTCGCACGTGTTGCCAACCAGAATCACACCGCCGGCGGCACACGCATCGGCGCTGCGGATGGCGCTCCCGAGATTGCCCGGATCGCGCGGTGCTTCGAGCATCAGCCAACGTGCTGCGCGGCTCGGGTCGAGCGCGGTGACAGATTGGGCCTCAGGCGCTGGGTCGGCATAGACGGCGAGCTGCTCCTGCGGGTTGTCGCGCCCCGTAATCTTTGCCAGCACCTCGGTCGTAACCGAGAACGACTCGCGCGCGTGGCTCGCTCCACCGTCGATGGGAGCGCGCAGGGGCCCAGCGGTCAGCAGCATCTCAGGGATCCAGCCTGCTGCCGTAGCGGTCGCTATGGTGCGCTCGCCCTCGGCCAGGAAGAGGCGCTGCTCGTCACGACCCTTCGGTGTGCGCAGGGCGCGCAGCCCCTTCACGACCGGATTGGAGAGGCTCTCAATGCGCAGTGGTTGCATGGGGGGAGGATACCCCTAGGGGGCTGCAACGGTTTCGCCAATCACGCGCAAGAGTGAGTCGCTGCCGCGCGCGTCCTGCGATAGCTCCCAGATCATGATGCCGCCTGCCAGCTGCAGGGCAAGCTCCGTCTTACGCCGAATCGTTGCTGGCCCGTTGTAGTTCTGCTCCACGCCCTCGAAGAGGATGCGATCACCGCTGGCAGTCGCTGGATCGTTTGCGAGCAGCGTGCGATAGATACCACCACCGGGGCGAGCGTAGAACGGCACCCCGAGCACGAGCTTATCTGGATGAATGCCTCGGGCAAGCCAGCTCGCGATCGAACGTTCGGCCATTGCAAACGACGAATGATCGCTCCTTGGCCCGTCGTACGCCATGAGGTTGATGAAGTCGAGATGCCCAACGGCATCAGTCGAGATCCCGTCCGCGTCCGTGGCGTCGGCGAGCACTGCGGCGGTCACCAGCGCCCCCGCAGGAAGCGCCGAGCGGAAGGCGATCGCGAGCGCGGCGAAGTTTGCTGCCGACGCACCAGCATTCGGATACTCCCAATCAATGTCGACCCCGTCAAGTTGGTAGGTAGCGCAAAACTCCGCCACGCGTTTCGCCAGCTTTTCGCGGATTGCCGGATCAGCAGCAAGCGTCTCAAACTCCTTATCCCAGCCCCAGCCTCCGACGGCAATGAGTACCTTGACGTCATGCTTCTTCGCTTGCGCGACGACCGCGCGCAAATGATTCGGCGCGTCGAACGGCCGCGTCGTGCCATTCGCCCGTGGAATCAGGAACGAGTAATTGATGTGCGTCAGGAGCGAGAAGTCAATCGCAGCAATGTTGGCAGCTGGCGTCACATAGCCAACAACCTTGAAGGATTGCGTTCGCGCGGTCGGTGCCACTGCAACCGAACAACCGATGAGTACGATTGCAAGAGCGAGAGCGCTCCATGTTGCTTGAACGAAGCGCCGCATTAGCGAAGTGTTTTCACGGTGCCAAGCTCAACGCGCGGCGACGGCCCCGCCGGTGCAGACCAGGCAACGAGTGTCACCTTGTAGGTGACTCCCTTGACGAGGCCGGTGATCGTGCACGTGGCGGCGGCGTCTGCCACCTGCGTGATCGCAGAGCCAGCAAGCGTGCAGCTACGCGTCGTTCGACCCTTGGCGGTGGCGGTAGCAATCCAACCGGTTGCCTCGGTGGAGTCGGCGGGGAGCGTCCAATTGACGCGAATGGTGCCGCGACCGGCCGTGAGCGTTGCGCCAACAGGTGCGGCAGGTGCCTGGGTCGCCCAGACACCGATGCAGCGACCGCCGTTGCCGCCAGGAGCTGCGCTGCGCACTCGCGTGGCGGCATAGAGCGTTCCAGATGCGCTCGACGCGAGGGCATCCGGCTCAATCGCAAGTCCTGTGCCGATCGTCGTGTATCGCTGCGTGACGGGATCCCACAGTGCGAGGTTCGGTGAATCCAGCGCGCCGGCTTTTGCAAAGTAGCCACCAACGGCAACGGTGCCGTCAGAGAGTGTGGCCATCGCCGTTACCCACGACGTGCGGCGTGGGTAACTTACGCCGCCGCCCAGCGGAATCCAGCCGCCGGGGGCGGCAGGTTCAATCTGCTGGATCGCGTCGCCATACCAGCCAACGCCACGCCCGATCAACGGATGGCCGAGCGAATCAACGACCATGCTCGTCGGAAGATCAGAGAAGAGTCGAGCGTCGCCGATCGTGCTCCAAACTTTTGTTGTGGGGTTCCATGTTGATACCAGCCCATCAACGAACCGACCGGCGGCGTAGACGGTGCCGTCACCTGCGAGTGCAGCGGTGGCAACGTCAGATTTTAGTCCGGTGCCAAGGGCGAGCCATCGCTTTCGCGCTGGGCTCCACGTTGCAATATTCGCCGAGGCGACGCCGCCCGCGCGCGTAAAACGGCCCCCTATCAGCAGGTTGCCGCTCACTGCATCTAGCGAGAGCGCCCTGACGAAAATCCCTTTGCCGGTGAGCCCTGTGCCGACCTTTGACCAGAGTCCAGTTTTCAGATTGAGTTGGGCGATTCCGACGGCTACAACGCGACGGTTTCCCCGAGTCACGGTGCTGAAGTTGCCCGCGACGTAGAGGATATTGCGCGAGGCATCAACGGCCAACCCGTACACCGAGGCGACACGGCCGGCTGAGGTCTTCAGCGTCGCAAGTGCCTGCCACGCGCCGGTCCGCGGGTCGCGCACGGCAAGCCCCGCCACCGTCTTGCCAGCCGCTTTCGTGAGTCCAGTGCCGCCAACGACGAGACGCCCGTCCGGGAGTTCAACCATCGCTGTCGTGCTCCCCACCCATCCTGTTGTTGAACCAAGTGCGATCCAGCGGGCAGCCAGGGCATCACCGCTGCTGCCCGGCGTGGGGTCACCGCAGTAATCGGCGGGGAGGACGACGGGCGCGTCAGGTGGCTCGGGGTCACCGCTATCGGCAGCAGTCAGTCGCGGTACACCGCTCCCGTCTACTGCGGGCTGATCAATCAGCTTGAAGAGCTCTTGTACAAGATCGTCGGCGAACGAGTTCGTTGTTGGCGAGCCATTCGCCACCGCAGCGATGGTGATTCCCAGCGTGGGGATTCGCTTGAGCGAGCTCGTGACACCCGAGAATCCACCGTTGTGACCGTAACTGCGCAGTTCGCCGAGCCAGGTTCGATCGACTTGCGTGCCGTAGTTGTAGAGCCATGATGCCCAGGTTCGATATCCGATTCCGTTCATCGCGAGCGTTGCCTCACCCTCGGTGAGTCGGTTCCCCCAGAAGAGTTCACCAAAGCGTGCGAGATCGCGAGGTGTGGAGAGCATGTCGCCGGCGCCACGAAGAATAGTGCCGACCGCCTTGCTCGGCCCCCAGCTCACAAAGCCGTACGGCTTGCCACCAATGTGCGGTCGCGCCGCGCCAACTTTTGGCCCCCAGCCAGTCTCGGTCATGTTCATTGGATCGAGGATCAGCGACTGCACCAGCGTCTTCCAGGCAACACCTGTGGCACGTTCCGCTGCGATCGTGACGAGGGTGAAGCCCGAGTTGGAATACGAGAAGTTCCCGACAGTGGTCGGCGGGAGTAGGCCCTGCACGGCCGTCAGTGGTGTCACCTTCGCGTTCTGGTTTCTGCTCAGCCACCCCATTCTGGAATCCTTATCGGTGAGCCAGTCGCTCATACCCGATCGGTGCAAGAGCAGCTGCGCGATGGTGACCTCTGGTTTCACGTCGGCTTCGGGGACGAGCGTTGAGGCGCGTGTGCTGAGCGGCAAGATTCCACAGTGATCCAGAAGCAGCGCAACAGCGGCGGTAAACGCCTTACTGGTACTCGCGATCGCAAACGGCATGGATGGGGTAACGGTGCGCCTGCTCTTGGTATCGCCAACGCCAACGGCGGCGGTGAGACTGCGGCCGTCATCCCAGCGAATGGCAACGGAAACGCCGGGGTGGCGAGTTCGACGCGCCTTCTGCCAGCCAACCACTTTGGCGGTGAGGGCACTGGCAAGTGTGGGGTCGATCGCGCGCGCCGCGGGAAGGGGCACGGGGCGCGCTGCGCAGGTACGCCAGTCCACCGGATCCGCCGCCGCAACTGGCGCCGCCGATTGGCCTGACAGGCTGATGGTGACGGCGAGCAGCGCGATAGAGAGGCGAGCAGCGCGACGCGAGGTGGCAGCAATTGGCATAGGTAGATTCTAGCCCCGTCACCACAAAAGAAAGTGTGACGCGCAGTTCAGGAGCGTTACTGGCGTGCAGGTGCCGGTGAATCACCAGAGGCTCGGCGTCGCTGTTTAGTAGTCCCGAGGAGGAGTCACCGCACGCCAGTACCATGGGTCAAACAAAGTTAGATACACGGACATACGACCGCGACCCTTACCGATTGGGGACCCGTCACGAGCATCACCGTAGGCATACACCACGCGACCATCCGTAAGGCAGCTTATAGAATCGTGGAGTCCGGGCCCATCTTGCGTGAGACCAAGAACTGCGGGGTTGTATCGAATGCGGCTTACCTCTACCGGCCGAGCCCATGTCGCCCCGTTATCAGTCGAAACAGTAACGAACGCTGCGACGCGAATCGATGGCCTGCCGATGCGGATCCGATCGGCGTCAGTAATGACGCGCATACCAATCGCCATGTTGCCATTTGCACAGATCGCGAGTGTTGGTCGAAACGAGGTTGCAATTCCAGCGCCGTCTTTTGGAATCCCCGCGAGTGTAATGCTCGGCAGCGTCTGCCAAGACCAGGTAATGCCGCCATCGTCACTCCGACCGATCTTCACTACGCCACGTGCTTGATTAGGTGGAGGGCTTGCCCGTTGGTCACCAACGGCGAGTATCAGTGCCCCTGACGTTGGATCAACTGCGATGCCGAACGCCCATGCAGGATCAACAATCACGCCAGGCGTGCCTGGCTGCCAGGCCCCACCTGAAAGGGAGAGTGAGCTCCTCGAGGAGTCAAGCGCTCTCCGCGTCTCCCCAACGGTGAGGCTCTCACCGCTTTCGCTGAGGTTGATTGCCGTAACCGTAAACCCGATGCGGCAGACATTCCCCCCACCGCCACGAAGGAACGGCTTTGCGGTGCTCCATCTGCGCAAGTCGGCCTGAAACCCGCTTGCATAAAACGTTCCATCTGGCCCCACAGCACCTTGAAATCCAATTCGCCACGAATAGTTGCAATCTTTATCGCGTGATGCCGCTGGCACTGAAGCCGCAGCCCGCCAGGTCACGCCAAAATCTGAAGAGGCAAGTACGCCCATCGCAGCGCCATGGCCATCTGGGTCTAGGTAGTTGTATATGGCGAAGACCCTGCCGTAACCAGGGCTGGAGGGGTTGTTGTCGGTGAAGATTTGCGGCGTCCCACCAATCCAGGGTGCAGTTCTCCGCTCAACGTACGGGGTGGACCAGGTAGCGCCTTCGTCGTCGCTCCACGAAATCGTCACCGAATGTCGACTATAGGCGCAGCCGGGTACCGTTGTATCAATCCAATAGAGGCGTGCACTGCCTGGCGTGGGCCCAGGACCCCAGGTCAGAGTGGCGTGAAAGTTTTGACCGCGACCACTACGTGCAGCAGGGTGTCCAAGGCTTGTTGTCCAGGTTGCACCACTGTCATGTGAGATGCGAATTACTGAACCAAGGCCGCAGTGCATAAACGACTCATGCCCTTGGTACAGGAGAGCGATGGTGTTCGGCTTAAACGGATGAGCAGAGACGGTTGGCTCATACGCGCTATCGCCAGGAAATTCTCTCGAGGAGAGATCGGGACTCCCGCGGAACTCCTGCGGCGGCACCGCATAGCTCTGCTCGGCGGAGGGGGTTGGCAGAGGTGGGCGTACAGGTAGTTGAGCCACCTGGGCATGCGCGGGCTGCAGCAAGGTGATCGCAGCGATCACTGCGAGCAGCGTCTGCTGCACACGGATGCTAGGCATGCAGCCCGAACTGCACCGCGGCAAGCTCCGCGTAAAGGCCGCCCTTTGCGCGCAACTCTTCATGTTGACCGCGCTCCACGATGGTGCCGTGATCCAAGACGATGATCTGATCGGCCGAGGCAACGGTGCTCAGTCGGTGCGCCACGGCGATGGTGGTGCGGCCCGCCATGGCGCGCTCGAGCGCCTGCTGCACATGGCGCTCCGAGACCGAGTCAAGCGCCGAGGTCGCCTCGTCAAGCAAGAGGATTGGTGGATCCTTGAGCAGTACGCGTGCAATCGCCAAGCGCTGACGCTCACCGCCAGAGAGCTTGTAGCCGCGCTCCCCTACGACGGTGTCGAGCCCCTGCGGCAACTCCTTGATGCGCTCTTCCAGCGATGCTCCCGCAAGTGCCGCGAGGATCTGTGTATCGCTCGCCTCTGGTCGCGCATAGAGCAGGTTGTCGCGGATGCTCGCATGCAGCAGGTGCGTCTCTTGAGTCACGACACCGATCATCTCGCCGAGCGATCGCAACTTGATACCGCGCACATCCACACCATCGAGCTCCACCGATCCAGCGCTCGCATCCCAGAAGCGCGGAATCAAACTCAAGATCGTGCTTTTCCCTGAGCCTGATGGGCCAACGAGCGCGGTGAGGCTCCCTGGTTCGGCGGTGAACGAGATGTTTGTGAGACCGAAGGAATCACGTCTCTGTCGACCCTGGCCCTCGGGTGGCTGCGGATAGCGGAAGCTCACATCGCGCACGGAGACCTGACCGCGAACTCCAGCGCGCGTCAGCGTTACCGCGTTCGGTGCGTCCACAATTTCGGGGACAAGATCGAGATAGGCAAAGATGCGCTCAAAGAGCGCGAGGCTTCCACCAATCTCGACCTGTAAGCCGAGCAGTGATGCGAGTGGGAAGAAGAGGCGGCTCTGCAGCGTGGTAAAGGCGACGATGTCACCGATCGTCGGCGCATCTGGTGCGCCAGCGACAGAGAGTGAGCCCGCGGCGAAGTAGACCAGCGCCGGAATGCCGCTGAATACGACTTGCACCACCACGCCGACCCAGCGACCGGTGAGCGCTTGTCGCAGCTGCAGTGTGGCGAGCTCGCTGGAGCGTTTTGTGAAGCGCTCAGCGCCAGCCTCAGAGCGACCGAACGATTTCGCCAAGAGTGCGCCGCCCACGGAGAGGTGCTCTTCAGCAATGGAGGTCAGGTCGGCAAGCGCCGTCTGCACCTCACCACTCGCCTTGCGGCGGGCCGCTGAGGCCTTTGAGCTCAAGAAGAGGAAGAGCGGCGCAACGGCAACGCTCACTGCCGTGAGGCGCCAGTCAATGATCGTCATCGCCACCAACGTTGAGACGACGATCGCAATGCTTGACGCCAAGTTCGCGGCGGCGTCACTGACGACCGACTGCACCCCCGACACATCGTTGGTGAGGCGGCTCTGAATCTCGCCGGTGCGCGTCTCCGAGAAGAAGCGGATCGGCATCGACTGCACATGGGTGAAGAGGGCGTTGCGCAGGTCGCGCATCACGAACTGACCAACCGAGGCGGTAAGCCACGCCTGGGCGAGTCCAATGCCACCGTTGATGATCGGCACCACCACCATCAGACCGGCGTAGAGGGCCAGCAGGCCAAGATCGCGCTGCGGAATTGCCTCGTCGATGAGGAGCTTTAGTAGATACGGGTTGGCGAGCCCCAAGATGCTCGACCCAAGGATGGCGAGCCCAATGACGCTCAGTCGCCCTCGATATGGCCCAAAGAACTTGGCCGCTCGTCGTAGGAGCGGCAGCGCTGCCCCGGCCGGCTTCGTTGGGCCGGTGTCATCGCCACCGAACATGTGGCCACCACGACCTGAACCCATGCCGCCGCTCATGCGGGCACGGCGAAGAGGGCGAGGGGGTTACGCGTCGGTAGGCGATTGGGCATGGCGGGATTCTATCCCGCCGAGCGTTAGATCCCTGAACCTTCGGCAGCGAGCTCATCGGTGCGCACGCGTGCCTGCGACAGTTGGCTCCCAGCAGGAACGCTTTTGGTCAGCCATACGTTGCCGCCGATCGTTGAGCCGCGTCCAACGGTGATGCGACCCAGGACCGTCGCCCCGGAGTAGATCACCACATCGTCTTCGATGATCGGGTGCCGAGGCTGGCCCTTTATAAGGTTGCCATCTTCACCCTTCGGGAAGCTCTTGGAGCCAAGGGTGACGCCTTGATACAGGCGCACGCCACTCCCGATGATCGCCGTTTCGCCAATCACCACGCCGGTGCCGTGGTCAATAAAGAAGCGCTCGCCAATCGTGGCGCCAGGGTGGATGTCAATGCCGGTAGCTGAATGCGCCGCCTCCGAAGCGATGCGCGGCAGCAGTGGCACCTGCAACGTATAGAGAAGGTGCGCCATGCGGTGATCGATCATTGCGCGTACGCCAGGGTAGCCATGCAAGATCTCGGAACGGCTGCGAGCCGCTGGGTCTCCCGCAAAGGCTGCGGCAATATCCCCCTCAATCAGCGTGCGAATAGCGGGGAGCTTGGCAGCGAACGCGTTCGTCACGCGATCAACCTGATCTGGAGCGAGTCCCTCACCTGGTCGCTCGGCGGCGAAGAGCACGCTGCAGCGTCGGATCTGCTCGCGCAGTCCGGCGAGCGCCGCCGCAAGGTGTGCGGCAACCGCCGCCTCACCATCTGCGGCAACGCCGAGTTCACGCGGAAAAAGCGCCGCGCGAAGCTCGGACAGCACGCGGGTGATCTCACCGCGCGTTGGGCGATCGCCTGCCGCCACCGCACCACCCGCGAGGGCAGCGTCGACGGCGGTCAGCGCGCGACTTAGCTCGGTTGCGTCAAAACTCACAGAGTGATGCCGTTCGTATCGAAGAGCCCCTCGTAAAGTGCGGTGCTCAGGTAGCGCTCGCCCGAATCTGGCAGTACGACCACGATCGTCTTCCCGGCGTTCTCTGGCAGATGCGCCAACTTCAGCGCAACGTGTGCCGCAGCACCGCACGAGATGCCAACAAGGATCCCCTCTTCACGAGCGATGCGACGCGCCATCGCGATCGCCTCTTCGTTCGTCACCGACTCCACCTGGTCAATGAGCGAGATGTCGAGAATGTCTGGCACGAAGCCAGGCCCGATCCCTTGAATCTTGTGCGGCGCTGGCTGATTCGGCTGGCCAGCAATGCGCTGCGCAATGACTGGGCTGGTGGCCGGCTCAACGGCAACGATGTGCACCGCCTTACCGAGACCCTTCTTAAAGTAGCGAGCGACGCCGGTGATGGTGCCGCCGGTGCCACTCCCCGCAACAAAGATGTCGACGTTTCCATTGGTGTCTGCCCAAATCTCTGGTCCAGTGGTCGCCTCATGGATCGCTGGGCCGGCTGGGTTCTTGAACTGCTGCAGCAGCACGTAGCGTGCAGGATCCGATGCGGCGATCTCTTCTGCCTTGGCGATCGCGCCCGGCATTCCCTTCGCACCTTCGGTGAGGACCAGCGTTGCGCCGTAGGCAACGATCAGCTTACGTCGCTCAATGCTCACGGTGTCGGGCATGGTGAGGGTCACCTTGTAGCCGCGTGCCGCGCCGACCATCGCCAGCGCGATGCCGGTGTTTCCGCTCGTTGGCTCAACGATCTCTACGCCCGACTTCAGCACGCCGCGCTTCTCGGCGTCTAGCACCATGGCGGTGCCGAGGCGGCACTTCACGGAGTAGGCGGGGTTGCGCCCCTCGATCTTGGCGAGCACCGTTGCGGCGGCGCCGTCGGTGACTCGGTTCAGGCGTACGAGTGGCGTGCCGCCAATCGTGATGGCGTTATCAGAAAAGATCTCTGGGTTCTGAACAGACATGTCGGGTACCTCCAGCTACATGGTGGGTGGTGGACTACATCCGCCGCCCCCTCTGCCGTTTGGTCCCTGGTTGCGATCGCCTCAGCGCGCGCAGGACGGCCCGAAGGAGAGCGACGGGCA
>Ga0114975_10001620_pt1 | contig 15880 bp, 14 predicted proteins | sample S_130626_EF_Meta_FD_87031 | JGI IMG/M metagenome (GOLD analysis project Ga0114975, IMG submission 87031) | Freshwater microbial communities from Lake Simoncouche, Canada to study carbon cycling - S_130626_EF_MetaG | ecosystem: Environmental > Aquatic > Freshwater > Lake | place: Lake...
AAAGGGTGGGAATATGACAAACATTTTACAGTCCCTCTGATAGAATATGAATGTGAACTGATGACAATTCCTGACAGTGATTACGACACTCAATTTTTGCTTCCTTCTAAAAAAATACACGAACTTACAACACAATTGTGTATTTTTGGGGATGAGTTAAAATTTCACGTTTCAGAAGAAGAAATCTCTCTGGGAACTTCAGGAGATTCTGGTGGAATGAAAGTGAATATTCATATTGATGATATTTTAGAATTTGAGATAAATGAAGGAGAAGTTTACGATCTTTCATTCAGTTTGACATATGTTCACAAGTATTGCTTAACATACAAACTAACACCTGAAGTCCAATTTTCAATGACCAAGGATTATCCGTTGCGTATCAAATATGTTTGGGATGATAACTACATAATGTTTTTTATCGCACCAAAAGTAGAAGATTAAGAGTTTTTCTTTGGGCGACCCCGTTTGGGTTTAAGTTGGGCACTTTCAGGAATTTTTGATGGATCAACCCCTACCAGATCATTTGTAATTTCAACCTGTACTGGTTTAACTTCAACTTCTTGTACCTTGTTAACTTCATCTTGTTCGACTGGTATCTCGTTAACTTCAACTTCTTGTACCTTGTTAACTTCATCTTGTTCGACTGATTTAACTTCAACTTCTTGTACCTTGTTAACTTCATCTTGTTCGACTGGTATCTCGTTAACTTCAACTTCTTGTACCTTGTTAACTTCATCTTGTTCGACTGATTTAACTTCATCTTTCACAATAGTATTTTGTATGTTAGTATACTCGTTTAAATCTATTTTTTCATAATCAATATTCACCGATTCATAAACAACACTATATTCAAAATCAGAATCATCTGTATGTGTTTCACTCCCTAACATATTTAGTATATTATCCAAGTCATCGTTTTCATATATTAAAGATTTGACACTTTCGATTGTATTTTTATCTGCATCACACTTGTATGAAAAATCTTCGTCTGAATCTTCGAAACGTATATCATTATTAATTTGTGTAAAAAAGGTCTGTAATTTTGTATGTATTCTTTTCAAATACTTTAAATGTGTCTTATGGAAAAAGGTAATATAATCACAATATAATTTTATCTGTTGAATGATAATGTCGATATTGTATTGATAAGAATTTATGAAATTATCTATACTCAATCCAAAATCTTTTTTATTTTTTAATAACTTTAATTCTTCCTTGTTATTTAAAACTAAATCGAAAATTCCTAATAATATGGTAAGTATTGTTTCGTGAATATTTTGTATTATTGCAAAGTCGTAATCACGATACGGTTCGAGATCTTTGTATATTGGAAAATCATTCGATTTAATAAGATAAAGTAACTTTGTATCTTTTACACTAGTTTCCACATATTGTACAATTATTTTATACAATTTGTAATATTCGCAATACATTTTATTAGAAATCATTTTATACATTCGTATTAAATCCTCGTATTCTACATCCATTAATTTACTTTGAAATTTGAAAGAATCTAAACCAAAAATGAAATTATTTGATCTGTTTGACTTCATAATTTCACCATAGACATCCTTTAATTTCTTTACACGGATGAGCAGTGTATTGAACAGTTCTTTAATATCATTTTTAATAATGACTATAAAGGTAAACTCCTTTTTTAATTCATTGATTCTATTTTGAGACATATAAATTAACATTTTTAAATAATTTCTAAAATTTTATATTTTTATATATATTATGGCAACTAAAAGAAAGCGGTGCCCCAACGGTTCTAGGAAAAATAAAGAAGGAAACTGCATATCTTATAAAAAACCAAGTAGCCGAAAAAATGTTCGTACAAATGGTCTCCCTCGTTTAAATATTAATTTAAAAGCCAAAAAATCGAAGTCTAAAAAACTTCGTGCTCAAGAAGCCGAAGCTGAATGGGATGATAATTGGGAACCCGATATATATTTAAAAAAACTTCGTGCAAAAAGAGCCGTGAATAAACTTTTAGGATATCCACCCGATCATGTTCCAAAACCCATATCTAGAACAGTAGAAGCCGAAGCTGAATGGGATGATAATTGGAGACCTGATATATATTTGAAAAAAAAGAGATGTCCAAGGGGTTCTAGAAAAAATAAAAAGGGAGTCTGTATAAAGTATTAATTTCGAATTACTTTAATTGGAGATATTGTCTATTTTAAAAATGTGATTTATATACGAAATGTAAAATTAATCACGATTAAGTGTAATTATTAAATATTTTTGTAAATCTATATAATAATATGGAACTTGCGATACCTCTTTTAGCATTGGGTGGATTATTTGCCATTAAACGAAGAGAAAAATTTACATCGATGGGGCGAAAGGTAAATTATTTGCCAAATGTAGATGTTCCCGTAGAAAACTATCCAACAGTAAACAAAAAGGAAGTAGATGATTCTGTCAACAGCTATCCAAATGCAAATGTTGCCACAGACAAGTATTTTAACCAAACTTTATATCAAGATCAGAGCATAGCTCTTCCAAATAATACGGGAAATACTATACAACAAGTTTATTCTTTAACGGGAAATTATGTAAACACGGATGAATTTAAACACGAAAATATGGTACCCTTTTACCGATCAAAATTGAGTTCTACTGTTGGAGTAAATATGAACGAATCTATTTTGGATAATAATTCGGGAACATATAACAATAAAATTAAAAAAACAGAGCAAGCACCTCTCTTTAATCCACAAAAAGACATTAATTGGATGAATGGAATGCCGGATATGGGCGAGTTTTATTTATCCAGGGTAAATCCAGCAATATCAATGAACAATGTAAAGCCATTTGAATCTATTATGGTAGGCCCCGGTTTAAACAAGGGTTACGAAAATTCAGGGAGTGGTGGTTTCAATAGTGGTATGGAATCTCGTGATAAATGGATAGATAAAAATGTAGATGAATTGAGAGTCGCTACAAACCCAAAAATGACATATACTTTGGAAAATCTGGAAGGCCCCAAAAACAGTATTGTCTCGAATGTTGGGTTACAACCACCCGTAAATAAAAATCTACCAGATTCCTTTTATGAATTAGGACCTGAAAGATATTTTACTGCTCCGGCAGAGGCAAATGGACCAATGATGCATTCTACCGAAATGATTCGAGATCAGCATAGAGAAGGTACAACCACCGAGTATAGTGGTCCCCCCACAGCTCTAGTCAAACAAAATGGGTATGTTACAAAAAATTATGCGGGTCCTAAAAAAGTTCCGTTACCTCCCTCTGATATTACAATATCCTCTGCAACTGGTAGGGGTGGTTACGAAGGTTTAAATTCGGTTCACAAAAGCCACACAAATTATATAAATAATAGGTCTGTAAATAGCCAAGAACCATCTTTATTTTTAAATGTTTCTAATACGATTGGCTCCATATTAGCACCCATCACCGATATTCTTCAATCAAACAAACGAGGTGAAATGTGTGCGAATCCACGTTTATATGGAAATGGAAAATATGGAGTAAATTCAAGTTATGTTGCAAACCAAAGTGTGGCACCAACCATTAAAGAAACAACTATATATACACCCAATTCTTATCAAATATCACAAAATGGATTGGGTGCTTATGCAACCCACAACAATTTACCCATTTCAAATCAACGTCACGACACTACATATAGTTCGTTTGGAAATGTCGGTGGCGCAGCAAACAGTTTGGGTGTACAAGATTATTCCGCCACTTATAATCAAACAAATAATGAACTTAAAGAACCAACCACTTATGCGAGAACAAATCACGGAAATACACAAGTTTTTAACCCGCAGATGAATGTTAGTATTGCAAAAATAGAAGATGATCGAGTAAATAACCGTCAATGGGTTCCAAGTGCAATGCCCCAGACATTTGCATCTAAAGAAATGATGGGGCAAACTTATAAACCTGCTGAAAATCCTGTGAATGTGGGAGATAGATTAAACCCTGATTTGCTTTCTGCTTTTAAATCAAACCCATACACACACAGTTTAGAAAGTTTTTAAAATAATATGGCAAATATTCAAAAAAACTAAAATATGCTAAAAAGAGGATAAATTTAGTTTTCCTGAAATTGAATGAATTCATCTCTTTCTTCCTCTGTCAATAAACCCCATATTATTTTTACAGTAGATTTTGGGTTTTTTGAAAAATATTGATTCACAATCGCGCGTATATATCTCGAATTGTGGGGAGTCATTTTTGTAATACATAATTTTTCAAACAATTTTTTTATACAAAAACTCCTGGTAATGATATTATAAAATTTTTTTCTGTAACCATACATTGTTGCGTAATTTTCATTCATATATCCAATCAAATCATTATCTAACCAATTGATAACTGCCTCTGGTTCATAATCAATCTCGTGAATCCACCGATCATAATATATTTTTTTTATGATTTCATCAGATTTTAAAAAGTGTTTTATGTCGTTCAACAAAGGAAGAGGTTGCGGAGAATAAGTAAATGTCAAAATGTACAATTTTATATCAACTGGTAAATTATTGATTCGTTTCTCTAAAAGCATATATTATGGGATAATATATGATTAAATTTTTATTTAAATAATTATTCAAAAACTTACACAATGGATGTAATTCAAAAATTAAATACATTTCACAAAAATAATAAGATTCCCAATATTATCTTTCACGGGCCTTCTGGTGTGGGTAAAAAAACGGTAATGAATCAATTTATACACACCATATTTAATAACAATAAAGAAAAGATAAAGGATTATGTAATGTATGTAAATTGTTCACATGGAAAAGGTATAAAATTTGTTCGAGATGAATTAAAATATTTTGCAAAAACTCGCATAAATACATTTAACGGAAATATTTTTAAAATAATTGTTTTGATGAATGCAGACAAACTTTCTTTTGATGCACAAAGTGCGATACGAAGATGCATTGAGTTGTTTAGTGGAAATACGCGGTTTTTTATAGTAGTGGAAGACAAGTATAAACTAATGAAACCAATTCTTTCTCGTTTCTGTGAAATTTACATTAACGACGCGTCTGGAAATTTATACAAGACTACCTTTTTAGAATCCTATAAAAATTCTAGACAAGAAAGTTTGAAAAAAGAAATGCAGAAAAACGAGCCTGGAAATGAAATGGAATTTTCTGAAAAATTATACAACAAAGGTTATTCGTGTCTCGATCTAATGGATTATGTAGAAAAGAAAAATATTCCCAACAAGTACGAGATATTATTTTTTTTTAATAAGATAAAACGAGATATTCGAAGTGAAAAATTCTTGATGATGTTTTTATTGCAAGTTTTAAGTTCAAAAATAGAGTTAAAAATGTCATCATTAATTAATGGATGATTTTAATATAACTAGTTTACAGGAATCGAAAAACGAATGGAGTTCGCGATTGATTAATATTCTTACCCCGTTTGTGATTGAAGGAATAAGATCGATGTTTAATGAGGCGACTAAACTTTGTTCAACCAATGGCGAAGAAGAAAAATACTTGATGACATTTCAGAACTTTCTCACACGTACACCCAAATGGAACGCAAATATTATAGAAGAAGAGAGGAAACGAATTGTTCAAAAAAGTAATTGTGAATATTTAGAAGATTTAATAACGTGTGTCCATATCATCCAATTAAAGATGTTAACAGCTGTGCGTGTTGGGTATAAACAAAAGAAAATAAATATTTCCATACCAAAATTGGACGATTTCATCCATAAAGTATATATTAATAGTTGTCGAAAAGTGTATTCAAATGTATATTTATTTGAATTAAACACTCAACCATTACAAGTACAAAAAAATAACAGAGAGTTGGAATTGATTATACAAGATTGTATTTTAAATACAATTAGAGAAAGTATTCCGGTAGAATCTATATTAAGGGCCTATTTGGACGAAACTATGGAAGAACACGTAGAAGAAGAAATTATCGAAAAAGAAGTAAAACAAGTAACAAAATCCAACGCAAGGACTAGAAAACGAGCAAAGACAGAGGTTGAATCAATCCCTTCAATCCCTGCATCGGACATAAAACTTTCGGGTATTGATGATCCCATTGAAAATGAATTGAAACTTTTAAATGGGAATGTTTTTAATTCGATAGAAAAGGTTGATAAGGTCGATAAGATCGAGAAAGTCGAACCAGTTAAAATAGATATACCTGAAATTTCAATAGGTGGAGACAAACCTGTAATTTCATTTACAAATGTAGATCAAATCAAAGAAATAGAAAACATTTCAGAAAATTCTGACGATGGAAAAATTAAAATACTTGACACAGTTCCATTGGATTCCGAAATAAAATTAAACTTTGAGCCAATTGACTTAAATGCGTCTTCCTCGAGTTCCATAAAAGATAACCTTTTAGGGGAAATTACTGTTCTTTAAAAGTATTTAAATAATACATTTTATTACCTTTATGTCAGTATGTTTAAATATGATTGTTAAAAATGAATCCAATGTTATTATATCTACATTAGAGAATTTATGGTCATATATTAAATTCGACTATTGGGTTATATCGGATACCGGTTCCACTGATAACACGAAAGAATTGATTATTGATTTTTTTAATAAAAAAAAGGTAAAGGGAGAATTGTTTGAAGATGAATGGAAAGATTTTGGTTACAATAGAACAAAAGCATTAAAGGAAGCATATGGAAAAACAGATTATGTGTTTATTTTCGATGCAGATGATAAAATACACGGCCATTTTCAATTACCTGATTTCACTAAAGATAAGTATATGCTTATGTTCGGTAGCAATGTGAAATACCTAAGACCTCTTTTGGTAAATAATCGTAGAAAATGGAAATTTGTAGGAGTTTTGCACGAATACTTGACGACAGATGAAGAGACAAACGGTACTACAGAAACAATCACTGGGGATTATTATATCCTTTCAGGGAGAACTGGAAATCGAAATAATAATGTGAATAAATACTACGATGATGCAATGATACTTACAAAAGCTTATTTCAAGGAAACAATAGAAGGAGATTTGAGACTTGCCTCTAGGTATGCGTTTTATTGTGCACAAAGTTTTCGCGATACTTCAAAACACGTGGTAGATAGTATTGAATGGTATAAAAAAGTGTTGGAATTAGGTGGTTGGGAACAAGAAAAATATTTTTCGTGTATTCAATTGGGTGTCCTTTTGTTTAAAATTAATAAAAACGAAGAAGCTCTCTTTTATTTATTAAAGGCGATCGAATATGACAATGAAAGAATTGAGGGGGTATCTATGGCTATGTCATATTATCATCGATCAAACAATCATTTATTGGTGAATTTATTATACAATAAATACAAGAATTATACACTTCCGAAAGATAGACTCTTTATTTATAATGACATTTATAAAAACAAGGAAATAGAATATTTTAATTTTTTAAGTGCAATATTTACAGACAATAAGGAAAGTGTTTGTGAATGTGCTAAAAAACTGATTCATACATCTAATAGAAAAGTCGTGTTTTCTAAGTTGGAAAATTATGCAAAATATGCAGATCTTGAAATGTTATACATTTTAAATGATTATTTATGGGAAAATAAAAATGGGGATATCAAGCATCTTTTTAAACCTTGGTATACATTATATGAAAAAGTTAAATCAGAATTGACTCAAATAAATACGAGTATGGTTGAAAGTATACGTTCTTTTCTATCGAAGAATCCTCGTGTCTTCCTTTCATTTGAAAACAATGGTAATCTAGAATCATTTCAGGAAACAATCCATTCTATTACAAATACGTGGATGGATGCAGACAAAGTGGATTATTGGTTTTGTGTTGATAATAAGATAAAGGGAGAAGATCGAAGTGCTTTGCGCAAAAAATACAAATGGATCAATTATCATTTCGATGGCGGGGACATTATGGAAGCAGTTTTTGCAAAGATGAAAGAATTAAAACCCGAATATTGGATTCATCTTGAAAACGGAGTTTTCCATACAAAAATGAATTATGTACTTGAAACTGGGGATAAATCACAGATTGCATATAATCGACATAATTCAAAAACAATTAGCGATTATACTAATAAAAATTATATGAATATGGAAGAAGAACTCATTGAAAGTACGGAAATGTCACCAAAAAAAGAGTTTGCTTTTTCCATAACACCCGTTTCTGATACATTGAAACAGAAACCTAAAACATTCCAAGAATTTAAAAATTTATGGAATGGAAAAAGAAAATCTATAAATAGAATTACTTATGAAATCCTAGAGATTTAATTTTGATTTATTATATAATGTTATATTATGTCTAAAAAAAGGCCATTGGAAACAGCAAGTCGTTCAAGTAGAAAGAAGAGACAAAGAATTTATAGTCCGTTATTCGGAAATATGTTTGATAATTTTAAATTTCATATAGGAAAATCTTCATCACCTGCATTTCGACGATATAAAAAGACTAAAAGATTTCGGGGGCCAAATTTAAAGAGGAAACCTGAAATATTTGAAACGAATTTAAATCAAAATGAAAAATTTGCTGAAGAAGTAAGACAAAGAGATCGAATTGTACGAGAAAAGGCGGAAAGAATTGCCGAAGAATCAATGCAACGACAACAGTATGAACAAGAAGCAAAAGAAAGGCTTGCAGAACGAGTAAGACAGGCACTTTCAGAAGATACTCAAAGTAGATTTGCAGAATCTGGAAAAAATTTTGCCAAAGAATCACAATTTAAAAAAGAATCATTTCTAGGTGCACAGCAACGTGCACGGGCGGCGGAATCTCAAAGATTTAATGGATTTCAAAATAAAAGTAGTCAACCCGAAGAGAGTCAACCTGGGAAGAGTCAACCTGGGAAGAGTCAACCTGGACAAAGTTATAAAAGTAAAAGGACTTATACAAGTCAACATCGATCAGATCAAAAGAGCCAAAAGAGTCAAACAGGGCAAAAAAGTCGAAGTTGGCAGAATACACAAAATTCAAAGCAATCATTTCCAAAACAAAGTTCGAGTCAAGGATTTAGACAATCTATGCCATTTGAACCCATTGTTCCTCCAAAGAGTAAGGGTGATATTGAGTATGAAATGCAATACAACACATCAATTAATGATTCAAGTTGTAAAATAAAAACCGAAGGATATACACTAGAAAGATTGAATCGTGAATTAAGTGAATGCCCTGACAGAAAAGTGTATAAGAGGTTAAGTTTAATAACCCACACTGATAAAAATCCTGGATGCCCTGAATTATCAAAAAATGCATTCACGCGTGTTAATAATGCTTGTAAATAATTGTAATTGCGTTAAAATTATCTTTTTAATGAAAAAATATAATTTATGAAATCAATCCTTACATATGCCTTTTGGCTTACATTCATATTTTTTGTCTTACGCGTAGTTTTAAATACTTATATGAAAAAGGGAAATAAAGATGTATTTGTAGATTCTGTAATTGTTTTTGTGTCGTGTTATATTTGTGAATTTTTAAGTAAAAGGATTGGATTTAAAGGTGTAGAGTTTAGTGATGTCGGAAAACCCCCGGTTGTATTTACAGATAATGCTGGATTTTAATTTTACCATTTTGTCTTTTTTACATTAATTTTTTGTACGTTTCCGCGTTTCTTTACATTATTTGGATCATATTTTTCTTCATCGTCTGAATTAATACCCTTGGATATTTCCCAAAATTCTTTAGACCCTAACTTGAAATCATTGTGATTCTCGGCTTTATACCAAAAAACTTGATCTGTTAATTTATTCGATTTTACATTGTTATTGATAACTAGACATTCGTAATTTTCTGTACATTGATCCATAATCTGACAAAAACTCTCAAATGTTGGAAACATTCCTGCATAATTCTCGTATATTCTTTTACGATTTGCAATATAATTTTCGCGGAGAATAAAAACATAATCAATATTTGTTCTTAGTGTGGGTGGGACGCCCAGTGGATATTGCATAGTGATAATAAGCATTATTTTATAGTGACGCCCATTCATAAAAAGTAAACGCATCATCTTATCACGTGTCCAAGTGGCATCATAAAGACAATCATCCAATATAACAAAGGCGCGAGGATCTATGGTTGATTTACGATAAGCTTCAATTTCCTTCTTAATTTGTTTTAGGACACTCCGTTGTCTTTTTAAAATATTTTCAATAATAGATGAATTATAGTCGTTGTGAATAAATAACTTTGGGACCATTTTACCGTAAAACCCATTGCCTTCCTCTGTTCCCGCTACCACAGAACCAATAGGAATATCTTGATGATAGTATAGAAGATCTTTTACTAAAAAAGATTTTCCTGTGTCGCGTCTCCCGATAAGAACCACAACAGGTCCCTTACTTTCATTCGGTTTAAAACTGATGGATTTCATATCAAATTTTTTTAATTCTAATGTCATAATTAATAATTATATTTTGATTCCATTAAAAAAACGTATATGCGATTTTACGAAAATAAGTTCAAAAGCTATATTTAAAAATATATTATTTCAATAAATGATGATTCATTATGAAAAACGTAAAAACAAGAGTCTTTTTAAAAAATTTAAGGAACTGCAAACTTTGAAAATCGAAACAATCCAAAATTATATCCCTATATATAACTCATTTTTTAACTTTAAGGAGAACAAGGAGATTAATTTAAACCATAAAAATTATATTACAAGTATTTCTGAAAATAATAATGATATTACAAATGACAATGATAGGGAATTTTCCGAGAAAATTTTTGACATAGAAATTTCGGATGGAACTGAAACTAAAAATGTAAAAACATTTTTAAAACTTGGACCGGTGATAGAACCATCAAAATTTCTTGTGGGAAAGTATAACATAAAAAATGAGGAATTTTATCAATTTCCAGATACATCAGGGGCAGTTGGTCACAAAGATTTTTATGATACAAATAATATAAGTTATGTCGACAGCCTTTTTTCTTTTTTGTCTAGCCAGTTGCTAAATAAGTATCATTTTGTAAATGCGGTAGACTTTTATGGGTCGTTTTTGGCAAATGTAACAGATTTTAAATTAAATGTTTCAGAAGATATTGAATATTATTTGGAATCTGACTTTTTTATGAAGAATAAGAATAAACTCTTTAGAATTGAAGATTATGACAAAGAATTATTAAATATAGTAGACGAAGAAGTTGAGTTAGAATTTGATAGTCTGGAAGAAATATGTGGTGAAAATCCTGAACTTATAGAGCTTTCTGAAGCTAATTTAGAAATTGATGATTCTATACAAATCGAACAAGAAGATTCAGATAGTTGTTCATCTAATTCATCTCATACATCTCAATCGGAAACCCAATCTGAAATGAGTATAGATAGTGATGAATCATATACAACTATAGATGAGAATGTAAATATCATTTTTGATAAGTATATTGTGCAAATCACATCTCTTGAACATTGTAATGATACAATGGATAATCTTGTTTTGAACAAGCAATTTAACACAGACGATGAATGGTTTTCTTGTCTATTTCAAATTATAATGACTCTTATTGCTTATCAAGATGCATTTTCTTTTACACACAATGATTTACACACAAACAACGTAATGTTTAATCACACAGAAGAAGAATTTCTTTATTATTTGTATAAAGGAATTTATTATAAGGTACCCACATATGGAAGAATATTTAAAATAATCGATTTTGGAAGAAGTATATACACCATCAAAAATACTATATTCTGTAGCAACAGTTTCCAACCAAACGGGGATGCCGCCACACAATATAATACAGAACCTTACTTTAACGAAAAGAAAAAGAGGATTGACCCAAACAAGAGCTTTGATCTATGTAGACTAGCTTGTTCTATATGGGATAATTTATTAAATGTAAGTAATGTTGAGAATGTGGTAAAATTGAATAGTGTTGCAAGAATTATTGATGAATGGTGCAAAGATGACAAGGGTGTAAATGTATTATACAAGAGAAATGGAGAGGAAAGATATCCAAATTTCAAACTATATAAAATGATTGCACGCACAGTACATAAACATACACCTCACAACCAATTGAATCGCAAGGAATTTAAAAAGTATCAAGTTCCAATAGTAGAAGGAAATGTGATAAATCTAGATAATATTCCCTCTTTTACCGACTAGTTTATATATTTTCAAGAATACTTTCAAAATGATTTATCCGCGTGAAAAATCGTAATATTTCTTTTTCAAAACCGTAAGTCGGACTCCAATTTCTAATATTACTGCGATTTACACATTCTACAATATGTGTATAATATTCTTCCAGATCAATAATTCCTCGATTATAAAGGTTATTATTTACCTTTATAATGTGCCATATCGGTGAATGAAATGGAAAAAACTTTGGGCACGTTAACTTTAAGCGAATCTCTATAAAATCCCCGCAAAAAGAACAAATCATATCATTTATTTCGTCAGGAAATTCTGTAAAAGAGAATTTGGGTTGTTTATTTTTGTAGAGAATGATTACATTTAAATCATCAGTCCCTTCATTGACTAGAATATTGATGTTTTCGTTTAATCCATAATATTCTCTCAGAGGAAGATCTACGGTTTGTTTGTATTTGTTTAATCTTTTTCTGAAAAACATTCTATAATACAAATGGAGTTACTTTTATTTCGAAAATAGTTTAAAACAATTTTAACAATTACAAAAATGGAAGAATTTTACGCTATCAATCAACAATTTACAGAAAATCCGAGTATCGATAATATAAACAAATGGAACATTTTATTTGAAACTTATCGTAAAAAACTTACTGCATATAAAAACCCGAATATTGAAAATAAAAAAGGTCCCACCGTTTTCCTTTCTTTCACCACTTGTAAACGGGTTGAACTATTTCAGGAAACAGTAAATTCTATTTTGAATCACTGGCAAGATTTAGAAAAGATTGATTATTGGTTTTGTGTGGACGATAATTCTAGTATTGATGATAGAGTTACAATGGTAAGAAAATATCCTTGGATTGACTATGTTTTTAAAACGTCAACCGAAAAGGGGCATCGAGAAAGTATGAATATTATATGGAATAAATTAAAAGAGATGCGCCCTACTTACTGGATTCATATCGAAGACGATTTTCTTTTTTACGATAAAATGAATTACGTCACGGATTCTATCTATTTTTTAAAACAATGTGAAGAAAATGGTTATCCAAAAGTGAGTCAAGTTTTATTCAATCGTGCATACGGTGAAACAATTGAATGCCATCGTATTATGAATCACATAGGTCTTCCATTTACAAATAAAATTGTTTTACACGATCATAAAATCGGCCAGTTTCAATACCAAAATTGTCATTATTGGCCTCATTATAGTTTTAGACCATCAATGGTAAAAGTAGAAACTATTTTGGAATTGGGAAATTATGATTCCCCTAATACATTTTTTGAAAGAGATTACGCTGATCGTTGGAATGCAAGTGGATACCAGAGTGTTTTTTTTAACAAACTCACAAATCGTCATATTGGAAAGTTAACAAAAGAAACAGGCGCAAACGCCTACTCTTTAAACAAAGAAAAACAATTTCACTCAGAAGAAACCCTATCGGAAAAAAAAATAGAAAAAGCAACGAAAACTCCGTGGGTGAAAGTTATTAACTTAAAAAGAAGGCCCGATCGAAAAACCAAGATTGAAGCTCAGCTATCAAAAAACAATATTGAATACGAAATCGTAGAGGCAGTGGATGGGTGTGATCTGACACCCTCTTTAACACTAAAAAGCTTGTTTCGGGATAATGATTTCGGGTATCGCCGTGGAGTCATTGGATGTGCACTAAGTCATATAAAACTTTGGAAACAACTACTGGAAGATAAAATGAACAGTCATTATCTTATTATGGAAGACGACGCCAATCTTTGTCCTCATTTTGGTGAAAAAATACAAATGGTGGATGAATTTATAAATCACGAATTGCTCCTTTTAGGATATCTAATGCATTCTGAACAAAGAATGAAAGTAAGTGATATTTATGATAAACCAGGCAATCCAACAATACACCCTTTTAATAAAAGTCTGTGTATTGGCGGGACACATTGTTATTCCATCACAAAAATGGGGGCATATAAATTGTTGGATTATATTTCAAAAAATGGAATTCAAAATGGCATTGATTATTTAATGTTTCAAAGGGCGGATGTCACTATCAATGAAACCAGACCTCATTTGGCGTTTGCAGAATGGAGTGAAAATGGAGAACCGATAGATACAGATATACAAAATAGAGTTGATTTTCTGGATTTTAACGCGATGAAAAATTTACTTGCACAATTTACCTTTTATCCGAAGCTAGATCATATTGGTGACGATTTATATCTTAAGAAAGGTTCTCTTGAAAAAATGTTAAAAATCGCAATACAAGACAAATCTTGTGTGGGATTTAATACAATCGGGTATTTTAAACATAAAATTGATATTGATGGTTTGCAATCATCGTCATATTTTAAGGAGACTGATGGGTTATATGTTAAAAAGAGTTTATAAAGACATTATTGCACAGTATGCACAAGTTGTCGCTGGTAAAAAATGTAAAAAGAACATATGCACATAAGTAGACCGATAATAGATGTCCTCTGTTTTGGTTGGTAAAAAAATATAAAATGTTGTTTCATTGAGAAAGAAAATAAATATACTGAATGACATAGAATATCTCCATAATATTCTATATTTTTCAAGAAATCGATAACTATCGTAGAAAGTGATGGAAGACAAAACAGAAATAACGGTTACAACATCAAGTATTTTTATGATACTTAACCTATATGTTTTATTCCAATGAAGGAGAGTGGTAATATATAAACAAAAAAGTAAAACAGATAATCGATAATATTGCAAGTAATATGCCAAACACGAATCTAAAATGAAAAATTGAGCGGAATAAAACGCTTGTCTCGAAATATATTGGGGAATAATTACTTCCATTTCACTGTAAATTATTTTGGTTTGTTTTTAATTCTTTTTTTGGGTTTTCGACTTTTATTTTTCCTTTTTCCACCTTTTTTTCGGGAACTCGAATTTTCCGAAATATCTGAAAATTCTGATGCTCTTTTTTTAGATTGTGGAATTTCTGGGAGTGGAAGCATTTCTGGAAACAATTGGAACTTCTCGTCTCGAATAAGATTTCCTATTAGTATTACCAAAGATGGTATATTGTCATTATCAATATAATATTTTATACTGTCAAACCCATAATAACCCCATTCTTTTGTCCATCCTCGACTTATTCCATAATCATATAAAATATTTAAAGCAATACCCATCTCATATTCAGCTAAATCTGAATTAACTGTGAATTTTTTATCCAACTCTTCAAACTCTTCTGGATCTGATTCTGCAAGCTCTTCGACTTCCGTTTCACTTAGCCCTGCAAATTTTGATTCTTTATATATTTTATTATTCTCTAATAGAAACTCAACTCCTCTATTAAATGCTTGTATTATATTTGTTTGTGTTTCAGGAGGACATTTTTCACATTGTGCTAAATCTATAAACAATATAGTACCATCCGGATTACTCAAAGTATTAAAATATGAATTATCTGCATTTATATATCCAGTTTTCATTACTAATTCCAATGTGGCTAGAATCCATTCATTTCTATGAGATTTTCGCAACATCTTATAGTCATCCATATATGGCATTACAAATAAACCGATTTCAATATTTTCGGGCAATGAAGGTATTAGTTCCATTATTTTTGAAGTTAATGTTGTGATAATCTCATATAAAATAACTTCGGGGCATAACTTTGTCTTTTCATAAATTTCTTGTTGTATAGATACTTCTCTTAGAAAGCTTTCTGGTGTATTGGTATAAAATTGTTTATCGTTCAATATAATATTTTTATTAAAATTTGATATAAAACAACATTTCATAATATATTCAATACCACCTACAGTAGATTTGAATATTAAT
>Ga0114975_10001621_pt1 | contig 15871 bp, 34 predicted proteins | sample S_130626_EF_Meta_FD_87031 | JGI IMG/M metagenome (GOLD analysis project Ga0114975, IMG submission 87031) | Freshwater microbial communities from Lake Simoncouche, Canada to study carbon cycling - S_130626_EF_MetaG | ecosystem: Environmental > Aquatic > Freshwater > Lake | place: Lake...
TAAAACATTTAAAAGAACAAAATCCTGATTTCAATATTAATTTAATTGATTTGATATCTGAATTTGATCCTACCAAAACAAAAAAATTAACCCCATTTCTATTAAAGGGGTTAAAAGATGTGTTGGATTTGGGTAAAAATCATATCTATTGGGGTAACCAAAATATTAACCAGGAATTAAAAATGAAATTAGAACAATTACCATTAATTAAAATGAGGATTGGAAATTGGTTATATGATAATTTTGGTGAAGATAATTTGAGTAAGTTACCATTATTTGTTGACTACTTGGAAAGGGGGTTGGTTGATAATAAAGATATCTCAACATATGATTCTTTTCAAGACATTATGACTGAAATTGGAAAAGCGTCCACTAAAGAGATGTTGAAAAAATCCAAGAAAGATATTATGATCGTTCACGATGATGATGAGTGGTTATTTTTTAAACCATTGACTCACGAAGCTGCAATCACATATGGTTTTGGAACAAAATGGTGCACCTCAATGAAACACGAACCTGAATATTTTTACAGATATTCAAGTCAAGGAGTTTTAATTTATATGATTAATAAAAAGACAAACAGAAAGTTTGGATCACATAGTAATAGTGAGGTTAGAATCGGTATTTATGATGAAATAGATAATCATATTGATTCATTTGAAACTGGGTTACCAAATGAATTAATTAAAAAACTTTATGATTTGTCAGATATCAAAACAAATGTTAGTAACTATGATTTGTTCACCGATTCGGAAAAAAGTAGAAGTCGTTTATATTATAATATGTTTGAAATGAAGGGCATCCCCGAGGAAGTTAATATTGATCCACCAATAATGATTCCGAGAAGGTATGTACCGGTTGAAAATCTACAGGACGCAATGATTCCTAATGGGGGTTTAATAATTCCAGATAGAAACGAAAGACATCCCGAAGTTGTGAGAAATTTTGAGGATACAATGATAGCAAGAATTATTCAGATGCCACCACCACGACTGGATTACGATGGAGTTCTTAATCGTATACAAGAAGTTCAGGAATCAATAAATGAGGCAACACAAAATGAAAAATTTATTGATTTACCATAATTAAATTTGTTAAATGAAAATGGGTAGAAGAAAATATAGGATGGTTCTTGATGAACAAAACAAAAGATTCATAATTGAAAAAAAAGTGAATCTTTTGTTTTGCGACTATTGGAGTAGGAAATACCTACGAAATGATGATGAATCCTTTTATCACACTGAAGAACATACTTTAGCGAGAAAAATTGTTAACATTTTAAACGGGAATGAAAAAGTTTGACAAAATATTGGATTACCCATTGACACAACAAAATTAAATAACTAAACTTTCAATATAAAAAGTAAAATTATGACAATTAAACAAGCGTTAAAATTAAAAAATAAACTTATCAAGAATATTGGTGAGAATATACAATTGATGCAACGATACAACTCTGTTGAGGTGGGTAATGAAAGACCTTATAGTTCACAAATGTTGTATAAACAAATTGAAACTGATACCAAAGAATTGGCGTCGTTGAAATCAAGAATCCACATTGCCAATGTGCCTGTAATGGAAGACATCTTTTGGATGTCAGAAATGAAATCAATTATCGCAAACCTTAAAAAAATGGAATGTGTTGAAGGGAAATCAAATCGTGACAGATATAGGATGGAAAGCGAATTGGTGATGACATCAGAAATTTCTTTGGTTAGTAGAAATCAAGAAATTAAAATGTTGGAGGGTAAAATTGAAGAAATCCAAGATAAGTTGGATGTATTTAACGCTACTACTGAAATCTAATATGATTTGCGAATGAGGTTAAAAAGTTTAGGTATTTATTCTTGAGATACAGACTTGTATGATAATTGATAACGATAATGTAATAGTTTTCATTTCAAATTTCAAATACTCAAAATTTATTTTATTAAAACTTAAAACTCTTCTTTCGCCTATTTTTAATCTTTGAAACAAATCATATTAACCCCTAATTCTTTAAAAAGTTTTGGGGGTTTTTTGTTTATTCAAATATTTATAGTATATTTGTAAAACAAAAATAAACAAGATATGAAATCAAAACTTCCATTCGTAGTAAAATACACTCAAGAGATGTCAGACAAATTCAATAAAGAATTGAGAGAGTCTGGCAAATGTCCTATGAAAGATCCTAATTTTTATGGTAATTGGACTATGTTTGAAGTGGGGACATCTGAATATGAGGTAGCTTTCAAAAAGAAAAGAAAATCCAAATAATGCGTGAGTTAATAAGAACAATATTAAATGAGGTAAAGTTTTCTCAAGAAAATGCCGACAAATTAAAACATAAATTTGGTTGGAGATTTGTTCAAACCGCTAACCCAAAATCGGGTAAAAATTACAAGAAGTTACACATATATACATTCAGAAGTCCTAAATACAAATATAATGTTCATATTGAGGAGTATGAATATGATTTCTATCTGATATCGTTTTTTCCCAAGTTGAATATGGATTTTTATGTGAAACAATCCAAACTTGGATCCACAGGACAAAAACATTATGATGAGTATACTTATTTAACAAAAGAAAATATCCCACTTAAAATTCTATCGTTAATGATATCTGAAATGAAAAACATATTAAGTGAAAAACCCTATGCGTCTTTTGGATATTTTGGAGCTCCCGATTATAAAACAGGGAGTGATGAAGATATGTTCAATACAAAACGAGTAAGGGTGTATAATAAGTTACTTAATGGTGAGCTTGGAGGAACACATAAAATAACATCAAACCCAAATTATAGTGGATCCGTGGTGTTAAATAGGGAAGTATTGAAAGAACATCCCGAATTTGAAAAATATTGTATGGATATTTTGGAAACTCATCTATAAATTTACTATATTTGTAATATGAAGTTATTACTGTTAACAATATTTGTATTGTCAATGTTAGTTATTGCCTATTTTTTTAAACACAAAGGAAAAATATGATGGATATTGATGAGTTAATTAAGTATTTCCGTGAAATACACGAGGGTGAACACAAGATATGGTTCACGATTGAAGAAGTTGAAAAAATAATAAAAGATTATGGAAAAAATAAATTGGATAATTGAACAACACAGTGGGACAAATCATATGTATGATAAATATCTTCCGTATGAAATGCATTTACGGATGGTTGCAAATGCCGCAGACAAATTTATGTATATTATGATTCCAAAGGAAAGACTACACCCTGGTGACACTGAAGTGATTAAATTTAGATTGGCGGCTTTTGGGCACGACCTTATTGAAGATACGAGAGTTTCGTATAATGATGTTAAGAAAGTATTGGGAGAAGATGCTGCGGATATCATTTACGCACTCTCCAATGAGAAAGGTAAGAATCGTAAGGAAAGAGCTAATGATAAGTATTACACGGGAATCCGAAACACTCCAGGTGCCGTCTTTGTTAAACTTTGTTATAGAATTGCGAATGTGCAATATTCAAAGATGACGGGTAGTAGTATGTTTGAGAAGTATAAAAAAGAAAACATTGACTTTATGGATGGTTTGGGACGACGAGTTGGTAATGTGTATGAAGAAATGTATCAGTATTTAATTAATTTATTTGAAGATTAAATTATGGAAAAAAGAAGTAAACACTACGGAGATGTTGCAAAATGGCTTGAAAAAGTAATTGATTCTTGCGAGACATATCAACAAGTAATGACGGCATATAAATTAATTCAAAATTTTAGGAATCAATTACGGACAAAATATCCTGACAAATATTGGAACGATTATCATTATACCGTTATTTCAACACTTGAACATATGTTGCAATATAAAAGAGAATTGATTATTGGGATACTAACAAATCAAAAAACTTGTGAGGAATGAAGGTTTTAATGTTAGATAATGATGGGGTAATTTGCTTGTCCAACAATTGGGGTGGACGAACAAAAAAATGGGCAAAATATCGTAGTGAAAACCCAGATAGTAGTGAAGAAAAAAAAGACGCCCCTGTTTTCGTAAGATTTGATGACTTTGACACAAAAGCGATTAAGATCCTTAACGAGATAATTGAAGAAACGGGATGTGAAATTGTTGTAAGTTCAGATTGGAAATTACACGCAACTCTTGAGGAACTTGGTGAGTATTACGAATCGCAAGGTATTATTAAAAAACCAATTGCGTTGACGCCAAACATACAGAACTGCGATGTTCATAGTAACAACTTTATGTGGTCACTACAATGGGAATCAGAACAAGTCAGATCTATTGAAATTAAACAATATCTACACAATCATCCTGAAGTTACCCATTGGGTTTCGGTTGACGATTTGGATATGGGTAAGACAGGTGAAGATTGGAAAGATGTGTGGGCGATAGACAACTTTGTTTTAACCCCAAAACGAAACGAGGGTATTAAACAATCTGGAGTTAAAGACAAAATATTAAAATTTTTGAAAGATGACTAAAGAGGGAATGAATGAGTTTTTGGAATCCATTGGTGGACTTGCCAATGGATTCTATTTAGATAGAGAACCAATTACCAACTGCGGGTTTTTTGATATTGGTGTCGGGTGGTATCCGTTAATTAAGGACCTAATAACCGATTTAATTGAATTAGGGTGGGACAAACAAACCTGTCAGGTAAAAGAAAAATTTGGGGGATTGAGGTTCTATATCAATGCCGGATCTGACAAAATTTACGAAAGAATAACATTGGCGGAAAGTCAGAGTTACGAAATTTGTGAGGTGTGCGGTGAAAAGGGGGAGTTAAGAAAAAATAACGGATGGTATACAACCTTATGTGATGAACACTATAATGAAAAATATAAGACAGATATTCAAGGATAACAAAGAGTTAATGGACTTACATCCCGTTGAGGAGTTAATTCAATATACTCAAGAACTTGAGGGAAGAGTGTTTGAGGTAAATCTTGAGGACGACAAAGAAGACATCTTTAAATCAATGTTACAGGACATACTAACAAGTTGTAACGAGTTGGAAGAGAATAAAATATTGATAGAAAGATATCCTGAATTATATAAAAAAATGGATGCCGAAATTTTAGTTGAAAACTTGAAAAATTATATTTTGGAAATGAATAGAATACATAAATTAAGATTATGAAAAAAATTGAGTTAAGTGAGAATTGTTTTGGGGTTGATGTATTGATTGATGACGAATCTTTATTTACGCACGAATTTGATAACAGAAAACCTAATTTAATTAGTGATTTACAAGATGAATTAATTAATGAATTAAAATCATTGAAAGATAAAATCAATATGAATGATTGGCATTATATTGCTGAAATAGTTGTGACTATATCTGAAGAATATGATTATGATGTGGAGGACTCTAACGATGGAACTTCTTGCGAACAATGCGGGAATTATAATTGGAGACACATCTATAAAAAAATTGAGAAATAAAAATATGGTAAGTATAATAGAACAAATTGTTCAAATGTCCGGGATAGGATTAATAATTGTAATGATAATTGTTCAAATGGCGTTTGATGCGTGTGGTAAAGAAAAATAATATGTTAGAAGAAATTATAGAATATTATCAGGATGATGAAATCCTGAAAGCGGATGGATTTGATGATGCGGTGATTGGTATTGATGAAAAATCAATGAGATTGATTTACTCTGTTAGGAAATGTATTGAAATCTTAATTACCGAACAAGAAATGACTTTGGAGGATGCATTGGATCACTTTGGTTATAATGTTAGCGGATCTTATGTTGGAGAAAAAACACCAATTTGGTGTGAAGATATGTTTGAATATTAAATTTTTTTAATTATCATTGTGGAATGAAGAACCCAAAAATTAATACACCAAAAGGTATTGGTGAAATTGAAAACATATATGTTTCAGAGTTAGGATTCCTTATGGTTCGTGTTGGTTATGAGGATGGAACATATACCACTTATAATTTTGGTATACACAATATTAATAAAAATATATTCACAAATAGATTAGCGGATAATGACAAATAAACCTTTTATTATTGAACAAGAATTTAACATCACATTTACACAGGACAAGGACTGTTGTTCAGTTGAGGAACAATTCATAACCATTAAAACCGAAAATGGTGGTGGTGGTGATTTCTTTGTTATTGAAACTCAAAGATGGGCATTTGATAGTATTGAAGATTTAGTTAATCTATTAACACAATTTAAAGATAAACACGACAAAATCAAAATTGAGGAAGATGTTAAATAGTGAATTAAATAAAAACAACCCAAAATTTTTTAAAAATTAAATAAAATGACAGAGAGAGAATTAATACTTTTAGGATTTAAAAGTGTGGAGATTAATGAATTTGAAGGTGAAGAAAATCCTGATTATTACTATGTGTATGATGTGGTAAATGGGCTTACATTTATCACACCATCAAGACAAGAATTAAAAGGTGATCAATGGTGGGTTGAGATATTCAATACAGAACCTGCAATCAAATTTTGTCAAATGGAGAAAGTCCAAGGGTTAATTAATACATTGGAGAAAGCTAAAACCGCTAAATAATAATGTTGAAATGGAAAAAAGAATACCAACACACGATCCACATACCGGTGACTTAAATCCATATTATGAGGAAATAACAGGAGATAAAAATCCATTCTCAATTGAGAACAATAATGACAACCATTGTTTTGACTTATCAACACTTATTGGTAGGGAGTTCAAACACAGAGGTAAATATGGTTTATCAATTTGGACTGACAAAGTTAAAAATATTGAACCAAATATGGGGATTTATACTAACTGGCAGGAATCGTTAAAACCAATTAAAGAAGGTGAAAAACCTAAAAAGTTTAAAGTAATTGGACATTTTATTGATTTATATGTGAGATCAACAAAAGGAAATCATCTTTATAAATTAAAAAATTGTATATTTGTGGAGAAAATTTAAAAATAAATGTGTAACTTTGTAATATGAAAAATGGGATAAAGAATTTAAAAATATTTTTGATGTGGGTGTGTTTAATTATCCTCACATCACTTTACGGTGAATATGTCGTAAGTAGAGAGGTAAACGGATACATCCAACTTTTAGGTTTCGTTGGGATGGTTGTATTATTTGGTTATGTAATAAGCGAAACAATTAAATTTTTAACAATTAATAAAAAAGAAAAGAATGATTAGTGTATTAGTATTTGTAGTATTTGTAATTGTGGGTATCCTTACCGCATTAAAAACAAAAGGAAGTATGTTCACAACAGAACCAGACAGATGGGGAGATAGTCGTGAAAAACTTAATCCATCTTGGTTTGTTAAACCAATTGGTATCGTAATTTTAGGTATCGCAATCTCAATGTTTCAACCATTCGCAGTTGAAAAAATTGATGCAGGACACAAAGGTTTGAAGATTAATTTAGTTGGTGATCAACGAGGGATATCAAGTTACCAATATAAAACAGGTTGGGTATTGTATAACGCTTGGACAGAACAAGTATTGGAATTTCCAACATACCAACAACACATTGAGTATGAAAATCAAGCAGTGATTCTTAAAGGTGGATTCTCGGCAACGATTAAACCAACATTTAACTACTCATTAAGAGAAGATGCGATTGGTGATATGTTTGTTAATTTGCGTAAAGATATAAAAGAGATTGAACAGAATTGGTTAAAGAACGCAATTATCGGAGCAGTTAATGATGTTGCAAATACTTGGGAGGTAGATAGTATTTTTAATCACAGACAAGCATTTGAAGGAGCTATTGTGGTAGAATGTAACCTACGACTGGCTAAATGGTTTAATGTGTCTCAATTACGAACTAACATTGTTCCACCTCAAGAATTACAAGAGGCGATTATCTCTAAAACAAAGGCAATCCAACAAGCTGAAGCATCTGAACAACAAGCAATTGCTGCGGTATCTGAAGGAAAACGAAAAGTGGCGGTAGCAAAAGCGGATTCCGCAGAAACAATCATCAACGCTAAAGCATCAGCATTGGCAATTAAATTGAAACAAATGGAATTAACTCCGATGTATATTGAATATACAAAATGGGTTAACGCATCTCCGGATTTACCAAGAGTACCATCAACGGTTGTTGGATCAGGTGCGGGAACTTTACTTAATATTAAATAGTAATATACTCCCAAGTATATCCAAGGGCGGTTTTACGATCGCCCTTTATTTGTTGTGTGATATGACTATTAGTTGGTTTCCTACCAAAAAAAATTGACGCCTCTTTCACAGATTCAAATACCTGTCCTGTCTCATTACATCTAATAGGTTTTTTATAACGATTAAAATTACCATTTTTATTTCTTTCTGATAAATCAGGTCTTTTCAAACCCCATACAGGAGATAATTCACCACTATGTTCTTTATTCCATTGAGATAATTTTGGATTTTTTCTATTTTCAATAAATACGGAACGAGAACACTCAAGAATATTAGTTAATTTATGACCTTCATTTAAAAATTTCTTAATTAGTTGTGACTCTAAAATCTGTGCGTCTTTTTTGGTTAAACCATCTTTATATATTTCAACACGTTTCCCGTGTTTTTCATAAACATTCTTCCAAAACGAATTTCTACCACAATTCGTGGTGGATCTTCTTAATTTACCTTCACCAATATAAAAAGGTTTATTGGTGTCTAAAGTGTAGTGGATATATACAACAAAATCATTCATATTACCTATAAATATGGTAAACTACCGTTTTTATTTGGTTTATTAAAAAAATAATATTAAACCCACTTCAAAAGAGTGGGTTTTTTATTGTTTTGGTATATTTATTATTAAAAGAAAAAAGCATGAAAAAATTTATAATTTCTGAAGAAGAAAAAAGTAGAATATTAGGTATGCACCAATCGGCAACTTTAAGTCAATATTTGATTAAAGAACAAGATAATTCTACACAAACAACAACCCCTGAAACACCTCAAAAAATAGATTTAAATAAAATTAAACAAATATTTTCATCTCTTGGATTTAAAAATTCACCTTCATCAGGATTTAAATTTCATATGGATAAACCAAATAATGGTCCAGTAAAAGATAGAAAAGGTAATTACATTGAGTCATACGAAGTTTACATCCCAAATAAACAAGATAATGGTGGATTTGGATATACGGATGGAAAAACACCCCAACTTTGGGTTGATAAACGAAGTGGTTTACAACAAGGTATGGACATACCAAATTCTTATAATTTGATTTTTGATTTAGATCCAAATAATTTGTTAATGCAAACTGTTAAAAACGGAAAAGTAATGGAAAAAACTAAAATCACAATTGATGATTTTTACAATAAGTTACAAACATATAAATAATCTTAATTAGTTTGGATTAACTCACCCCACTTCAAAAGAGTGGGTTTTTATTTACATAAAATAAAACCATAATATATTTATACTTGAAACCTTGTTAGTGGGGTCCGAGTGTCCGAGAGACATTTGAGTTGGAGAAATACCAACGATTCGGAGTTCAATAAACATAAAAAATAAAAATAAGGAAAAATGTATTACAATCAAATCAGTGATAAGCCGTGTGCTTACATCACAAAAGGAAAACAAAGAATTAAACAATTCGGACAGAATGTTTATTTAAAAGACGGATCGGAGTTTGAAGTTGAACTCTATAATGGATCAAGAAAAACCGTCCTATCAAAAATCAAAATTAACGGAGAATTTATTAAAGGTGGTGGAATCATCTTACGTCCGGGTGAGAGGATATTTCTTGAGAGATATATTGATGTTCCTCGTAAATTTAAGTTTGAAACTTATACCGTGAACTCAACAAACGAAACGATGAACGCAATTGCAAGTAATGGTGATGTGGAGATTCTATTCTATGAAGAACAAGAGGTTCCTAATCTTAAGTTAACATCTTATCCCGCTTGGAATCCGACATATATTAGCAATGACGGAACATTCACAACAACTACCGGTGGAGATACAACAATCGGAAATAATTTCTACACAACAAGTGTTAATTATTCATCAACTAATGTTGGGGATATAAATTTAACTAATAGTTTTAATATCCGTTCAAGTAAGTATCTTTCAAAATTTGATCAACAACCAAGAAGTAGAAGTTTTGCAAAAAAATCAAAATCAGTTGAGACAGGTAGAGTGGAACAAGGTTCATCAAGTAACCAAAGTTTCAAAACGGTTAATAAAGAATTTAATGCTTGGGCGGTATCTACTTCGGTATGGAAACTATTACCTGAATCACAAAGACCAATTGAAAAAAAGGATTTAATTGATAAATGCCCTAAATGTTCAAGTAAGATTAAAAAATCATCTTGGAAGTTTTGTCCTGAATGTGGGAATGAGTTAGTAAGAACTAAAACTGAAATCATTTATGTTGATGATATATATGTTATGGAACATAATGGTAAAGATTATTGGATGGAAAAGTTTGATATGTCATTAGATGAATTTTTTGAACAACATAAAAATAAATTAATATATCTTAAAAAAGATTCAATCGGTTCTGACACAATAATTGCGATAGTAATTGACTAATAAAAATAAACAACAAGGTTTCAAAATATTAAATCTCACCAATTATAGGTGGGATTTTTTTATTTAAATAATTTTTATTATATTTGTCCTATGAAAACTAAATTAATTAAAATTAACGACATCTATACTTTATTGGGGGAAGATGGTTGTCTTATTTTAAAAAAAATATAATGAGAACATTTAAATTCTATAAAGAAAACACAAACAGATGGTATGTTGATTTACCTGAATGGGAAGGTGAAAAAGATGAATTAGAAATGGTTTCAGGTGCTGACACATTCCTTGAGATACTGTCACAAGGAGAACAAACGGTAAATGTTATATTATCTACCGTCACCTTTGATGGTTCCGATGTATTAGAACTACAAAGAGAGGATGAGAATATTGGTGGTGGATGGTATCAATTACTTGAATATGTTGGGATTCCTTATGAACTTGAAATGTGGTTATGTGAAGTAACACGATTCGTGTTTGGTGAATTACCCAAAAAAATATACTTTTGTAAAATAGATTAAAATTGAACTTATGACTTACGATGAACAAGAAGAATTTAGAATGGTTGAATACCGAATGGATAATGAAGGGATTGAATACTGTTTCTTAAGTTATAGTGATTTTTCTGATGTAAAGGATGAAAAATTCCATCAGTTAAGAAATGAATTGATTGATAAAATCAAGGAGATGAGACAATATGTTGAGGACAAATGTAACGAAGAAATTGACACTGAAAAACAATAAGATATGCAAACATTAATTTATAATAAGAAAGGAAATACTGTTTTCCTATACAGTGGGAGTAATGTAGGTTCCGACATTTTAATTAGAAAAGTTAGCGATGTTTATGATGTCCAAGAATCGAAAGGATCATATACTGTTTACCAAAAATTTGGTGCTGATGGGAATCTTTCAGTTTTAAAAGTTCCTGTTGCCGTTACAAATGTGTTTATTGAGAATTAATTTTAAAAGATGAGTAATTATAGAATCGTAATTGAAGAAAGAAATAACGGACAAAAACTTTATACACCACAGGTTTGTAAATTAGAAATCAAAAAAAGGGGATTCTTCAGACAAACACAAGAACTTGTATGGTATAATATCTATAAGATTGGGGCGGCATTTGGTAGATCAACTACAATCGGTGCAAAGTATGGTAATGAAGAAGATGCCCTGAAAGTTATTGAGAATTATAAAAATAAACATCAGGTGAAGAAAGATAACGAAGTTAAATCAACAACTTATAAAATGATTGATTAATGAAAAAAATTTATATATTTTTTTGGTGGGTATGGAATTTTCCTGAAATAGTGTGGTATAAATTTAAATCAAAGTTTAAAAGATGATGGACAAACGAGAAATTAAAAAATGTGTTTTAGAAATCCTTGATTCTTTATACGATAGATCGGGATTCAACGATTGGTGGGATAATTTGGATGACAATACCGAAGAAGAAATAACTTTGGAATTGGAAAAAATTATTGAAAGAAGATTGGAAAAAACACAAAACAAAGATGAGTGAGGATAAAAATAAAATAGTATATTTACCATTCATTTTGGTTCAAAGACCATATATTCTTCTATCAGATAAAAATGGTACCAGAAAAATATGGGAAAAAGATAAATTAAAAATTGTGTTATATTATCTTTGGAGAATAACAAAAATAAAATGGTTTGTCAAAAAATATAATCAAAGATAAAATAGAAAGTAATATGGAAGACATTAAATTATATTCGGAGATTGAACACCTTATCATTGCATGGAATATTGATGGGACAAAAACTGCGGGATATTTAACGAGAGAAATTATGGGACTTATTAATCAAAGAAAGTTATATAAAGAACAACAAGAATTATTGGAATCGGCATATAATAATTTTATATATTATCCTGACTATAAAGGTAAATGTTATGCCGATTTAATTGGTTCACAAGCCGGACAATTAGTTAAATGTCCAACACAAGAAGATTTCATAGACAAATGTAAAACTGACATTAAGTTCTCTGAAAAGTGGGGATTAAAAATTGAAGAACGGGATTTGAGTTTTGAAGAAAGACATATGATATGGCATGATGATAATAAGAAGGCAAATGTATCTCCATTTATGGAAAAACAATTATCATCAATGTTAGACGAAATTAACATACCAACCAAACTAATCACAGTGACATACAACGACATTAAATTAGAAAGATATGAGTAAGATTAAATTAATAATAGATTTCTTTCGGTTATGGATACATTGGGGTGATAGGAAAGAAGCTTGGCAAGATGCAAAGATGATTAACGATATAACATTTCAAGAAGAGATGAAAGAATTTGATACTGATTCATTTGAAGAAACATTTATAAACAAACATATGAGTAAAGAAGAAGCGAAAGACGAGTTAATCAAGGTATTATACTCTCAAGTAATGGACATTACAATGATGTCCAAGATTGAATTGGGTGATGATGTAATTGAGGAGATTAAACGATTAAAACAAATCATCAATGAACAATCTAGATAAACAATACACAGATCTACTTCAAGACATCTTAGATAATGGAGTTACAAAACAAGACCGTACTGGAACTGGGACACTATCATTATTTGGTAAACAAATCAGACATAAAATGTCAGATGGTTTTCCATTACTCACAACTAAAAAGATGCCCTTCAAACTTATAGCAACAGAGCTGATGTGGTTTTTAAGAGGTGATACAAACATCAAGTTCCTTGTGGATAATAATTGTCATATTTGGGATGGTGATGCTTATAAGAACTACTTACATAAAGTTATACGTGACAAAGACATTGTACAATACTTAAAATCATATTCAAAAGATACAAAAGGAGTCCCTACTATTGAACTCTATTCAAAAGATGAGTTTATTGAGCGAATTAAAAATGATGATGAGTTTGCAAAGAAGTGGGGAGATTTGGGGTCTGTGTATGGTAAACAATGGAGAAGTTGGGTTAGAAAAACTACACGAGACGAAAAGATTGTTGAACCTGGAGTATATGAAACGAGTATAGATCAAATCTCAAACCTAATCAACGACCTTAAAACAAATCCAGATTCAAGACGGTTGATGGTTAATGCTTGGAATGTAGGTGAATTGGATAAAATGACTTTACCACCCTGTCATTATGGATTTCAAGTTTATACAAGAGAGTTGAGTTTGGAAGAAAGGTTATGTATTGCGGATAAGTTTAATCCACTAATTAGAGAGGATTGTTTAACTAAAACACACCATCCCGATGAAACTGAAGAATTAAAATTGGTGTATAGACACGAATTTTTAGATAGTTTAGGACCTAATGTAGTTCCTCAAAGAAGAGCAATCTCTTTAATGTGGAATCAGCGTTCAGTTGATACCTTCTTAGGTTTACCATTCAACATTGCTTCTTATGGTTTACTACTTGAAATCATTGCTAAATCAGTTAATATGGTACCAGATGAATTAATTGGTAATCTAGGTGATACACATTTGTATTCAAATCATATTGAACAAGCTAAAGAACAAATTGGTAGGGATTTTAGTTTGGAAGAAAGAAATGAAATTCACAAGAATCTTGCTCAACATATGAGATATCGTATTGATAAACTTGATTTGTTAAAAAAAATAGATTATAGTGGTGGTTTAATTACACACGAAATTTTAGATGAGTTAGATGTTCCGAAAAGAAAACGACAACCATTTCCTCTGCCAAAATTAGTAATCAATGACGAATTTTGGAATCAAGATGATAGTATATTTAATCAAATTGAACATATTACGCCTGAGGATTTCTTTGTGGAGAATTACCAATCACACCCAACAATTAAAGCACCACTTTCTAATTAATATGAAACAGATAACAATAGAACCAACCAAGGGGATTAATCATAAAGTAATGATTGGTGAAAGATTAATCGGACATTTCATTATGGACATTGACGGGTATTACTATTTTGATTTTAAATCGGAGAATGGAATATGGACACCAATAGCATTGAGGCAAGTTGCGGATTTATTGGAAGAAATAAATAAACCCCACGATGATGGGATAAAAGAATATTTTAAAAAAACAAATGGTATGAAAAAAGAAGAGCAACAAAAAGAAGTAAATGAAAAAATAAAAAGTATTGCTGATGATATCGCTAACTCAACATCAAAAGTTGGTGATACAAATGAAACTTATGACAAGCGTAAAAAACAAGCAGAAGAAATGCTTTTTAATCTATGTGAAATGTATAAAATGGCAAACTCTTAAATAATGGATAATTTACAACTCAAATCTCACATAGAGGATAAAATAGAAACCAAGAACAATATGCACAGATTATGGGAGCATATTAATGAACTAAACTTAAATGTGGGTTTATCTAAAAACACAATGGATGAATTACAGGCAAAGATTAGTAGTAAGATTGCTCAATGTGAAAGAAGTATCCAAGATCACGAAAAGTTGTGTAAAACAGAGCAAGCAGCTAAAAAATTTTTAGAATCAATAAGATGAGACCTATGGAAGAACTATCAAACAGACATAACAACGCAATTAAAAATACATTTCCCGACATTGAAATTCAAAAGGAAGTGAAACCCCAAAATCAATTGGACGAACTAAATGATTATTTAAAGGTATTAGCCGATATGGATAAGATTGGTATCAGAAGAAAGATTGTGTTGATTGAGGGTTATATAAATAAACTAAAAAATAATATTAAAGAATGAAAGTAAAAGAATTACTATTAGAAAAATTCGGGGAGGACGAACTAGTACGACACCTGACACATCCAACTGATTATTTTACAAAATTAAATTTGGAACCACTAAAGGATGAACTACTAAAATGTGATGAGTTTTCCGAATGTGAAGGAATTGATTTTATGGATTTCCCTTTTTTAGAAATGGATGGAACAACATATCAAGCACAAACAATTAAATTGGGTGATGATATTAAATTTGTTGGTAAAGTTACTTTATATAATATGTTCTTCACTCCCGAAATGTTTGATCCAAATAAAATTCATACAACCGTAAAAGATGGTGCTTTAATAACACCGACATTATATGATCCAATGACATTTTTACCAAAGAAAAAAATTGTATTAACTTGGAATCCAGAAATAAAACAAGACATACTTAATATTGATACAGAACAAGAACAAAGACAGATTCTTCATAATTTACTTGATAATGTTTTGGATAATCCTGAAGAATATGAACTAAAAGGTGATAGAGGTGTCTTGGTGAGAGGTATTTTTAAAACAAAAAAAGAAGGTAGTGAAACTCCACCATTTTTCACAGGCGAACCTGTTGATACGAATGGTTACATTGGTTTTTATATGGAAAAAAATGTTGAGGGAGAAGAAATAACATTTAGTTTAAAAAAGAAATCAATTCCAAAAGAGTTAAAAGAAAAATTCA
>Ga0114975_10001622_pt1 | contig 15868 bp, 17 predicted proteins | sample S_130626_EF_Meta_FD_87031 | JGI IMG/M metagenome (GOLD analysis project Ga0114975, IMG submission 87031) | Freshwater microbial communities from Lake Simoncouche, Canada to study carbon cycling - S_130626_EF_MetaG | ecosystem: Environmental > Aquatic > Freshwater > Lake | place: Lake...
GATTTACTGATTCTGATGAATGGAAATGGACTTGAAGCTGTTCCTATGGTGCACGTCTAAGTCACTTTAGGTGACGCCTCAAGTAATAGGCATGTGTTCACAGGGGCGGACACATACAACTGATTGAGCGGCTTATATGTCAAAAATACTTGACATTGTTTGGACTCTGAAATTAGTCTCTCGCTATGACGCTTGAGGATTTTGGTCAGACAATGCGCGAAGCGCGATTTAGCGCCGGATTAACTCAATCCCAGATTGCTGCTGCAACTGGTGTCTCACGAGCCACGATTAACTACATCGAAAATGGCAAGCAAGACGTTTCATTCGCTACCATCATGGGCATCTGTGAAGTCCTCGGGCTCGATATGAAGGCCACCCCTCGCCCAAACATGGCGAACCACAATGCTCTGAAATGGGTCGTCAGTTCCGCCAATACGAGCTACCGAAATGAGTTCACCGTGTCCCATCTAGTTGATGCGCTCACAACTGGAGCCCTTGAAGAAGAGTTCTATCCTCAACTGACTTTCATTATCAATGAGGTTTCGCAATCAAGGCAGATTCAGATGATCAAGGAGATTGCCGCAACTCGACAACTCAACACCAAACAGGTACTCAAACACTTTAAACAGTTTGCTGAGAAGCTGGGTTATCCATCTAGTAGGTGGCTCCATGCCTAGCACACGACAGCAACCAGCATGGGCTCCACTGTTTGACTCAGCAACTGAGATTATCCGGCATGCTCAGGTCGCGGTTGGCTTTGATTTTGAATGGTCTCTCGGTGGCGGAACGGTCCTTATGTTTGACTTCAATCACCGTCAAAGTAAAGACATAGACATCTTCATCTCAGACATTCAATATCTCGGATTTATGAATCCTCGCCTGCAGGACTACGCAGCGGTTCATTGCAATGACTATGAAGACATGACCAACTATGTGAAACTCCACAATCAATTTGGTGATATCGACTTCATAGTTGCCACTACTCTGACTGAAAATCCATACACGGAGCGCAGTATTCGTGGGGTCCAGACCTTGGTTCAAACTCCTGTCGAAATTGTTGCCCGGAAGCTCCAGCATCGAGGCGCACACCCAACTGCGCGTGATCTCTTGGACCTAGCAGTTGTTGCAAGCAAGGAGCAGAACTTGTCTCAGCTCATCGCCAATCCCATTCGAGAGAATGGGGAATCGCTCCTGAAGCAGTGTCAGGCACGCTATGACTTGCTGGAGATTGAATTCAATCAACTCGCAACTCTCGATTGCCAGATGACTTTCCAGGAATGCATAGACATTGTCACTCGAGTAGTCCAGCAAGCTGATTAGTAGCCAAGCCTCACAGTGAGAGATTTCCGTGCCTTTGATGACCACGGAAGAAAAATATGGTCTTGACTAGGTTGCGTCAGGGTCGAAGGTTGCGATGACCGGAGCGACGGCGCGGGAAGTAGCTTGAGTCACTGGAGTTGCAGCCGGAGCAGATGAATCATTCAAGACTGAATTCACAATGCCGAGTGGGGTGACTGACTGCAATTTGCTGGCCATCGTGCCCACATCGGGAAGGTCAAGCCCAGCAGTCAGGTCAGCAGTTGCAGCAGATGCTTTAGCTCGCAAAGCCTTCAACATCTTGGCAGCTTGCAGTGCCATAGTCGGCAAACGATCTGGACCAAAAACAATGAGTGCCAGTAAAGCAAGCACAACAAACTCGGGTAAACCGATGTCAAACATGGCTACTCCCTACTTGTCACTCGTTATTTGATTGCCAGCCTACTTAACTACTGAGGACTTAAGCGTAACCTGAACGTCGCCACCCGACTGCCTCGACAGTGTCACAACATCACCAGCCACATGTGCTCGAATACGCACAATCAGCTCAGATCCATCCTTGACCTGCTGACCATCAATGGCTGTGATCACATCACCAATCTTGAGATCGGTCTTGGATGCAGGACCTCCAGCGATTAAGCCAGCAATCCGCGCTCCAACACCTTGATAGCTCACATCTAATTCAGCGCCGATGACTGGATGGGAGGATGTACCTGTATTTATGATTTCTTGCGCAACTCTGCGTGCCTGGTTCATCGGAATGGCGAAACCAAGACCGATGCTGCCAGCCTGGCTGCCCATCGATGAGTTGCCGACGGTAGCAATAGCAGAGTTCACTCCGACGACCTGGCCGCGTGAATTAATCAGCGGTCCACCAGAGTTACCCGGATTGATAGCGGCATCTGTTTGAATCGCGTTAATGAATGATGCATCGCCTTGACCGCCAGCAGTAACTGGACGATTGAGTGCCGAAACGATTCCGCTCGTCACGGTTCCGGTCAAGCCAAGCGGTGAGCCAATAGCAATCGAGAGGTCACCAACTACAACATCACTCGAATCACCCAGTTGGGCAACAGGGAGATCGCCGCGTGCCACCTTAAGGACCGCGAGATCGTAGGAAGGATCAGCACCCACAACAGTTGCCTTGTTCTGCGATTGATCTTGGAATTGCACGGTGATATTCGCGTCAGCGCCTGCGCCATTTGCGACGTGATTATTGGTGAGAATGTAAGACTCAGTTGCTGAACTTCGAATAATGAAGCCTGAGCCTGTGCCCGAACCTTGCAGTGAAGTCACTTCAATGGATACGACGGTGGGCAGAACCGCTTTAGCAAGGCCAGCGATTGAGTCGCTTGCTCTAACTGAACCTGCACCAGTTGCAGTGGGCAAGGTAATGGCACCCTGCGGTGACCATGCATTGTAGGAAGCAACTGTATAGCCACCAATACCGGAAAGCAGACCACTCACCACACCAGCGATGACAGCCAATCGGACTGCGCGAGATGGCTGTGTTGAACCTTCGAAAGTTGGCGCGCTCTGAGGCGGCTGATAAACCCAGGTGGGTGCACTGTTAACAGTTGCGTCGCCAAGTTCTTGGGGTTGCATCAGTGACACCTCGTGTGCGTCGCTGGGCACTACGTCCTGATCAATTTCTGCTGGCACTGAAGTCTCCATGGACTCAGGTGAAATGAGTTCATCGGAACCCTGCACAACATCATCGTTCGCTGAACCATTAGGTGGCACTTCGGTCATTGCTGAATCCTTCGCTGTAACAAGCTTTCTTGATTATTGTCCCTGATTTACGGCACGAACACCTAAGAAGGCACCATTCTTCACATTCTTCTAACATGCCCCGTACGCTTACTTACATGGCACCGACTGATCCACGTATCTTGGCAATTCATCGCGCTTCCTGCGACTACGCAGAGGCTTGGTCCGGCGAGGACGGCATCCGTGCACATGCGCGCGCAAAAGCCGCTGAAATTGGCTGTGCCGCTGTCAGTGCTGGAGCAGGCAGTGTTTTGCGCACCTTGGCGGCGGCAATCGATGCCCGCAATGTGGTGGAGATTGGCACCGGCGGCGGAGTCTCTGCCCTTTGGCTACTCGATGGCATGAATGCCGAAGGTGTCCTGACAAGCGTCGACATTGAAGCTGAACATCAACTCATCGCAAAAGATGCCATCGCGCAGGCCGGCATCGCATCTAATCGAGTCCGTCTCATCAATGGCAAGCCTGAGGAAGTTCTCGATCGACTCACTCACGAGGCCTACGACCTCGTACTAATCTCTGGTCGCCCAGCCGACTTGGCAACTCATGTTGATCAGGCACTGACCTTGCTTCGTGACGGCGGACTTCTGGTTATTGATCGTGCACTCTGGAATGACAAAGTTGCAGATCCAGCCCAGCGCGATGCAGACACAATTAGTGTGCGTGGAACTGTGGAATCAATCGCCAACCATGAACAGCTAACTGGAACTTTGCTACCAGTTGGTGGTGGCTTACTCGTTGCAGTGAAGCGCTAAGAACTTATTTCTTAGGCAACTACTTGCAAGACACACGGTTGAAAGAAATTACTTCTTAGACAGTTACTTCTTAGACAGTTACTTCTTCGGCATAGTGCCAACAGTGTCAGCAAGAACTGCACCGAGGTCTTTAACTTCTTGCGCGTTGAGTTCAACAACGAGACGACCGCCGCCTTCTAGTGGAACTCGAAGAACATAGCCGCGTCCTTCTTTTGGACACTCCATTGGGCCGTCGCCGGTCCTTGGCTTCATTGCGGCCATCTCGGTCCCCCTAGGAAAATACGCTCAAAGTGTCCTCTTATTATCTCGCAGAATAACTTTCTGACGAAATCAACCGCCGAAATAGAGCTTTTTTAGGTCTAAATCTGGCCCTGTTCGACCATATTGCTGAACTTTTGCAACGAATGTCGCACTCCAGCCACAAATGCTGGCTTGAGCAACTTGAACCCAAGTAGCCCGACTGGCCCTAGTGGGATCTCCAGATCTTCACTCCAGATGAACCGGCAAGAGTGCTCACCGAGAGCCTCAACGATGAAAGTACCAGTTCCCTTGACTACTCGGCCAGTGTGAATGACATCGCATCGTTGAGGCGGTTCCCAGCGTGTGACGGTCATAGTGTCGAGAAAGCCGAGTTTGCCGATGCCGGTGAATGCGGCAATCTGACCACCTAGGCCTTGGCCATCGCCATTGACCGGACGAACTTTGGTGCCCATCATCCAGGCATCTTGACTTGGCCAGTCGGTAATTGCAGCCCACACTTTTTCAACTGGAGCCAGAATGTCTACCGATAACTCAATATGTTGCATACCTAGTGTTTATCACTATGTCGCAAACCGCGCAGAAGTCCCCACTCATTTACTTCCTTAGACCGCACACGTTCAGCGGTCAAAAGAATGTCAATCACCTCATCCACATCATCTGAGATGTGGAGCATGTCGAGATCTGTTGGTGAAATCTTTCCTTCCGCAAGCACTGTATTGCGCATCCACTCGATGAGTGGACCCCAGAACTTTGTACCCATCAGGATGACTGGGAATGACGTGACTTTTTGCGTTTGTACCAAAGTGAGCGCTTCGAAGAGTTCATCAAATGTGCCAAAACCACCAGGGAAAACTACGAAGCCTTGCGCATACTTGATGAACATGGTTTTACGGGCAAAGAAGTAACGGAAGTCGATGGCAAGCTCGACGTACTCATTGAGGCTCTGCTCAAAAGGCAACTCAATGCCCAGACCGACGGACAGGCCCTTCTCAGCAAAGCAACCTTTACTGGCGGCTTCCATGATGCCTGGCCCGCCACCGGTGATCACGTTGTAGCCAAGTGCAGAGAGTTTGTAACCCAATTCTTCAGCCTGCGCATACATCGGATCGTCACGTGAGGTTCTCGCACTACCAAAGATGCTGAACGATGGACCTAGCTCAGCCAGAGCGCCGAAACCATTGACGAACTCGGCTTGGATGCGCATAACTCGCCATGGGTCGGTGTGAACCCAGTCGGTGTCACCACGGCTATCAAGCAGTCGCTGGTCGGTTGTACCGCCAACTCGTGCGTGACCCTTGCGGGTAATCGGTCCTTCACGATGCACATTGCGCTCTTGAGTCATACGACCACGTTATCTTCTCGTAGGGGCAAATGTGAGGCGTTAGCCAGCAAGCCAGGTAAACATTGTTGCTTCACACTTACGCAACTGCGCACAGGTCACGAACTCGCCGCGTGAGTGTGCTAGGCCAGGATCCCCAGGGCCGAGATTCACTGCAGGAATGCCCATTGCAGCAAAACGTGCAACGTCTGTCCAACCAAATTTTGGAGCCACTTGCCCATCTACCAATCGCACGAGTTCAGCAAGTGCATCCTGAGTCAGACCCGGCAAAGCACCGCCAGCGTTGTCAACGACAACAACCTCAAAACCTTCAAAGACCTCGGCCATGTGAGTAGCAGCTTGCTCGGCTGACGTCGATGGAGCATAGCGATAGTTCACTTCAACCATTGCCTCATCTGGAAGCACATTGCCCGCAATGCCGCCTGAAATACCAACAGCATTCAAACCTTCGCGGTATTCCAAACCATCAATAACAACTCGTACAGGCTCATAATCGTTGAGGCGACGCAGCACCTCACCCAAGTGATGAATCGCGTTATCACCCAGCCAGGAACGAGCACTGTGTGAGCGAACCCCCTTGGTGCGAATGTGCGCACGCAGAGTTCCTTGGCAACCAGCTTCAATCTGCGCATTGGAAGGTTCAAGTAACACCGCCACATCAGCGGCAAGCAACTCAGGATGTCTGGCGGCCAAAATAGTTAGGCCATTACGAGCACTATCTACTTCTTCACATTCATAGAAAATGTAGGTCACATCAAACTGCGGGTTCTCAAGGCTCACAGCAGCGCGCAACGCTACCGCTACCCCACCTTTCATATCGCAAGCGCCTAGACCAAAGACCAGGTCTTCTTCCGCGAGGGACCCGTCATGTGGCAGGGGCTGGCCGGCTTGAATCAGCGTGGCGCTTTCATTGCCAGCAGCTGGCACGGTGTCCAGGTGCCCAGCCACAATCACGCGAGACGCTCGGCCTAAGTTGGTGCGAGCAATGACCGTATTGCCAAGACGGGAGACCTCAAGCCAAGCGCAGGTTTGTAAGCAGATTTCAACCGCATCAGCCAGGATCCGCTCGTCGCCAGAGACACTTGCCACATCGACCAGCTCCATAGTCAACTGCACAACATCCCGAGTCGGGTTCAAGGTCAAAGTGTCCACAGGACTACGGTAGTCGTGTAGGAATGTCAGACTCAATCATTTGCTCGACTTACTCAAAGGTTTCTCATGACAACATCAGCATCTGCACTTGGAATCGCTACTTACGCCCACGATGTCTTGCTTGATGCCTGGTACCCAGAACCAGTTCTTGCCAGCGAGCCCAAGAATGTTTCAGGATTAGAGCGCGCGATTGACACCGACAATCTGCGCGGTGTTCGAAGCGAAATCATCAAGACAAGCATTGCTGACCTGTCGCAGGCTCCTATTGATGCTGCCGACGCTTACCTTCGCTTGCACCTACTCTCCCACCGACTCGTTACACCGCACTCGATCAACCTCGATGGCATTTTCGGCCTGCTGACCAATGTTGCCTGGACTTCCCTTGGTCCAGTAGCGATTGACAACTTGAGCGCCGTGCAGCTCAATACGCGAATCAAAGGACAGCATCTGACTGTTTACAGCGTCGATAAGTTCCCGCGCATGGTTGACTACGTTGTTCCATCCGGGGTACGCATTGCTGATGCTGATCGTGTTCGCCTTGGCGCGCACCTTGCTTCGGGAACGACAATCATGCATGAAGGATTCGTGAACTTCAATGCCGGGACGCTTGGCACAAGCATGGTTGAAGGTCGCATTTCAGCTGGGGTAACTGTCGGCAACGGCTCAGACATCGGCGGTGGCGCAAGCATCATGGGCACACTATCTGGTGGTGGCAAAGAAGTGATTTCTATCGGCGAGAACAGCCTGGTTGGTGCAAACGCTGGCGTAGGTATCTCTCTTGGTGATAACTGCATTATTGAATCCGGTACTTACATCACCGCTGCATCAAAGCTCACTTTGCCTGATGGTCAAGTCGTGAAGGCGCGCGAACTTTCTGGAGCTAACGGATTGCTGTACCGTCGCAACTCACTGACTGGAGCTCTTGAAGCTGTCGTACGTGAAGGTTCATGGGGTGGACTGAACGCCGCTCTCCACAAGAACTAACTCTGAAATTGATTGAGGCCCTGACCAATACGGTTAGGGCCTCGATCGTTTAAGTCGATTAGCGTGCAGCAATCGGTGCGTAGTTGCGCTCATCTTCACCGATGTAGACCTGACGAGGACGACCAATCTTGGTTGCTGGATCGGAAATCATTTCCTGCCACTGAGCAATCCATCCTGGCAAACGACCCAAGGCAAAGAGAACAGTAAACATCTGCTCTGGGAAACCGATTGCGCGGTAAATCAGACCTGTGTAGAAGTCAACGTTCGGGTAAAGACCACGCGAAACGAAGAAGTCGTCAGTTGATGCCACTTCTTCAAGACGCAGTGCAATGTCGAACAGTGGATCCTGAACACCAAGCATCGTCAAAATGCTGTGCGCGTGCTTCTTGACAATGGCTGCACGTGGATCGTAATTCTTGTACACACGGTGACCAAAGCCCATGAGGCGAATGCCATCTTCACGATTCTTGACGCGTTCAATGAATTGGTCAACAGTTTCACCGGATTCGTGAATGTTGGTGAGCATCTCGAGTACCGCTTGATTCGCTCCACCATGAAGTGGACCAAACAGCGCATTGATTCCCGCCGAGATTGAGGCAAACAGGTTGGCATGTGAGGACCCCACCATACGCACTGTTGATGTTGAACAGTTCTGCTCGTGATCGGCATGCAAGATGAACAACATGTCGAGTGCCTTCACGATTTCTTCATTGACAATGTACTTTTCGGCAGGAACGCCGAACGTCATGCTCAGGAAGTTCGCGACGTATCCCAGACTGTTGTCGGGATACATGTATGGCTGACCAGCGGTCTTTTTGTGTGAATACGCTGCAAGTGTTGGAAGCTTAGCCATCAAACGAATGGTTGAGATTTCAACGTGACGTGGATCGAATGGATCAAGTGAATCTTGATAGAAAGTTGATAGCGCACTGACTGCGCTACTCAAAACTGGCATTGGGTGTGCATCGCGTGGGAAGCCATCAAAAAAGCGACGAAGATCCTCGTGCACCATGGTGTGACGGCTAATGTTCGATTCAAAAGCTGCAAGCTCAGCACCATTCGGCAACGAGCCATAAATCAAAAGGTATGACGTTTCCAAAAACGTGCTGTTTTCAGCGAGCTGTTCTATCGGATACCCGCGGTATCGAAGAATGCCTTGATCACCATCGATGTAAGTGATGCTTGATGAGCACGCCGCGGTGTTCATGAAACCGTGGTCAAGTGTGACGTGACCGGTCTCTTTAAGCAGTTTGGAGATGTCAAGACCCGACGATCCAACCGTGGCAGGAATCTCACCAAGAGTGAGGTCATGATTGTTGTAATTCAAACTCGCATCAGGCATAAGACAAACTTACTAGCCATGTCGGACCAGAAACATCCGCCTACTGAATTAGTGAGGGCTCAGTCGTTCTACCGCAGCCGCAATGCGTTCATCGGTGGCAGTCAAGGCCACGCGCACATGCTTGTCTCCAGCAGCCCCATAAAAACTACCTGGAGCGACCAAAATCCCTTTATCTGCAAACCAATTGACAGTTTCCATACAGTCCTGCCCACGGGTTGCCCAGAGGTACAAACCAGCCTCTGAATGTTCGATGGTGAAGCCCGCAGCGGTCACAGCAGTGTGAAGAACATCACGTCTGTTGGCGTACCGCGCTTTCTGAATTACGACGTGCTCGACATCATCCAGGGCGGCTATAGTTGCCTGCTGAATCGGGCTTGGCAGCAACATGCCTGAATGTTTGCGAGCCCCAATAATGGCTTGCACGAGGACTGCATCCCCGAGGACTGCACCGGAGCGGTATCCAGCAAGATTCGAGCGCTTGGAAAGTGAGTGCACAGCAAGCACACCATCTTGAGTAGTCCCACACACACGCGGGTCAAGTACAGAAACTGGATCGGCAGTCCAACCCAGTTCGAAATAGCATTCATCGCCAACGACGGGGGCGCAAATCTTACGACCCACCTCAACGATGGATCGTAACTCGTCAACACCGAGGACTTCCCCGCTTGGGTTACTTGGACTGTTCACCCAAATGAGGTCAGCATCGGATGGAATGTCGTCAGCCGTGCGATAGGTCACTACCTTTGCACCACAGATCATGCCACCGACTGCATAGGTCGGGTAAGCAAGTTCTGGAATGGCAACAGTGCTCGACGAGTTCAAGCCAAGAAGTGTGCCTAGCCAAGCAACAATTTCTTTGGAACCGATTGTTGGCGCAACTTGAGTGTCATTGAGCTCGACACCGAGTGTTCGGCCGGCCCAGCGAACCCATGCTTGACGAAGCTCAGGCGTTCCTGCAGCTGTTGGATAGCCTGGCGCATTCACGGCAGCACGAAGGGCGGCTTGAATTACCTCTGGGGTGTCATCAACGGGCGTGCCAATAGAGAGGTCAACAATTCCATCGGGATGCGCTCGTGCAATTTCAGCAGCATTAGCAATACGGTCCCACGGAAAATCCGGTAGGCCGTCAACGAGTGGCGTGATCAGGGCTAGTGCTCCTGTGGCGGAAGGGCAGTAACCAACTCTGGGTCGTTGTGTGTCAGGCCAGTCTTTGCTGCTCCACCAGGTGAGCCAAGAGTCTTGAAGAAGTCAACGTTGGCTTGGGTGAACTCAGACATCGCTGCAGGCACATCATCTTCGTAGAAGATTGCTTCGGTTGGGCACACTGGCTCGCAGGCTCCACAGTCCACGCACTCATCTGGATGGATGTACATCATGCGATCGCCTTCGTAAATGCAATCGACTGGGCATTCTTCTACGCAAGCTTTGTCCTTAAGGTCAACACAAGGTAGCGCGATGATGTAAGTCACAGATCCTCCAAAATTTGTCAGATGCTCAAAGCATCTTGGTATAACCGTACCTGCCAGTGTCTAGTTCCGCAGAAAAGGCTCAACGTGTCGTTAAAAATGTTACGGAGTCCCTGGCTTCTTGCCACAGATAACGTGCGGCCCGGCAGCGTAATTGGTCACAAAGTCTTGAGACGCCACAACCTTGTGGTCCTTGTAGACCTTACGAGTCACCGTGATGTCAAAGCCGTTTACACCGTCCTGTGCAATGCACAGTGGGTCGCTGCTGTACACCGTCGCATAAGGACGCGTATTGCGCTGAGGTGAACTAATGGCCTGCACATCATCAAAAGTTTTCGTCCCATAGAGCGTGACAGTCACTGATGAATTAGTAATCGATGCCTTAATCAGAACAGCGGTCTTGAGTGGATTGCGCCAGCGCATGTCGAGTGAACCAAACGAAACGGTTGCTTCAAGCCCTGGACGGTAACGTGAAATCCAGAAGGAATGCGCACGTTGTTCGACTCGTTCCATATTTGCATAGAACGCTGCAGTCCACACCGCTGTCGTTGCGGTCGAAACTCCCCCACCCAGGTCCTCGCGGAACTGACCACCAGGGCCAATGATGAAACCGGTTGTGTAGCCATTCGCAACTGTGCGTTCCTTCACAGTGTCATTCATCGAGAATGTCTCGCCCGGCATCACGATTGTGCCATCCACATAACGAGCAGCCTGCCCAATGTTGGTTACTCGATAAGCCGCATAGGGAAAATGCTGGGTGAACGAGCTGAGCTTCTCAACGATACCCAGTTGCTTAGCTTGATCTGCTGTTAGCGCAGGCTCAATGCTGGTCAAGGCGATGGTGGCAATTCGATTTCCAGAAGTGAGAATGACAGGCGTCACACTGTCAATAAGTTCCTGACTTGTTACACCACGACCGACTTGTTCTGGAACTACATACGGCTTGCCATGCCAAATCTTAAATGTCGCATCCTTGGCTGCAATACCAAGTTTTGGCAATGCCTTGTTGACTGCCGCAAGAAGTACATCCCCGTCCAAGGAAGGCTCGAGCTTGCCATGAACAACTCGCAAGGTTGTTGCTGAATACAAGGTTGCTTGATCGAAAGTAACACTCTGCTGACCAATGTTGACGGTAAGCGGCGAACCAATGGCAGCAGCATATTTAGCCACATAAGCCTTCGCCTGTGCATCAGTCACCGTTGGAGCCACTGAGTTAGTTGAGAGTGTGACTGGTCCATCGAACCTCGCAAAATGTGCACGCAATGCCAACTGGGCAGCAACCTTATTAATTGCTAAACCTGCTTTGCCCGGAGTCACGACCGGTGAACCATTATTAAATGAGACCACTGGCTCAACGGGTGCAGTCTCTGAAGAAAGCGAGACTCCTACAAGGGCTGAATCCAACTTTTGGGAGTCAATGGCCACAATGGGCTTAACCCGAACCTTGCCGAAATGCTTCGTGTACTGAAACATCGGATTCCACTTGTTACCTGTGACCTGTCTCAAGGTGGCCGCGACATCAACAGTCAGTCCAGCTGAAGCAGGATCAAGCGCGTATTCACTTCCGGCGACTGTGACTGAAAATGGCTTCGCAGCTGGCGTAACAATGTTTTGTTCGATTGCTGTGCGGGCTTGAGTCAACGTCATGCCGCCAACATTCACGGCACCCACATGGGCACTATGAGCAATGGTTTCACTCTGCAAGAGGACGAAGCCTGCATACCCGAGACCGAGAACAATCAGAGTGGCCGTAAGTGATTTGAATATGGTTGTCGACATTGACTTAGACACTGTCATTCCCATGCACTGCTAGTGGATACATCTGTTCTGAAATCTTTGATCGCACGGGGCGAAGAACTGGCCAAGTGACCCCGATCCCCAAGGACACGGAACCAGCAATGATGTAGACATGCGAATGTGACACTGGGACTAGCGCCAGGTCGCCACCAGATGTTTCAGTAGCTAGTTGCCATGTGACCAACATCCAGGAAACCAAAACTCCTAGGCCAGCAAATCGTGATTGGAATGAGCGATTCAGCAGCAGCAACGTCGCTACCAAAATCACAATCGCTAAGGGCACACCGTAATACACGGTATGACCTTGGTATTGCGTGCGATCACCTTGAACAAATCCTGCACAAACTGAAATAGCGGTGCCAACAACGAAACCAACGACGAGGGTCCATAACTTTTTCACTCTGCTCTACTCAATCCCAGCAAAGAGGTCGAGTTCGCGGCCCTCTGCATCAAATGGACCAGAGGTTTGCCCATGAACTAGTCGAAAATATTCAATACCCATTACTTGAGAGCCTAAGTTGTTTGAAAGAGCAAAGAAACCCGAGTCCATACTGATCTGCGTGGCATGTGCTGCCAATGCTTGCATCTTGCTTGCCACAAACTCAGTGCCATCTATCACCGTGGTGACCAAGTCATCATCACAAACAAACGGCAAATCATCCGGGTCCTGCGCGGCAAAACCAGTATCTTCACCCATAGCCTGCAGAGCCTCGATTCCAGTTCGCATCACGCTGCGTGGGAAAGCCGTCCAGTAAATCTTGCTAATCGACCATGCTTGACCCAACTCAGGAGCAAAACTAGGTGCCGCAGCCAAGGAAGCGGCATACATCGCCACCCGATGTGCCTGAATGTGATCTGGATGTCCATAGCCGCCAAAGTCGTCATAAGTCACGAGTACGTGAGGTTGCTCGTCTCGAATGACTGCCACCAAATGGCGCGCAGCTTCCAAAAGATCGGCACGCCAAAAACAGTCAGTACGGTCATTTGGTGGAGTGCCAATCATGCCACTGTCTCGGTATGCACCAGGCCCACCTAAAAGGCGCCAGTCAGTGACACCTAGAGCGGCCATAGCATTACCTAACTCGGTAATTCGGTGCTGACCTAAGGCATCATCATTTCCGGCTGCCAGATGAGCGAGCTCTGGAACAAGCACTTCGCCCTCTTCACCAAGCGTGCATGTGACCAAGGTGACCTTGTCACCGTTAGCAACATACTTGGCCATAGTGGCACCAGAACCGATGGTTTCATCATCAGGATGGGCATGTACAAGAAGTAAACGGCGCGCAGACACCCCTCTACTTTACGAGCCGCATCACAAGATTCGGTGTCTCACGCACCCAATCGGCCAACACGTGACAAAATCTATCCATGAGCACAGAGTTCCCACGTCAAAAGGCAGCCACCCGAAACTTTCAGTTAGGTGCGCCGCGTAGCTTCCACATCAGTGAGGACGGTGGCCTTATCACCTTCTTGCGCAGCGACCATGGTCGCGATGCAGTCAATTCACTGTGGATCTTTGATGTGGCGAGTAACACTGAGACGAAGATCGTCGACCCACGTACGTTCCTTTCGGACACGGATGACATTCCGGAAGCCGAGAAAGCTCGACGCGAACGCATGCGTGAAACAACTTCAGGTATCACCAGCTACTCAACCGATAATTCTGGAAAGTATCTCGTGTTCACGCTCTCTGGTGAGTTATTTGCTGGAGACCTCGACTCGAAGGAATTCCGGGCACTTGGCGCAACCGGAGCAGTCATCGATGCGCGAGTGTCCCCTGATGCTCAGTACATCGCCTGGACCGACGGCAAAAACCTTCAGGTGTGCCAGTTCGACGGCCAGAACCAGCGTGCGCTTACCAATGAAGATACCGATGCTGTCGCCTGGGGCCTTGCTGACTTCATCGGCGCTGAAGAATTCGGTCGTATGCATGGCTTCTGGTGGTCACCCAATAGCGACAGTCTGTTAGTGCAGCGCACTGACGAATCAGCCGTTGCTAGCTGGTGGATTAGTGACCCATCCACTCCGTCAAAGGCTCCTCATGAGCAGCGCTACCCAGCAACCGGAACCACCAATGCCACAGTCAGTTTGCATCGCATTGAACTATCCGGCGCCGCTACTCACATCGAATGGGATGACGATGTGGAGTACCTCGTTGATGTGACATGGCAGTCAGGGCATGACGCTCTTGTTACTGTGGCCAATCGTTCACAGACCCAACTCACGACCTTCAGCGTGCAAGGTGACGAACTACAACTTGCACATGCCATCAGCGATCCCGAGTTCTGTGAAGTGATCCCTGGTCAGCCAATCTGGTGGAACGATCAAGTACTGACGGTCGAGGATAATCGCGAAAGCGATACACGCGAACTTCGTCTTGGCGGAATCGCACTCACACCATCGGGCATGCAGATCATGGGCGTTATCGGCACATCGGATGATGCTGTAGATGTGGTGTCGACACAGGATGGCGTTAGTCGCCAACTCACCCGCATCACAACCGACGGCACCATCGTTTACCTCACCAAGGACAGTGTTGCCTCGGCAACATCGCGAGCGATGACAAGCAACGGCTCTCTTCAAGTCATCGTCGAATCCCGTCTAGACACATTGAGTCGCAGTTACACCTTGATGCGCGACGGTGAGGCAGTTCACGAGTTTGATTCACACGCCGAACAGCCAGCTGTAAGTACCCGAGTGAACTTCCTGCACACTGGTGACAACCATGTGAACACAGCAGTGCTATTCCCAACTGACCATGTGATGGGCAGCAAGAAGCTTCCAGTTCTCATGCGTCCATACGGCGGCCCACATGGTGCTCAAGTCTTGAAGAGTGCGCTCATCTTTGCTGAAGATCAGTGGTTTGCTGACCAAGGTTTCGTCGTCATCGTGGCCGATGGACGAGGCACTCCAGGTCGTGGGCCTGCCTGGGATCACGCAATCTACCAAGACTTTGTGAAGCCAGTCATCGATGATCAGGTTGCTGCGGTTGCTGCCGTTGCTGCACACTTCCCTGACGATGTGGATGCTACTCGCGTGGGTATTACGGGTTGGTCCTTCGGTGGCTACCTCGCTGCCCTTGCAGTGCTTGAACGACCAGATGTGTTCCACGCCTCAGTTGCAGGTGCGCCAGTTACCGAATGGCTCTGGTACGACACTGCATACACTGAGCGCTACCTCGGTAATCCTGAGAAGGACCCACAGGTTTACACGCACAACTCGCTCATGCATCGCGCCGATAACTTGCAGCGACCTTTGATGTTGGTTCATGGACTTGCTGATGACAATGTAGTTGCTGCTCACTCGCTTGAACTCTCGAGTGCATTACTCGCACAAGGCAAGCCACACACTGTGCTTCCGCTTTCTGGCGTGACACACATGACACCGCAAGAGGTTGTTGCTGAGAACTTGATGAAACTCACTCTCGATTTCTTCGTAACTCACTTGGGTGAAGAGTTCGGCAAGAGCTGACTTGGATTATTCCTAACCCATGTGAGTGAGTAACTCGGCAGGTACCGCACATCGATAAGTGCTTGGCGTGTTAGTTGAGAAAGTCTGCACCTGACGGAGTTGTCGGTGAATTCTTTGTACCTACCGTGTCAGGGAAATGACAGGCAACCTGGTGGCCCGGAGAAAGCTCGCGCAACATGGGAACTTCCTGTGCACAACGCTCAACAGCTTTGTGACA
>Ga0114975_10001623_pt1 | contig 15860 bp, 10 predicted proteins | sample S_130626_EF_Meta_FD_87031 | JGI IMG/M metagenome (GOLD analysis project Ga0114975, IMG submission 87031) | Freshwater microbial communities from Lake Simoncouche, Canada to study carbon cycling - S_130626_EF_MetaG | ecosystem: Environmental > Aquatic > Freshwater > Lake | place: Lake...
TCTTGTGGTTCCTCTTGTGGTTCCTCTTGTGGTTCTGGTTCCTCTTGTGGTTCCTCTTGTGGTTCCTCTTGTGGTTCTGGTTCCTCTTCTGGTTCCTCTTGTGGTTCCTCTTGTGGTTCTGGTTCCTCTTCTGGTTCCTCTTCTGGTTCGGCAATGTTTATGGTGATTTGATTGGTTTCTTTTGGAAGATTAGCGGCATTCGTTTCTTTTATTTTTCGTATTTTTGCTTGTTTCTTTTTCTTTTCACCAACATTTTTATTGGGCTTTTTAAAACAACATGGAAATAATTTATTTCCCGTTTTAGATAATCCAGGGTAGTGATATATATATTCACCTTTTTCATTCATATGTTTTATGGATGTAAATTCATAGACAAAAGCGTCTGTTGGAACTTTATCAGCATTACGCGGAATTATTTTATCTGGAACACCACGGTTTGCACATCTTCCTTTACGAATATCTTCTGATGTCATGCTGGTATTTGTTTTTAAACACCAATAGCGCGGACAAATATAATAAAAAGGTTTATTTGGATCACTTCCATATTTCATTGATTCTGTGTAAGAACCCGGATATTCTTGATCGATTCTATCAAGTTCTTCTTTTGTTAAAATAACAGGTTGTCTTCTGTAATTGGATTGACATAAACGAGAATATTCATCTTGTGTTCCATTTTTAACAACAAATACTGCTTTATCTCTTTTTTCAAGACGTTCTTGAAAATAATTTGGATTCTTTAATTTGAGACCAACTACACGACGTTCTTGAAATTCATCGTTGTCTTCATCGTTGTCTTCATCGTCTTCACTGACGTCTTTAGCAATCTTGTTTTCGCTGTATAAAGTAGAACCATTGATATTTTGATTTGGTTTTATTCGAGGTTCTTGTTGTATATTTGTATTTTTATTAAGTAATACCGGTTTACCACCATTATAATAATCAGATAATTCTAATGATGTCTTTGGTTTTGTTGAAGTAGGGTATTTTATTTCGCTTGCATCTTGGTCTTCGTCTTCGTCTTCATCTTCCGCAAAATCATAAAAAAAGCCTTCGTCTTCGTCTTCGTCTTCGTCTTTTTTTTCATCATTACTTCTCGTTTCATCATCATGTTGTTTTTTATTTTTAGGTTGGTCTTTCAAAAAGGCGAAAAAATTGTCTTCTTGTTCTTGAAAAGGTTCTTGTTCTTGTTCTTGTTCTTGAAAATGTTCCTTTTCTTCTAAAAACCCGGGTTCTTCATCATTTAAAACCTCTTGCATGAAAGAAGGTATTTCTCGTTTATCACCGATAGAACCATAAACACCAATGACATGTTCAGTAGACACCACATTTTGCACATGAGATTTATCAATATCCTTGATATTTTTATATTTATCAATTTTGGATGACAATTGAATCATTTTAGAATAAAGTTCATTTTTATCCACTTTAGAAGTTGCACAAAGACGTAAAAAGGAATCTATGTAAATAGGAATTGTTTCTAAATAAGCAAACGATGGAATTAAATCCACCGTAATTTCAATCATTTCTTCTTTTACGTCCACATGAAAAGGAAACCCCGGGTTCTCAAGAACTTTTCCGCGAATTTCATTGTGATTCGTAAAATATTCGAGAACCAATTCTTTGACGTCTTCTTGTGAAATGGATTCATTTTTTGTCAACATTTCGATTGCAATATCAACACTATTTGTTTTTTGAATATATTCATGAATTAATAGAACACGTTCGTCCATTTCTTCATAATTTTCAACACGTTTCATTCGCATGTCCAATTCTTTTTCTATGACAGAGGGCGTAGCATGTTTAATTTCAAAAATAGTTTTCAAAGATGAGAGAACCTTTTTTAAATGAATGTATTTTTGAAATTTCATCTGGGCAACATATTTTAAATAGGACACTTGCACATTCAAATTGTTTGAAAATAAAACGTCCATTGAGTCTAACGACGGGATAGAATACCCGGTCGTATTTAAGATGCGATTCATATCATTTAAAATGGGTTGAATATTTCTTTGAAAAAAGAAAAAAAGATCAATCTTTGACAAAGGACGTTTCAAATTCGAAATTAAAACGACATTTCCATTTAAATGTATGTTCATAAATACTTCTTGTTCTAGTAATTTCATTTCAACATCATCAATCAAAATATAAAGAGCGATTTCTTTCGATTTTCCAATCAATTTTGAAATGCGTTGTATTTTCCCTTCTGATAAATAGGGAATATATTTTCCATCCAATGATTTTTGTTTTGTGTATAAACGATAAATATTCTCTCTGCGAAGTCCGGGATTATATTTTATCAAAGGAATTTTTTTAGTTGAATGTATATTTCGAAAGAGAACTTCCAACGGTAAAGGTCGAAAATTGTTCATATTCATTTTATCGTTTGAAGAAACAGATGCGGCTCCATTATCACGACCAGAAAACCGGGTTGTTAATTTAAAATGGAATTCTTTGATGCCTTGTTCTAAATATGGCAATTCTGATGTTCTCTTTTCATAAATAGTATGAAACAGGTCAATCGTTTGATATAACGAGATTGTTTTCGAATTTACAATGTCTTTTGTTTTTGATGTTAATGCCGGTTTTTGTTTTTTCAAATCTGCAAATGAAATTATTTTAGGAGAACTTCGATATAATAACGGAAAATAACTTTTAGAAAAAAGGTCTTCATTCGATTCGTCTTCATATGAATCATTTCTAGAAATGATAGTAGATGTAGAAAGTTGATCAAACACATCCTCCGCTAGACAAACAAATAGAATGTTCTCTTCCGCATTTCCGTAATTTAATAACAATTCGTTCTCTAAATGAATGACGGGTTGTTTAGAGAACAGGGGAGATATAATTGTATATGGATTTGTAGGAAACAAATAATTACCCATGATATCGTTTCCTTTAGAACGTTGTCCTAAAGGAATCAAATGAGAACATAGTGAATCCCCGTCCGGAAAAAACAATAGAAATTCTTCTAATGTAATTTCGTCCTTTTCTAAAATAGATGAATGAATTGTTTGTGTTATATCAATCGATAAATTCTGCAACAATTGTTTTACTTTTTTTCCACTCCAGGTAGTTGTGTTTTTTATTTTTGTTGTATCATTTGTTTCTTCTAAATATATTTGATAAAGTTGAATTGGATCGATGTTCTCAAGAACCGAAATAAAGAGATACAATTCTTCATAACTGATTTTATGTATTGCATGTTTATTCGATGATGTGTATATAATATTCTCTTTTAGAGATAAATTTAATAAATACAAAATCTTTTTTTTGATGGCCTGTATAGAATCGTCTGTATGAATTTGTATGTTATCTTCTTGTTGGGGTAAATAAACTGGAAAATCAAAAGTATTCAAAAATTCTTTTTCTAAAGACGAACCGTCTAATAAAATCATTTTAACATTGTTTCGAATGGTTTCTTCTGTCAATGGTAATGCTGTTATATTTTGAGGAAATAGATTTTTATTTAGCAAAACGGCAATATATGGTTTGCCTCGTTCATCTCTCGTAAACACGTCTTGTGCGTTTCTTTGTGAATCATCCTTTGTTGGAATAAAACTATGCACAATTTTTTTTACAAGTGAATAAAAATCCATTGAAAATATATTATATATATTGTTATATATAAATGGTGAAAAAAGCACTCACAATCGGAATTAATTACAACACCTTACCAAATTGTAGACTATATGGATGTATTGACGACATTGAAAATGTCACTAATTTATTAGTAGAACATTATGGATATGCTCGTGAAGACGTGGTTCAATTAAGAGACGATACCACAAATCCTGCGTTCTTTCCTACCCGTGTAAACATATTGAATCATTTAAAATCTATTATTGAGGAAACGGATAAATTAACCGAAATATGGATACATTATTCTGGACATGGTAGTCAAATACGAGACCGGACGGGGGAAGAAGCCGATGGTATGGATGAGGTCATTGTACCTATTGATTATAATACAAGCGGATTTATTATCGACAATGAAATTTATAAAATCATCAATAATTCAAAATGTAAAACCATGATGGTTTTTGATTGTTGTCATAGTGGCAGTGTATGTGATTTACAATGGATGTTTGAATTTAAGGGAACTAATTTTGTCAAGACATTTAATGTGAACAAATCAATTTTAAATCCCAATATTTTATGTTTATCCGGATGTAAAGATTCACAGACGGCTGCTGATAGTTATAGCACAGAATTAAAAAAACCGGTTGGTGCCTTCACAGATGCATTTATTCATTGTATAAAACAGAACAACTATTCTGTCTCCATTTTGAAATTATATTCGGATGTTTGTAAATATATTGCAAGTGAGGGGTTCGATCAAAAACCAACCCTTTCATCGAGTCATCCAGTCCCCAATTTACTATTTTCACCAACAACGGTAGAAGCAGAACGAACCACTGTTCCCACGCCGTTTGTAGTAAAACCACCAACACCTGTATTTCAAATTCAACCCGTCAGTACATTTGTAGCCCCCCCACAATCAACCACCACACAACAACAGACCCCCGCTGCAACGACAAATACAAAAATACAAACGATTATGCCATCTATATCTTCTGGGATAAAACCCGTCGGAAATGCACCCTCTTTGAATATTGGCATAAGTGGTGTTGTAAATAAAATCCCTTTTAATTTTCAATCTCCGTCTCAAGTATTTTCAATACAACCGGGCAACCAAATTGCAACACCATCCAAAACACGCGGCGTTTTTCGTATTGGAATGTCTTTTTTGTAAAACCCATTTTTATTTCTAGTTCTTTTATTGTATATCTGTTCTCGTTTATCGTTTCATACAAAATAATAATAGTTTGTATGAAAAAACGGCACCAAATATGGCACCAAATATATGTTATTATCCCAAGAATAAATATTACACAAAGAACTTGACCACCAGATATAAAAAGGAGATGATTATCAATCCAATTAAGATCAATCCTATTATTTGAAATGCAAATTCAAACTTATTGTAAAGACTAAATAAAAAGGAAACGATTGAAGGAATAAAATAAAAGATTGAATAAATAGTCATATCCGCTGTATCTTCTACGTTCGTTCTGCTAATATTATAAATAAGAATTCCTAAAACAAAAACGATGAAAAATATACACGGCAATGCAATAATAAAAAATAATATCCATTTTAAAATGACTGAATGCATGGCATATATTTGGGTTGAGAACATGTAAATTAAAAGACCGGATAAAACAATCAAGAATTTATTGCATCGAATGAGTTTTAAAATATTACGAAAAACGATGGTAAAAAAACTTGCCCCAACACAATAATCACCCGCATAAAATTGTTTTATTTCTTCATCAAAATCTTTTTCAATTAATTCAATAGAACGGGCTATAGTTATATCTTGTTTGTATATCATGATTCCAAATATACAATGAATCAAAATATATATGATGCAAATATTCAATGCAATGTTAAAGGACAATGTGCCAAATACCGTCAATATTCCAGCATACAAGAAAAACCAAAACACAGTTCCTAACCCACCACTGATCAATGATATATAATGTCCCCACTTTGATATTTTAAAAATATCAATTTCAAATTCGGTGTAAAAACGAGACAGTTGAAAGACGACAATAATAAATGTGCAAAAACCCAACAAATACTTGACCATTCCGGTTGATCCATTCCCGGAAAAAACGGCAACAATATCCGTCGAATAAACCAAATAAAGTGTTACAATGAGCAACAAGAAATGTTTTAATATATTCAATGGAATCGTCAAATCATAGACGAAATATTCTTTAAGATAATAAGGCAACCACTTATCACCCAATAAAACCTGATCCAAATAATAAGCCGGTGTTATTGCGGCGGAGAACAAGAATTTTAATAATTTTATAAAAACGCTGTTTGATTCATGTGATAATTCATCAAAACTTAATTTCCAACGTTTTTCATCGACAGCCGGTCTTTCACCTGGTTTGGGTTCGGGTCCTTTCTCATTTATTCCTTCAAAAAAAGCAATGATATAATATAAATTGTAGGAAATAAAAATCACCAATGGATATAATAAAATGCAATATAATAAATTAGTTATCACATTGGCATCTTCTTGTTTTTGGTCGTCTGTTATTTTTGGATCATTTGTTGCGATATTGCATATAAATTTACTAATATAACGAAAACTCATTTTCAAAATTCGATGAGGAAATGCAAAAATCTCAATAAAAAGAATGTCTAAAATAAATATGAAAAGATACAATTTATTTAAAACCCAATACACGCATTGTTTCATTCCCGAAAATGATTTATAATCGGGCATATCGTCCATATTAAATAATTTATAAAAAAAGGGATATTTATCTTGATAATATGTCTTGATATGATTGTCTAGAAAATGAGAAGTTGTATTTGTCTCGATGGGCTTGTCATTTGTTTTGTTATTTTTATTCTTTGGTGTTTGTGGCGCATTGTCGTTGTTCTCATTATTCGTTGATTTGGATTTGCATTTTGACTCTCTTTCTTTTTTTTCTTGAAAGGGTTCTTTTGAGGGTGTTGTTGTGAAAAAAAAATCATATAGGGAGTTTTGAATAAATTGTTCTACTTCACCATAGGTTTCATCTTCGCGAATGGGTGTAGGTAAATGAAGATATGTTTTTTTATTCCATGGTTTGTCGTGATCGTATATTTCATTTACCGCATTGTGTTGTGTCATGTCGGAATGGTCCATAACATCCATTGGTTCTGCGACATCTTCTAAACGAACAATGGGAGGAACGGACGAATTTGTTCCATGCAAGAGTGTTTCGTAAGATTTTTGTTTTTTAATCATTTTCATTTTTTGTTTAATTTCTTCCATATTTTCACTGATTGTTTTTAATTGATTCGTTGTTTCTTCAATATCTTTTTTTAAATAATCCATTTTTATATACATTTAGAAAGCATTTTATAGGGGTTATTCGCAAAGGATCTCAAATATGGCTACGGTCTTTTGTTGTCTTTGTTTGTTTGTCATGCAAACGAAAATCTTTAGGTTAGTTGACCATATTATATTCACCACATTTATCGTGCATATAACATAGCGGCATTACCACCAATAAAAGACAATATATTATATCTTTCTTCGAGAAGTGTTAAATTATAATTATAAGCATAAATATAAGCATTTGGTTTTGAAACACCGGTTATTTGTTTCGTTTTATCATCACAAAAAACGGTAAAAAGTGCATTTCCATAACCAACTACGGGAATCATTGTGCTAAATTCTAATTGTATGTCTTTGAATTTACTCATATTCAATGCTCCAGATGGTTGATATTTGAATGGATTTGTATTTAGACAAAAATTATAACAATACAACCCATCGGGAGCAGAACCAGCGGTTCTCACATATTTTTCAATATAATCAAAAATACCGCGAGGCAATAAATTTTCACGATAATCGCCATTTAGCAATATACCAAATGTTTGTAAAATGTCTTTTTGATTCAACTGGTTAAAATCCCCCGTAATAAAAATCCCGGTTGATCTTCCATTTGGATTTCGTCCGGGCCCAATAATTTGTCTCTTCACATCTAAATAATTCATGGCCAATTTAATATCATAAGGAATGTTTCGATATGCCCAATTAGTATAATTGCTCCATTCATTTCGTTGATTTGCATCACTCCGTTGAAAAAACCACATCCAACTAGAGACCATACCATTTGATGTTAAATTCACACGCGAAGCCCCCGCCACATCATAAAAATTATATTCAAATACGTCTTTTACTAAATAAACTTGATCTTCCGCCGCAAATAATTTTCGTTCTTCTTCTGCTAAAAACGCATAGGTAGCAATCAAATGTATATCAGTATTCCATGTATTAAATTGTTTAGGATAGAGCTCTTGATCTAATTTGTTATTGGGGGGCGTTTGTAAAAATCGATACATCGAAAAATGGTCTTGTGTAAAATCGGGTTTTATTAACGGAAAATTGTTGCTTGGATCAAATACATCACGTACTTGAAATAAATCTTGTATTGGTCGTAATGTGATGGTAATATACAGTTCATTGTATTGTAATGAAACCAATGGAAAGGCACATCGTGAATCGAGGGTAAACCAAGTATTTATAGGAATATAAATATTTCTACCTCTTATGGACGGTTCTGCACCATTTGGTGCAGTTGAATAAAAAGCGGATGGATATGTATTTTTACGCGTTTCCGTATTACCAGGATCATTGTATTCCGGCAAATTTCCACTCATTCTGTCTAATAAATCACGTTTATCTTTATTAAAATCACGTTGTATCATAGCATGCAAATATTGTCCGGAGAACTTTTGTATAATTTGCGAACCACATGTAATGAGAACTTCTTGAATCATTTGTACACCTAAATCTCTAATCCAATGAAATTCATATGGCGACCATACATTCCCTGTCTTTTCGCAAGGGTGATAAACTGGACTCCATATATCGGGGATAAATATAGATAAATAAGTGTCCATCAAAAGATCCGCATTTCGAGGTATTTTAAAAGTAAATTGGGAGGGAGATGTTGATCGAAGCTCACGTGAACCCTCATAATCAATCCGGAATTTTTGCAATCCAAAATTTGTGAATTTTGAATAAACTACTTTAAAAAATGTTTTTGTTGGATTGCCTGTTAAAAAGACATTATTATTTCCGATTGCAATTAAATTTAGTAATCCGCCGGACATTCTTATTTATTATATCTTACGATTTCTTTCCAAGTTATTTATACGATGTTTGTTTTTCGATGATGTTTGTTTTTCGATGATGTTTGTTTTTCGATGATGTTTGTTTTTCGATGATGTGATTTTTCGATGAATTGTAAATATGTGTCTTATATATATGGACTCTTTACGGTTGTGTCTATTTTTTTTCATAGTATGTTTGTCCTTTTTATTGTTTTATTTACTTTACCAGCGGCATGTGTTATATAAATACATGATTAATGACAAAAGAGAACACGACAAAATGCAGAAAGAATCCTTTAAAGAAGGTTTAACCGGTGATAAAACCCTCATGGAACAAAATGACATATACAACGCAACGAATGGCCTCAAAAAATACGTTCGTCAAAAATCGCCACAAATAAAGCATTCACAATACGTTGCCCCGTACCCATTGATGCAATTAATGATAAAAGGCTCTGTTAATTCAGCCTACAGTGGGTCTACTTTAACGGACAATGGTTATATAAGTAGAGACTGCTTAAAATATGTTCTTGCAAGAGGATGTCGTTTTGTCGATTTTCAAGTGTATTTGAATGATAATAATGTCTATGTAGGATATTTCAAAAATATGAACAGTATGGTACCCGATCATGTGAATCAAGTGAATGTTCTCTTTAACGATCTACTAAAAGATTGTATTATTTATGGCATGAGTAAACAATTTTTAGGACAAAACTTAACCGGTATTATTTCGTATGAAGTGCCAAATTATCAAGACCCGCTTTTTATTCAAATTCGATTAAATCATTCAATGTCTTCCGTCGATAAAACGACGGCAATGCAAATGATCAAAACACAAATGCAAGAAATGTCTCAACAATATTCTAAATACTTTACTTTTACGGGTGTAAGTTCAACCACGTTCATGAAAGATTTAATGGAAAAAATCATCTTTGTTTTTGAAAAAGATGCCGATGTTACAAACCAAAACGTTGGATTTTATACCACTTTATCAACCCAATTCAATGTTCTCTTTTATGATGATTGTAATATTAATTATATTCCATATTCACAAATTGACAAAACTACCTATAAAGCCAACCCACCAATGATAATATCATCTAATGATGCCGATGGAAATTCTAAATCTATGACCAATGCACAAACATTCAACATTGTTTATCCCGACAATAATGCCACCGCGGTTCTTTCAAATGTAAATATTTTTTCTGCTACGGCGGATTATGGTTGTCAAATTGTTCTCATGCAATATTATATGATTGACCAGGGGAGCAATTGCAACCAATATTTAAATTTAACAGAAACAATGTTTGATAATTTTGGGTATGCTTTTGTTCCCTTGAGCAATTCTATATCTTATATAAAAACGCAAATATGCAATTATTGATTTATTTTTTTACGTTTATTTTTATGAACTTACCGGTGGTTTACATGCGGTTAATCACGGCGATCTATTTGTGAAATAAACATACGCCCCTTGTGATTTCATACAAAATAGGAAAAGTTTGTATGAAATAAATAATCTCATCATAAAATAAATTGGCTTTGAACAATGAAAACACGACCACATTCAAAATATCATAATACAGAATGTAATAATAACATGACATTTCAAGAATGTGAATTAGCCATTTTACGTAAAGCAGTGGATCACAACGAAAAACTGCAAAAAAAAGACTTTTTTGTTTCTCAAGATATAAAAAACATTTTTTCGATTGTTGAGAACTTTTTAATTGACCGGAAATGTGTGTGTTATGGAGGGTCCGCAATCAATGCGTTATTACCAAAATATGCAAAAATATACAATAAAGATGTCGATGTTCCCGATTATGATTTTTATTCCATTACTGCACTAAATGATGCAAAGGAACTGGCAAATATATATTACGATGCTGGATATACCGAAGTCGAAGCTAAATCTGGAATGCACAAAGGAACATACAAAGTGTTTGTAAATTTTATTCCGGTGGCGGATATCACGTTTTTACACATGGATATTTTTGAACATTTGTATAAAGATTCGGTTGTCGTTTCGGGTATTCGATATGCACCCCCCAATTATTTACGAATGGGTATATATTTAGAACTATCTCACCCAGATGGTGATATTTCAAGATGGGAAAAAGTGTTCAAACGATTAATATTGCTCAATAAATTCTATCCATTAAAATTATTGCGTGCGTGCACTACATTGGATTTTCAAACAAAGTTGCAAGATATAAAACCGGTTTTTGAAAAGAAAAAACAGATTGAAGATGACGTGATTCCAACATTAAAATTAATTCCTAAACTAAAAACATATGTTTCTTCCAATTTATTTTTAAAAACAGAACCACAAAAAGAAAATTCTTTTCAAGAAAAATCGAGACAACGTTCTCTTTATAATTTAATTCTAAACATATTAATTGAAGAAAGTGTTGTATTTTTTGGTGGATATGCATCTTCTATTTATCGCAATTATATTCAAACAAAAAAATATCATAACAAATCACACAAAAACTTTAAACACGCTGTCGAAGATTCAATTCAAACCGACAATATCAATGAATTATACGACGAAACAATCAATGCATCCATTCGTGGAGGTAGAAAAAAATACAATACAAATACGCGTTATCCATCAATTCAAAAACGATCCTTGCAAAATCTAATTGATGTTCCAGATTTTGATGTTCTCACAGAAAACCCTAAACAAACCGCTTCCGTTTTACAAGAACAATTGAAACAAAATGGGTATACAGATATCGTTGTATTTATTCACCCGGAAATAGATGGATTAATTCCAATTTGTTATGAAATAAAGATAAAGAATAAATCAATTATTAATGTATTTGGGACTTTTAGTTGCCATAACTATAATAAATTAATAATTCATGGAAAAGAGATTAATATTGCCACGATTGATACTATTATGAGTTTATATTTGGTTTTTTTTTATTCAAAACGATTTCAACCAATTCGAGAACGTATTTTATGCATGGCCAAATTTCTGTTTGAATTAGAAATACATAATCGTTTAAACCAGCATGGTTTATTAAAACGATTTACTATGCGATGCATTGGAAAACAAAAAACAATTCAAGATATACGAATGGAAAAAACAGAAAAATACCAAGAATTAAAGAACAATCGTGATTCTCCAGAATATGAAGAATGGTTTTTGAATTATCGTCCAGAACGAAACCATGAAAATATACAAGAAAAGGGAAATGATTTTAATAAAAATAAAATTCCTAAAGATTCCATTGTAATGCTTCGCGAAAAACGGGAGGATTTTTTAAATAAAAATATCAACAAAATGGAAGAGGATCATAATGATAAACACAAAAAACACGGGAAACACAAGAAGAAAAAAACAGTAAAATTTGGTAAAAATAAAACATTTAATTTTTTTAAAGAGAAAGTTATTAAACGTAGAACCCACAAACATCGAGACATGCGTAAAAAAAAACAAATGTATATACGGGATCCATTAATTAAACAAATATTGGGCAAATAAATTCGATTTAGTCTCTATTTGTCTCTATATATGATTTCATACAAAATATTCATTTTTGTATGAAAATAAACGCTACGATATACATTATTATATATTTTATTCATTTTCTAAAAGTTTAACTAATTCATTTTTTCGCAATTTATAAACATCCGTATTTATGCCTTTTGATAAAACAATGTTTCGTAATTGTTGAATCGTCATTTTACGATAAGATACATCTGTTTCTTTCTCTTTTATCATATCATCTTCATTATTATTATTTTCGGTTGATAAAATATTTTTTATAAACATATTTTCTTCTTCTTGTTTGTACAATTCAAATGATTCAATTTCGATGTTATTGTCATTTTTATAGGTGTCATCTGTTTGTTTTGGGTGGTTTTCATATAAAACTGGTGATTCGTGTTCTTCTATTATTTTATTAATGCTATTTTCCTCGATTTCCTCGATTTCCTCAATTTCCTCAAATTTTAATTCATCGTTTACATCTTCTTTTTCATAATCAGCAATATAACTTGTTTCGTCGTCGTTGTCCATATCGTCGTCATTGTCCATATCGTCGTCATTGTCCATATCGTCGTCGTTCTCCATATCGTCGTCATTGTCCATATCGTCGTCATTGTCTAAAACATGTTCTTCATTATTTTCTTTTTTTGGTTCTTTTTTTTTCTTTAAATTGTCGTTGTCATCGTCGTTGGCATCGTCGTTGGCATCGTCGTTGGCATCGTCGTTGGCATCGTCGTTGGCATCGTCGTTGTCATCGTCGTTGTCCTCGTCAAATACATCTTCCACGCATTCCAATTCTTTTTCAAAATTAATATTTATTTTTTTGACGCATGTTTCATCTGGTTCTGTATGAGATGGTATATTTAGCATTGATACCGGATTTGTTTTATTATGTTCTACGTAAATTTCGTTTGGGGACGATTCCATAGTTGGATGATAAAAAAGAGACGTTCCCCCACTTATACCACTACCATATCGAATGTTTTGTTCTAAACTCTTTATTTTTTTTAACATGCTATTTATAATTTCAAACATTGTCTCGTTTTTTTCTTCTAAAGAAATCAAACGTCCTTTAAAATGTTGAACTAAAAGAACAATTAGTAAAAAAGTTATGCCTAAACTAATAAAAAAGAATGTTTCAATATAATTAATAAAGGCCATTGTTTAAATGTTCTATTATATTATTTACATACAAAAATCATAATGAACAAACGTAATCATCTAACGCGATCATACTAGTTTTTGCATGTTTGTACATCTAGAATATTTCTTTACAAGACAAAAAAATAAACATCTAATGTATACATGTCGTCTCCATCCGCCAAAGGTTTGAATTCTATAAAGACAAACGAAAACGATAACTTAATCCCTAAATATTTGGAAAGTAATTCGTTTTATAAATATACCATAGTAATCATTGTTCTTTTATCATTCTTTTTGTTCTTTTTAGGAATAAATATATTTGTTGTCATTTTGAATTTTTTAATATACGGAACAGATATTATAATAAAAACAACGGGTGGGTTTGCATATTTGGCGGGAGATGTTATAAACGAAACTTCCAGTTCTGTTTCGAACATTTCAAAAACAGGCGTTGACGTAACAAACGGTGCATTGCATTCATTTGGTGATATGATAAAAGTTTCGTCTACACCATTGATAAATAATGAATTATCTTCAAGTATTGATAATGCTATTTATAATTCTATCAATAGTGCCCCTACAACTCTTGATAAACCGGTGTCTTCTTTTCACGAAGAACGAAAAAAAGAAAGTTTCACCAGTTTTACACCAAGCGATACAAATGACGTTATTCAAGAACAATCATCCAAACAAAAATGGTGTTTAATTGGTGATATGGATGGCACCCGTGGATGTGTTTCTGTAAAAGAAGACAATAAATGCATGTCCGGGCAAATATTCCCATCTAAATCGAAATGTGTCAATGGGGATGTTTAGCCGGCACCGCACTGCCCATTCGTCTTACTCGAATAAGTGATCGATCGACATAATTATAATCATGTGGGGTTGTCATTCCAAATGTAGCACCGTTTGGATTTAGTGATGCTACACCAACGGCACGTTTTTTATGAGATTCAACGACTCTTGAAGAGAACCTGTTTGTGCTATTACCATACCACATTTTATGATTTATCATAGCAATTTTATCAGGAGAATTGTTTAGAAAAGTTCTACGAAATTCTTGTCGTTGCATTGCAAAATTGTTTGCATTATCACTGGTAGAATCTTTCAATGGCATTGCTGCAACGGATCGTGAATGATTGTTATTTATATTTTGTAGAGTCATGGGTTGATGTATATGAAAAGTAAATGACATTTGAATATTCTATATACGTTTTATATATGTTCTATATATTTTTTTCAATGCAAAATATATAGGTTTATTATGAGTTGTTGTAGCTTCTGTTTGCTTCTAATTTTGTATTTGTAAAAACGAAGACAATGCTTGTCTTGAAATTTCTGCATTTTTTTGTCGTTTCAATTCGTCCGCGTGTTGTTTCCGCATCATCGTTTCTTTCCATATTTGTTGTTGTTCTAAAAGTATACGTTCGCCGTCTTTTGTAGAAACCGGAACTATATTATCATGTTCTCTTGCTTGTTTATATGCATTTACATTTTGATATTGTTTGATTTTTTGAAAATCCGTTTCCCCTACTGCAAACACGGTTTGATCTTTATGAACTTTTCGTAAATCTTCAAATTTCAATTTACTAAATGGATCACATTGAACATATTGTGGCTGCCCTTGTTTATTATTATTTGAATTGTTTTCAGACGAGTCATCATCATCATAATAATTATTTCCAAAAGAGGATGAATACAATTCTTGGGTATTTTGAAAGAGAACCATTTCATTTCGTAATTGAGATTTCATTTTTTCCATAACTTGATTCATATTATTACTTGTAATTTGTTGATTGTATTGTTGATATATTTCATTACGAGGATCATTGCATAGTTTCGTTTCATTGGAAGAAGAGAACCATTCGTTTTGTTTTGGATCCGGTTTTTTAGCTAAATTCGATTTTTCAAATAAATTATTGAAACGATTGTTAAAATCGGTTGGTGTCATTTCTTTCATCGTTGAATTGATTTTTTTAAATGTATTTTTATCAAATGTATCATCGAGAACACCCCGTGAAATATGATTGTATTGTGTATTTGGGTTATCAATGCTCACGTCTTCCTCGATTTTATTATTATTCTTATAGTATTTTTCTAAAATATCAAAAGCCTTTTTATAAAAAAAAAAATAGGCGGGGTCTAAACCAGATTTATCCGGATGCAACAAAAGAACTTTGCGTTTAGCACGTTTGAGTTCTTCTAAAGAGAACGATGTTGAATTTATATCAAATAATTGCAATAATTCTTGAAAAGAATATTGATGAATATCTAAAACATGTTTGTTGTCTTTATTGTCTTTGTTGTCTTTTTCATTGTTCTCATTTTTAAATTTCATGCAAATGTTTTTATTTGCTGGTTGTGATTGTGATGAACTCTCTGGTTGATTATGATAATTTCTTTGAAATATTTTACATCCATTTCGCATGGTTTTTTTTCTTTATTTGTTATCTTATTATAAAATATTTTCCAATGTTTTCTGTATAAAAGGTTTTCTGTATAAAAGGTTTTCTGTATAAAA
>Ga0114975_10001624_pt1 | contig 15857 bp, 8 predicted proteins | sample S_130626_EF_Meta_FD_87031 | JGI IMG/M metagenome (GOLD analysis project Ga0114975, IMG submission 87031) | Freshwater microbial communities from Lake Simoncouche, Canada to study carbon cycling - S_130626_EF_MetaG | ecosystem: Environmental > Aquatic > Freshwater > Lake | place: Lake...
ACGATTTGTCCATTCAGTCTGAGTGAGAATAAAAATAGTAGCAAGAAGATATATTTATTCATTTGTCCATTTTGCTTCATTAAATTGCGAATATAATCAAATAAAAAGCTAACTTCAAAGCATTGTATTTAATCCATGTTTTTTTGCTATTTCATACGGAACATTTACCCAGACAAATGACATAATTGATTGTATTTCTCATTCATGCATTAATAAATCAATATGTTTATGAAATCTTTTAAAAATGCTTTTTGCAAAAACAGTCAGTTTGGATTAGTTTTTAGCATGCTTTTATTCCTTTTTTCCGGTTTCATTGGAAAAGCAGAAGGTGAATTTGTATTGACAAATGATCAGCTACAACGATTATTAGGGCCAACACTTACTTCCACATCAGTAGAATTAAGTTCTACCAGTGGTGCCATTCAAATAAGACTCCCCAATGGTCTATTTATTTCCAGACCCATTTCAGTTCCACCTTTTGTAGTGGATCCAGGCATTACCTGTACCTTAAGACCTATTCGTAATTCAGGAATGCCAACTTTAGTTTACAGGGAAGGTTTTTTTCGTTTTTCCATCACGCTCAGGCCAGTATCAGGCAACAGATTAATAACTACAAGCGGGTTGTGGCCTAATATCACAGCCACAGCCATTCAAGTAGATATTAGCTTTCGACTTAAACTTGAAAATGGAAGGCCTGTAGTAGATGCTATGACCACTATTGTAACAGGAAATATCGATTTGACAGGTATCTTTAGTCCATTTAGCCCTTTAATGCGTCCAAAGATTCAACAGGAGATGGCAAGTCGAATTGAGAGAGAGATTAAACCTCAACTTAATTTGGTTTTGGGTATTATTCTTCCTGCACACATAGCTCAGGCAACAGGCTATGGTGCCTCCTTATTATTTAGTGGAGCCATTTTACATGAAAGGGACAGAATCCTTTTTACTATAACCGGTAGAAATCAAACACCTCCTCGTCCAGCTATTGTGCTTACTGGCATTGACCCTTCACAGGTAGATCCAACTATTCTACAATTGGCAGCAACCTGGCCCTTGCCCGTTATAACCACTACGAAAGCTGCTGCTTCTTCCTTTACTCCTGATCAACTAAAAGAAAATGCTGGCACTCCTTTAGGTTCGGTTGCACAAAATAATGATTGGAGTTTTAAGGTAGTTAAAATGGATTACTCGGATAAAACAGGTTTAGGATTCGCTGTAAGTATTGAAATCGCGAATGCTTCCAAGCTGAAAAGATCATTGAGTGAAACAGGATTCACCAATAACCCCTCGTTCTTAGATGCGAATGGAAATCCAGCCCCAATGGTTGATGCCCAACAGGCAGGTATGAACTTCTTTGGATATACATTCGCGCCTGGTCAAACTGCCACACTGGTATTGTATTTTAATTATCCAAGTGATGCTAATCCTAAAAATGTAGCACCGGATTTGTTGACTTTGGTTAATAAGATGTCTGGATTTTCTGTTAATCTGAGGTTAAAATAATTCTTTATTAAAATCAAGCCATTTAAACATAATCTTTTGTTTAAATGGCTTGATTTTATTTTATTTACAGTAATTTGAAATCTAAATCTTTTTGCTTTGTCGTATCTATTTGAATGATATAAAAAATTACTGGCGTTTTCATAAAATGAAGCATGTCCTGATTAATATCTTAAATAAAGGTAAAAAACATTAATAGGTTTTTAATCCTTATTTCTTAATCTGAACTTATTCCTGTTTTCACTGTTTCCTAAAAAAACTAAAAACATGAGGGCGACGACGCTAGGACAGCTAAAAGCTACAGGGTATCAACCTATTTCTATAAAGGATGAATTACGCAGAAATCTTAGATCAAGGTTGCAAAAGGGTGAACCTATCCTTGCTGGAATCCTTGGTTTTGAAAATACGGTTATTCCTGATCTGGAGAGAGCTATTCTTTCCAGACACCATGTCTTATTTTTAGGATTAAGAGGGCAGGCGAAGACCAGAATGGCGCGTTTGTTAGTCAATTTGTTAGATGAATATATTCCTATCGTTGCTGGAAGTGAGTTAAATGACGATCCAATGCAACCTCTTTCCAGATTTGCAAGAGATTTAGTGGCTGAAATGGGAGATGAAACGCCTGTTACCTGGCTGCATCGCAGCGATAGATACGTCGAAAAATTGGCTACGCCTGACGTTAGTATCGCCGATTTAATTGGTGATGTCGATCCGATTAAAGCTGCAAATTTAAAACTTCCTTATGCGGACGAAAGAGTTATTCATTTTGGATTAATACCTCGTTCACATCGTTGTATATTTGTTATCAATGAATTACCCGATTTGCAACCGCGTATTCAAGTTGCTCTGTTTAATATTTTACAAGAAGGGGACATTCAAATCAGGGGATTTAAACTAAGACTTCCTCTTGATATTTCATTTGTTTTCACAGCAAATCCAGAGGATTATACCAATAGGGGAAGTATTATTACGCCTCTTAAAGATAGAATACAAAGTCAAATTCTTACTCATTATCCAAAAACAATTGAAATAGCCAGACAAATTACTCTGGCAGAAGCTAAGATTACGCAAGATCAATCATCGTCTATCCAGGTTCCTGAAATTTTAACCTATTTATTAGAGGATATCGCGTTTCAAGCAAGGGAAAGTGAGTTTGTTGATGCAAAAAGTGGTGTTTCGGCCCGTTTGTCTATCAGTGCGTATGAAAATTTGGTAAGTACGGTTGAAAGAAGGATGTTGTTAAATAATGAATCTTCCGGAAAGGCTAGAATTAGTGATTTCTGGGGAATCATCCCTGCCATTACTGGGAAAATTGAACTTGTTTACGAAGGAGAACAAGAGGGTCCTCAGGCAGTCGCTATGTCCCTTTTTGGAAAAGCCATAAAAAATTATTTCTTGAAAATTTTCCCAAATCCTGATGCTCTTTCTAAAGGAAATGAGCGGGATCCTTATGGCACCCTAAAAGCTTATTTTTCGGATGCAAACACCTTGGAACTGCCATTGGATCTGCCTGAAAAGGAATATTTCTCAAGATTAGAAAAAGTGGCTGGGCTTAAAAAACTGGCAGATAAATACGGAAATAAAGAAGATGATCAGCAGTATATTTTAATGGAGTTGATTATTCATGCTTTGGTAGAATTCAATTTATTGTCCAGAGATCCTCTAGAAAATGGTATATCTTTTAAAGATCCGTTATCAGATGTTTTTTAAGCCATAATTTTATGCTATATTGATTAAAATTTCGAACATGGATAAACGAACTCCTTTCTTTTTTTTAATCAGTATGCTTTTTTTGAATTTTTCCTTTGGCCAAATATTGGATAATTCCTTAATAATTAAAAAAGAGGCTAAACTCATTAAAATTGGCAGTGGCTTTATTTTTACCGAGGGGCCAGCCGTTGATATAAATGGGAATGTGTTTTTTACTGACCAACCCAATAACACGATTGTTAAATGGTCTGCTAACTCAGGACAATTAAGTATTTTTTCAGATGATTCGGGTAGAGCCAATGGCCTCTATTTTGATAGCAATGGAAATTTACTTGCTTGCGCCGATATGGATAATCAGATTTGGTCTTTCTCTCCCGATGGGAAACATAAGGTTCTGCTTGATTTGTACGATGGAAAAAAATTGAATGGACCAAATGATTTGTGGGTTCATCCAAATGGCGGTATTTTCTTTACCGACCCGCTATATAAAAGAAATTATTGGACAAGGAACCCTGACAGACAACAAGATGGGGAACATGTTTATTTCATGTCCCAGGATGGAAAAAAGGTAGAAAGAGTTGAAACTACCCTCGTAAAACCAAATGGAATAGTGGGTTCAGCCAATGGAAAGTTACTTTATGTGGCTGACATCGGAGGCAAGAAAACCTATTCCTACCGAATTAACAAAAATAATCAATTGATTGATAAAAAATTATTTGCGGAAATGGGTTCTGATGGCATGACCCTTGACCAAAAAGGAAATGTTTATCTGACTGGCGATGGGGTGACTGTTTTTAATAAAAAGGGAGTCAAAATCGCTCATATTCCGGTAAGTGCCAGATGGACAGCTAATGTTTGTTTTGGTGGTTCTGATAAATCGACCCTTTTTATTACTGCCATGGATGGACTTTTTACCTTAGATATGAATGTTAAAGGTTTGTAATATCATTCCACTATGATTTCCAAAAGGAAAATCAATTTTAAATTTCACTTTGGCAGATGAATAAAATATTTTTTTTCCTTATTCCTATTGGATTTGCCTGGTTTTTATTGTCAAACTCCGGAGGAGCGGCTGCAGTTCAAAATGTAGATAGAACAAGTTCACCGCTGGGTGTTGGAAGTTGTGGTTCCTGTCATAGTGGAGGAAATTATTCTCCAGTTATTTCAGCTGAATTATTAGATAATAATACGGTCGTAAGTAAATATTCCCCAGGTAAATTATATCAGGTTCGGGTAACTATTGTAGCCGGAAATAACCCAAGAGGATATGGTTTTCAATTGGTTTCTCTTTCAGGAAATAATAATTTGCAAGGAGGTACTTTTGGCAATGCACCCGCAGGTTTTAATAAAGTAACCCTTGATAACAGGGTTTATGTAGAACAATCTTCAACCAGGTCTTCAGGTACTTTTGTTATTCCTTGGACTGCTCCATTGGTCGGAACAGGCAGTGTCAGGTTTTATAGCGCTGGTTTAGCTGTAAATGGTAGTAATGGTACTGGAGGTGATTCTCATGTTCAGGCAGCCCTTCCTTTAACTATAACAGAAGATTTAACTAATATCTCCCTCTCCAGTTCAACGGTTTCATTCACTTCATCAGGTGGAATACAAGTTATAGATATTACTTCAAATACCGCATGGACTGCTTCAGAATCATTGTCTTACCTTTCGGTAAGTCCTGCGACGGGTACAAATAATGGTTCTATTACCATAAATTGTGATCCAAATACATCGACGGTAGCCAGAACAGGAATTATAACAATTGCTGGAACAGGAGCTACTTCTAAAACGATTACTGTTACGCAAGCTGGATTAAGTCCAGTATTAGATGTGACACCTTCTGCAATTACTTTTCAAGACACAGGAGGTATTCAATCCATTTTCATAGAATCAAATATGACATGGAATTTAACGGAATCCCTTACTTTTTTATCCTTAAATGCCACGTCTGGATCGAATAATAAAACGGTTGAGGTCATCTGTCAGCCAAATACTTCTTCTTTAAAAAGAACAGGAACCATTACGCTTTCTGGTACGGGTGTTCCAACTAAAACGATAAATATTACTCAAAATGCGGCCGCTCCACAACTTTTAGTTTCACCCAAAGAGCTAATTTTTGATCAATCTGGAGGAAATCAAAGTCTGTCTATTTCTTCAAATACTTCTTGGACAATTATTGAGAACCTATCTTATTTATCTGTTAATCAATCGATTGGAACAAATAATGTGAATATTACGGTTACTTGTCAGTCTAATACTTCATCAACTTCCAGGTCAGGTATTATCAAAGTTGCCGCTGTGGGTTTAGATACTCAGATAATTAATATTTCCCAGACAGGTGCAACTACCTTATTAAATGTCACTCCAGCCACAATGACTTTTAATTCCTCTGGGGGTACCCAAAAAGGATTGATTACGTCAAATACTAGCTGGGAAGTTCAAGAAAATCTTTCTTTTATAAGGGTAGATTCTTTAACAGGCATTAATAATGGGGGAATTAATATTACCTGTGATTCAAATTTCTCTGCAGTTACAAGAACTGGGGTGATTACCATTTTAGGCAAAGGTGCTGTTTCTAAATTAATTAATATTTCTCAAACTGGGGTAGTAGGATTTATGACAATTTCACCTAAAACGCTAGATTTTAGCGAGGTAGGCGGAAAGCTTTTTTTTCTAATAAATTCAAATACGAACTGGACCGTTGCAGAATCTTTAACCCATATATCATTAAATAAAACAACCGGAAGTAATGTCGATACCGTTTGGGTAACCTGTACACCAAATACTACCACGATGTCAAAAACAGGACAGATAACGATAACAGGTATTGGTGTTTCAGCTCAAACAGTCACGGTGAATCAAAATGGAGAACAACCGCGATTGGTTGTGAATCCCTTAAATTTAGCATTTACGTCAGTAGCAGGCACCAAAACGCTCACTATTACGTCAAATATTCCTTGGACTATTTCTGATTCTGCAGCTTATCTTTCCTCCAATGTGGCAACAGGGTCAAATAATGCGACCCTAACCATTACTTGTAATGCAAATACGTCTGCTTTATCTAGAAATACTGTCATGTATATTACAGGAAATGGTGTTCCAACAATATCTATACCTGTTACGCAGAGTGGGGCAACGGCTACAATGACATTAAGTCCTTTAAGTCTTCTTTTTCCTTCGACCGGAGGTGAAAAAACGTTTAATATTACGTCAAATACTAGTTGGAATATCATTGATACTTTTCCAAATTTAAAGTTTATACCACAAAGTGGGATTAATAATGGAGTAGTTAAAGTTGTTTGTGATAGCAATTTTGCAACATCTCTGCAATCTTACACTATTGGGGTTTCTGGTTTTGGTTTAACAAACAGAAGTATCACTATTTCCCAAAGTGGGGCAGAAGAAATATTTTCAGCAACCCCTGCCAACCTCGCTTTTAGTGCATCTGGCGGTAAAAAAACATTTCAAATTAGCTCAAATACTTCCTGGGCTCTGGCGGAATCAGGTAGTTTCCTATCTGTTGATCCTTCTTTCGGTGAGCTAAGTAAATCTATAACAGTTACTTGTGATTCAAATTATTCTGCTATTCCGCGTAAGGGGAAAATTACTTTTACTGGTAATAGTGATGCTTCAATTTCTATTGAAATTTCTCAAACTGGGGTAAGTCCTGTCTTTAATGTTCTTCCCGATTCCATTCTTCTCGATTCTTCTGCAACACAGTCCATAGTTAAAATAGGTGGTAATACCGCGTGGTCCGTTATTAAAGATTCAGATTGGTTTAGTGTGAATACTTTTAACGGGGCAGGAAATTACAATTTATTGATTTCGGTCACTGAAAATCAGGTGATGCAAGATCGAATGGGTAAGGTACAAATCAAAAGCATTCAGGCTGATTCAGTAAAAACTGTTTTTATACGCCAGAAAGGTAAAAAATTACAACTTCCTGCTAACTGGCAGGTGAAATCTTCAAATATTTTTCATACGATTATTTTACCAACTCAACTGATATCAAATATGGATGGTCAACCATTGGCTATCGGCGATTTCATTGGCGTTTTTTACAAATATCAGGACAAAGAATTTGCTGCAGGTTATGGTGCATGGACTGGTTCATTTACTCAATTCAAGATTTATGGTGATGATTTGTTAACCACAAATGTAAAAGAAGGACTTAGTGTCGGGGAATCTTTTATAATCAAAGTTTTACAGGTTAAAACGAAAAAAGTACTGTCCGCTCAATCCGAATTTGCTCCCATAGGTACCCAGGGATTAGTCATTTCTACGGATAAATTTACAAATGGTGGTATCTCTATGATTTCCAGATTAGCTGGAACAAGTACGCCGGTTCTTAATATCCTGGATAACAAAAGCGTGCGTGTATTTCCCAATCCAAGTGCCCATTATGTGCAGATACAACCACAGATTGATTTTGTAGGTCCTGCCATTTTTGAAATTTATGACGCGAAAGGACAATGTATTCAAAAACACATTTATAAAGAAGGTTGGCCTGCCAACAAAACATTAAATCTGGATTTTTCTGAACTTTCACAAGGAATTTATCAGCTTAAATGGTTGAATAAAGATTTTTCCTGGCTTGGAAAAGTAGTTATTATAAGGTGAGATGCTTTATTTAGCTACCTTTAAGTTAAATTTTTTGATATGTTTCTAAGTATACATCCGCAAAATCCTGAAATTCGGAAAATAGAACAAGTAGTAAATTGTCTGGAAAAAAATGGTGTGATCATTTATCCTACGGACTCTGTTTATGCTATTGCCTGTGATTTAAGAAATCCTAAAGCAATTGAAAAATTATGTAACATAAGGAAAATTGATGCCAGAGATGCTCTTTTTTCCTTAGCTTGTATGGATATGAGCCAGGCATCTTTTTTTCTTTCGCCTATTTCAAATGCCGTATTTAGAGCAATCAAAAAGAATACACCAGGACCATTTACTTTCATTTTACCGGCAAGTGCAGCCATTCCGAAGTTATTCGAAAAGAAGAGAAAAACCATTGGTATTCGTTTTCCTGATAATCCTATTGTACTGGCAATATTGAATAAACTCGATAGCCCCCTTTTAACTACCTCATTACATTCCGAAACGGATGAATTTCAAGAGTATTATGTTGATCCGGAGGATATAAAAAAGGATTTTCAATATAAAGTAGATTTAATTATCGATGGTGGATTGGGAGGAAATACGCCCTCAACTTTGGTAGATTGTTCTGAAGAGGAAATAAATATTATAAGACATGGCGGCGGTATTTGGAAAGATTAATTTAAAATTTTCAGCAGGGAAAAGAATGAGAATTACGGGTACTTTTTTTGTATTTATTCTTTTTGCCTTTTGGGCAAATGGTCAAACAGGCACACTGAGAGGTCATATTTATGATGCTGAATCAGGTGATCCCATTCCTTTTGCTTCCGTCCAGCTTCTTAATTCAGATGCCGGCGTGATTTCAGATATAGACGGTTTTTTTCAACTCAGTGAGGTTCCTTCTGGTAAGCAAAAAATTCTGGTATCCTATCTTGGTTATATTGATACTATTGTTGAATTTGTCATCATACCCAATAAAATAAAATATCAACTTGTTTATTTAAATAAATCTACTATTGAATTACAAACCGTTGATATTTCTGCTTCCAAAGAGAGAGCACGCACAGAGATTCAAATTGGGCAGATTCAATTAAGTAGAGAAAAAATAAAATCCTTGCCATCTATTGGCGGAGAATCTGACATTGCTCAATACCTGACAGCTTTACCTGGGGTAGTGCTTTCGGGAGATCAGGGAGGACAAATATTTATCCGTGGTGGTTCTCCAGTCCAAAACAGAGTGTTGCTCGATGGACAGCTGATTTATAATCCTTTTCATTCCATTGGTCTTTTTTCCGTTTTTGAAACCGAAATTATTCGTTCCGTTGATGTGCTAAGTGCAGGTTTTAATGCGGAGCATGGCGGGAGAATTTCAGCTGTAATGGATATAAAAACCAGAGAGGGTAATAAAAACAGGATTTCTGGATTGGCTTCAATAAGTCCATTTCAAGGAAAAATATTGATAGAAGGTCCCATAAAACCTCTTAAAAAGGAAAATGGAACGGCAATTTCATTTCTGGTTACGGGAAAATATGGATGGCTAGACAAAACTTCTCCCCACCTTTATCGGTATGCAGTAGATTCAAATTTTTATTCTTTTGCGAAAAATGATACGGCTCTTTCTTCTTTTAAAGAACTCGGATTGCCTTATCAATATCAGGATTTATATGGTAAGATTTCATTCATGGGTGAAAATGGAAGTAAGGTAAATCTGTTTGGTTTTTCCTTCACCGATCAATTTAAATTGCCCAATATTGCCAGTCAAAAATGGGAAACCTTTGGCGGAGGAATGTATTTTTTATTATCACCTCTACAATCACCCGTAAGAATTGAAGGAAATATTGGTTATAGCAGATACAATCTTTCCTTGAAGGAAAAAAATATTGGGCCAAGAACCAGTTCTCTGGAATCATACACGGCAAGACTTGACTTTATGCAGGTTACAAAACGGACAGCTTTAGAGTATGGTTTAGAATTAATCAGTTTAAATACCGGGTTTCAATTTGAAAATCCTTTTAATTTGACAATAAGTCAAAATGATTTCACCACGGAAATGGCTGCATTCGTCAGATTTAAATACCAAGTCAATAAATTTATTCTGCAACCCGGGTTTCGTATGCATTATTATGCCTCGCAAGGTCAGTTCTCCCCTGAACCCAGAGTTGGTTTAAAATATCTTTGGTCAGACAATTTCAGACTTAAAATGGGAGGTGGATTATATTCTCAAAATTTAATTAGTCTGGCAAATAATCAGGATGTAGTTCAACTTTTCTCTGGTTTTTTAGTAGGGCCTGAAACGACACTATATCGGGGAGATTCAAATGTTCCTGTAAAATCAAGACTTCAGAAGGCAAATCATCTAGTAGCTGGTTTTGAATGGGAACCATTTAAATTATTTTCCGTCTCTGTGGAAGGGTATCAAAAAACATTTAACCAGCTGATTTCCCTAAACAGGAATAAAAGAAAGGCGACAGATCCTGATTTTTTGGTGGAAGAGGGGAGTGCCATGGGATTAGATTTTTCCTTTGCCTATAAACCATCTTCGTTTGACATAGGCTTGTCCTATTCCTTAGCTTCGGTATATGAAACCAGTAATATGGTTCGATTTCCGACAATTTTTGATCGTAGGCATAGCTTAAACTTTTTATTTTCCTATTTATCCGGTAAAACAAAACAATGGAAATGGGCGGCACATTGGTATGTCGGATCAGGATTTCCTTTTACACAAACGCAAGGATTTTTCGAAGATAACAAACTAACTGATTTGTTGCAAACGGATATCGTTAGAGGAAATTATCCTTTAGGAACACTGCTTGCGGATAAAATAAATGGCGGAAGATTATCTTATTACCACCGTTTAGATCTCAGTATTCAATACATGTATAAATTGAATAAATTTGCTTATATTGAATCTGCATTTGCTGTAACCAACGTGTATAACAGGCAGAATGTCTTTTATTTAGAACGAATTTCTAATCAGCGGGTGAATCAGTTGCCTGTGATTCCTTCTTTAAATTTCACCGTAGGGTTTTAATACAACCGTTTAAAATGAGCGTAATATGTTCCGGAAATTAATTTTTTGTTGTCTTTTTTACATGGCAATATTGCCCTTATCTGCTCAGGTTTCAAAGGATACTTATTGGAAAGGAGTAGATAAGGAAATGGATAAATTATTATTCGAAAATATGCTTCCCGTATGGTATCCTGGTGTCATAGATAATGAAAAAGGGGGTTACTTTAGTGATTTCACTTATGACTGGAAACCAGAGGGGTCTCAACAAAAGATGATTGTTACTCAGGCAAGGCATGTTTGGTCCTGTGCTCAGCTAATGATGTTAACTAAGGAAGATGTTCATGCAACTTATGCCAAACATGGTTATGTATTTTTAAAAGATGTCATGTGGGATCGTGTTCATGGTGGTTTTTATAATTTGGTTGAAAGAAATGGGGTGCCAGTGAAAGAAAAGGATGCAGGTATTATTTTGAAAAATGCTTATGGTAATGCTTTTGGATTATATGCACTGGCTACCTTATATGAGGCAACGAAAGAAGAAGAGGTATTAGCATTTGCAAAAAAGGTTTTCTTTTGGCTGGAAAATAATAGTTATGATCCCGTTTACGGTGGATATTACCAGTTCTTAACTGAGGAAGGAAAGGCCATTAAAACAGGTTGGGGTGGGGTGCCGCCTAAAGATCAAAATAGTTCTATTCATCTGATGGAAGCATTTACTCAACTATATGCTGTTTGGCCAGACCCCTTAGTGAAAAAGCGTTTGTCTGAAATCATATATCTGATCAGAGATAAAATGACCCATGAAAAGGGATATTTACAATTATTCTTTGCGAATGATTTTACGCCATTCTCCTTAAGAGATTCTCTGCCGGAAGTTCAACAGAAAAGATGGAATCTTGATCATGTTTCTTATGGACACGACATTGAAACGGCTTATTTGTTGATGGATGCATCGTTGAAATTAATGGATAAGGAACCTAAAGATGAATTATTGAAAAAGGAGCATCAAAAAACCTTGGATATGGGTAAAAAAATGGTGGATCATGGATTAAAATGGGGATGGGATAATAAAACGGCAGGCGTTTATGATGCGGGGTATTATTATAAATTAAATGATTCTCCGGGGATCATAAAGGATACTAAAAATTGGTGGGCACAATCTGAAACCTTAAATACCTTATGGTATTTTCATCAATTATATCCCAATGATCCAATGAATTATCGAAAATTGTTTGTTGAACAATGGGATTTCATAAAAAAATATTTGATTGACTGGGAAAATGGCGATTGGTACTCCAGTTCTTTGGACAAAGACCCCCAAGCAAAATTTGGTCGTAAATCCAATATTTGGAAAGGTAATTATCATACCATTAGAACATTAATAAATGTAATAAACGGCATAAAAAATCAACCGTAGAGACGCGATGCTTCGCGTCTTCTCCACGACAGGTTCCAATGTAATATTTACTCTAAATCCAGTTAATCCTGATTCTAAATCAAAAGCTGCTGCGCGAAGGCAAGAATAGTTCAGTTTTATTATTTGCCTTACAAAGAAGGGATTGAATTAACTTGATTTAAAAATAAAATATTTCACTTTAAAAATAAAGAGTAAATTCGACATAATTATAAAAAATAATTATGTAAAAAATATGAATGTTTTAAGAGTAATAATGCTGTTAATTGTTCCTTTAATAGGGATTTCCCAGGCACCGCAAAGGATCAACTTCCAGAGGGTTTTAAGAAATACAAATGGGGACGTTGTATCTAATAAGGCGGTGAGTTTGAGAATTTCCATTTTATCAGGCACCATTACTGGGCCAGCTGTTTACGTTGAAAAACATACCAGAACGACGGATGCAGGAGGATTAATGAGCTTGCAGATAGGTGGTGGAACAGTAATAAGCGGGTTATTTGGCAATATTAATTGGGGTAATTCAGCCCATTTCATTCAATTGGAAGCAGATTTCAGTGGAGGTAATAGTTATGTATTGTTGGAAACACAAGAACTCATGAGTGCACCTTATGCCTTGTATGCATCTAAAACAGATACCAGTGTTTTAAATCTGACTACTAGGTTGGCCTTGGAGTTAAATGAAACGGACACCAGTTTATTGAATCTGAGAACGAGATTTTTAACCATACTCGATACTTCTGATTTTCCTGTAGGATCTGCAAATGGTAATATCATGTTTTTTAATGGAGACAGCTGGGTAATTCTAGCTCCTGGTGCTGAGGGTCAAGTTTTAAAGATATCTTCAGGTTTACCAGTATGGGGAACTATTGGGGTTTCAGCTTTTACCTGCGGAGTAACCATTTCTGACATTGATGGCAACTCCTATAATACGGTTTTGATTGGTGCTCAGTGTTGGACAAAGGAGAATTTAAGAGTGAGAAGATATAATAATGGTACTTCGATGCTATTTGATACCACTGGTGGTTCTGGTGGTAGTTCTTCCACATGGCAAAATTTAAACAGAGGTGCTCATACTATTTATGCTCATGATAGTACGGCAACGACGCCTTCGAACTTCACCAAATATGGATACTTATACAATTGGTATGCTGTAAAAGGGATATATAAAGCTGGAGTAATTGCAATGAATGATACTTTAAATATCTGTCCCATGGGATGGCATGTTCCTACGGATGGAGAGTGGACATCATTAATTCAATTTTTGGTACCAACAGAAACTTTAAGTGTTGGTCCTATTCAAAGCCCCACTGCAGGTGGCAAGATGAAAGATACAATCACCGCACTTTGGTATCCTCCAAATACTGGTGCAACGAATGAAAGTGGTTTTTCCGCACTCCCAGGTGGTTTTCGATTTAATGTTGGTAATTTCGCCGATATTAGCTCCAGCACTATCTTTTGGAGTGCTACGGAGATCTACAATGACTTCGCCTTGTTCCGCTACCTGAATACCAGCAGTGGCAATGTTGGCAGGGACCCTAACTACAAGTCCGTTGGAGCCTACGTCCGTTGCCTCAGGGATTAACGAGATTTCACAGATTACAGATAACGACTTCGTAAGGTAGGAATTTGATGACCAGCAACGACCATAATTCACCAGATCCCGTAGAGACGATGCACGCATCGTCTTCTCTTCGTCAGGACACAAATTACATATTGAAGTAGCATCTGGTTGTGAAAAAACTTTATCCATATCACCCCATTCCAACATGGGTATTGATTTTAAATTAATCCCGTAGAGACGCGATGCTTCGCGTCTTCTCCCCGACAGGTTCCAATGTTACATTTGTTCTAAGTCCCCCTTTTCTGAATCAGGATTAGCAGGATTTCGAGGATTACAAAGAACGTTTTCGATTTGGGTGTAAGGGGCGTTCGAAGATTAGTTACTTTATACCTTCTTTTTCGCCGATGCGTTGACGCATCGACGAAATACCAAAGAATGCTATTAGGCGGTTACTTTCCAGCAAATGTCTCCCTTTTTTATCCTACTTAATCCTATAAATCCTGTTAATCCTGGTTCAGAACGTCACGCTGCTGCGCGTATAATTTCCAACAACAACTGTCTGCATAAGAAATTTGTTCTAACTGGGGAATAAAGAAGTTCTAAGAATAGGGGGAATTAGTCAGGATCTTCCGTTGCTTCTCAGTACACGGGAAAAATATATGTTGGAGGTGTTTTTGACGATGTGGTGTTGGTGCTTCTTAATCAGGATTTCCCATATTCGCAGAGACGCGATGTCTCGCGTCTTTTCCTCGATAGGTTCCAAATTAATATTCACCCGCTTTCCCCTAGTTTTGAATCAGGATTTTCAGGATTTCGAGGATTAAAAAGGACGTCTTCGGTTTGCTTGTAAGGGTCTATATAAAATGTATTTCTCCCAGAGCTTTCAAAGTAACTAAATCAACAGACTGCTGAAATATACGGTTAACTTTTAGCTTAATGATAAATAGGTGTCCATAATTGCTCCTTAATCCATTTTATTTGTTCTAAAATAATTAATATCATTGTTTACTAAATATAAGTACAAATAAAATCGGTTACTAATAAAATAGAGTTAGATTACAGAAATACTAATAAATATATTAAAATGCTTATACAATACACATTCAAAGATTACATTAATGCTATTCAAGGGCATTTAGTGACGTGTGATTATTCAATTTATTCTTATCGGGTTCCTTGATTAGCTCCAACACAGCCCTAATATTAGTCTACGTTAAAGGCAACTACTAAAAAATATTAATGATATGAGTCATTATAATTGATTGTAATGGTAAATTATGACAATTACGTTTTGGTTAATATCACAAAACCAACACTTACTAAACGCTTAGACTAAAGAGCAAAAAATAGGATTATTATCTCACAAAGTATTGAAAATTAAAATGATGAAACCAATTATAAAAAAAATTTTAAATAGGATTGTTTTTTTTACGCTTCTAAGTTTTATAAGTACTTCTGGCTTTTCTCAATCTCCGGATTTAATTAGTTACCAGACAATTATTAGGAATAGTAATAATGAATTGGTAGCAAATACGTCTATTGGAGTGCTTATCAGTATTCTGAGTGGATCTGAAGCTAATGTATTATGGTATCAGGAGGAACACACAGTAAAAACAAATTTAAATGGCTTAGCCTATGTCATTATTGGAAAAGGATCCATTCACCACGGAACTATGTCAGGAATAGATTGGTCAAAAGGTCCATTTTACATAAAATCGGAAACTGATCCAAATGGTGGAAAAAATTATACGCTAGTGATTGTTTCTCAACTTTTAAGTGTGCCTTATGCTATTTTTGCTGAATCAGCGGAAAATGTTACAGGACCTATTACTGAATTGGATCCGCAATTTAATGCGAGTATTTCCAGTGGTATCACGGCGGCTGATACTGCATACTGGAATAAAAACCTGAGTAGCTATATTGAAACGGAACCATTATTTAATGCGAGTATATCCAAAGGAATCCACGCTGTCGATACTGCTGCATGGAATAAAAAATTGAGTAGTTATACAGAAACAGACCCTTTGTTTTATGCGAGTATATCCAGTGGTATCACTGCTGCTGATACT
>Ga0114975_10001625_pt1 | contig 15854 bp, 19 predicted proteins | sample S_130626_EF_Meta_FD_87031 | JGI IMG/M metagenome (GOLD analysis project Ga0114975, IMG submission 87031) | Freshwater microbial communities from Lake Simoncouche, Canada to study carbon cycling - S_130626_EF_MetaG | ecosystem: Environmental > Aquatic > Freshwater > Lake | place: Lake...
ACATAGGTCTTGTACTGAATGTGATATCCCTGTTGCACATACAAAATCATCAGGTTTATCCAATTGAAGAATCTCCCACATTACTTTAACATAATCTTTAGCGTGTCCCCAATCTCGAGTAGCGTCTAAGTTACCTAGTTTAAGTTCATCAGATAATCCAAATTTTATTTTAACCGCTTCTTTACAAACTTTATTAGTTACAAAGTTAGTTCCTCTTCTTGGTGATTCGTGGTTGAATAAAATTCCGTTTGATATAAACATACCATAAGAATTTCTATAGTTACGACAAATATTGTAACTAAAAACTTTGGCACATCCGTAAGGTGATACAGGATTCAATGGTGTAGTTTCTCTTTGATATCCATCGGTATCGATTGAATTCCCAAACATTTCTGATGATGACGCTTGATAAATTTTAATAGATGGGTCTAATAATTTAACCGCCTCTAAAACATTTAAAGTTCCTATTCCTGTAACATTTGCGGTATATAATGGTTGGTCAAATGATATTCTTACGTGTGACTGAGCGGCTAAATTATATATTTCAATTGGTTTAACCTCACTAATAACTCGTACTAATGATGATAAGTCAGTTAAATCAGCGTAATGTAATTTAACTTTATCATATACTTTATCCAATCTTGATGTTTGATTTTCTGCTACTGAATTTCTTTTTAAAGTTCCGTGAACTTCATATCCTTTTTCTATTAAGAATTCTGCAAGATAAGAACCATCTTGACCATTAATCCCTGTAATTAAAGCAATTTTATTTTCTTGTGTTTTCATAATTTTCTATAAACCAATTTATTGTTTCTTTTAATCCCTGTTCAATTGGGGTAAATTCAAAATTAGGTAAATACGATTTTAATTTTGAATTATCCGATGGTTTTCTAAATTGACCATCAGGTTTTGTTTTGTCAAATATTACTTTCCCTTTAAAGTTAAACTCATTAACTAATAAATCAACCAAATCTTTAATACTAATTTCATTTGAGTTACTGAATATAATAGGTTCTGATTCATTATAATTGTCTAATGCCCATTCAGATAATTTCGCAATATCTTTAGAATATATAAATTCCCTTAATGGTGTTCCACTACCCCAAACAACAAAATCAGTGTTATCTTTTTGAGCGTTATACATTTTATGCAATAACATAGGGATTACGTGACCGGTGTCTAATGAAAAATTATCATTTGGTCCGTAAATGTTTGTTGGGATTACTGACACATATTCTAACCCATATTGTTCCCTATATGCTCTTATTTGAATATCAGCCATTCTTTTTGCGTATGCGTATGGGTAATTTGAAAAGTGAGGAGCTCCTAAGTGAATTTTTTTCTCAGTTATTGGGTATTCAATATTGTCCGGGAATACACAAGTTGATAAAAATGATACTAATTTTTTAACATTATTTTTTCTGGCCGATTCAATAACGTTAGTGTTAATCATTATGTTATCGTAAAAAAACTCTCCTTTATAATTCATATTGGCACTAAGACCACCTACTTTACCGGCGCAATGAATAACGTGAGTTGGTTTATGGTACTCAAACATTTTATCGGTTTCTTCAATATTTCTTAAATCATACTCTTTACCAATTTTTACATCAGAAGTAATGGAAGAACCAACTAAACCATTACCACCGGTTACTAATAATTTTTTCATATATTTTCGTTAACAATTTTAATCACTTTAGTTATTTCTTCTCTAGTCATTTGATGATTGTTTGGTAAGTATAAACCATATTCGTGTACTAACTTTGAATTAGGTAATTCTTGTTTCCCATATCTTTCATACCAAAATGGATGTTCATTTATTGACCCACAAATTAATGGTCGACATTCAATATCATTATTTTGTAATTCAGATATTAATTTATCAAGATTTTTTGTGATAATTGGATACGAAAAATTGGATACATACGAACCACTTGTCGGTTTAACTTCCCAAAAATCATTTTTGATACCTTCTTTATATCTTAAGTAATTCTTATATCTAGATTCAACAATATGGTCTAATTTATCCATTTGTTGTATTCCGATAAACGCTTGTAAGTCAGTGGCTCTTAAATTAAACCCCGGGTAATAGAATGTGTATAACGACTTAAACTCGTTAACCTTATATTTTTCACGTAACTCCTTTTGTTTTGATGTTGGTAAATCTCTATCCCACCCGTGTGACCTAATAGATAGTAATATGTGGTATAGGTCTTCGTTATCTGTTGATATCATACCACCCTCTATTGTTGACATATGGTGTCCAAAATAGAATGAAAATGTTGACAAATCACCAAACGTACCCAAATGTTTTTCATCATATTTAGAACCAATTGATTCACAAGTGTCTTCAATTAATAAAATATCATTTTCTTCACATAGTTCAATAATTTCTTTCATATGATTAGGAAAACCTAATACGTGAACCAAAATGATTGCCGATGGGTCTTCTTCTTTAATTAACGTTTTTAAATGGTTAATGTCCAAACCTAAATTATCCATATCACAATCACACATAATTGGTGTTAACCCTAATTGTATTGCCGGTGTCACAGTAGTTACCCAAGAAACTGCGGGAACAATAATTTTATTATTTTTTAACTTACCGGATAGTATTAACGAATAAATCGCTGCTAAATTGGCTGAAGACCCGGAATTCACAAATACCGAATACTTACATCCTAACCATTTAGACCATAAGTCCTCAAAAGTTGTTGTTAATTCTCCTTTAGTTAATCTTGGATTGGTTTTTAACCATTCTATTAATTTGGTGATGTCATCAAAATCAATAGTGTCCTTTACTAGTTTAATACTCATATATGTCTTTAATTGTTAAGTTAATTAGGTCGTTATAATCTATTGTTTTTTCGCAACTATAATAACCACCTCTTTTTATTTTTAAGTTATTGGATTCGTCGTATTCTATGTAATCTATAATGTTTTTATTTAATTTTGTAAAGATGTCCTCAATAAACTTTTGAACATTGATTAATTCACCTGAACCAACAATACAATCTTTATTGGTTTTTAATGAAACATCAACAATGTTTTTAGGGTGGGTTAAATCTCTATCAAAATTAATATCACCAATAGATATTTTTTTATCATTCAGTATCGAATCAAATATTTTACCAAAAAGAAACCCCTCTTTTCTATAAACAGAATTAAAGTTAAATGGGTAGATTATTATTACGTTAGAGTAAACATCTCTGTTATGATTGATATAGTTACAAAGAATTTCTTTTGATTTAATATATGGTGAGTAATTATAGTTATACTCATCACTTAGGGAGACACACCCGTCGTATTTATTCCACAATTCTGATGTTGAATAAATGATGACCTTATTTGAGATGTCTTTAAACTTATTGATAACTTCTAACGTGTAATCAAAATTAGTTTTTATAAAAAACTCGTCAGATTCATTTAAAAAAGTTCGTTGTTCGGCAAACAATAAAAAAACTTTGTCGTATTTTTTTGAACAAAGTTTTTTAAAATTAATATCTCTTGATGATATTTTTTCGTAATCATTGGGAAAATAATGGCTTAACTGAGATGTATTCCCAATCACTAAATTACTTAACACCTTTATATAATTTTACCGAATCCTCAATTAATGATTTACCTTGACTTATTGAATTGTCAACCATTCGATTTATTGCCTCAACATACTTGGGTCTTTTACTTTTAAAACAAATATCAATTTTTTTCTTTAATTCAGCAATTTCGGAATCTGTTTTAGCGTCACTAATCGCATCCTCTAAATACCACATTCTACAATGTAATATTGATAATTTTTCAATAACCTCCCCTAAGTTATCGGTTTCAATAATGTCTTTTGGTAATTCTACATTTTTACTATTATTCAAAATGTTTAGAGTTGTAAGTTTTATAATATCCTCTATTTTTTCTCCTATCATAATTTTAAAATAAATTATTTGTTATTGTTTTAATAATATTTTCTTGTTCGTAATTATCCGACCAAACAAATTTTGATTTTAAGTTAGAATAAAATCTAGCTTCATCTATATTGTTATTAAATGAAATATATGTTTTATTACTATCAAGTAAATTGTTTTTTAATTGAGTAAAACAGTAGGGTCCGGATGCTCTACCAACAATTATGTCACAATATGTTGATATTTGACTAATGTATAATAAATCAGGGTATGTGTTAGTTATCTTTTCAACATTAACTATGTTTTTATTTATCTCATTTACTGGTTTTGTGATAATAAATAATACGTCAGAGTTTAAAATTGATAAATTTTTTATTATTGGAAAAAAATCAAAGTTGGGACTTTGTCCTGAGTTCACGTCCCCATTAGATATTAAAACTATTTTTTTAAATTTTTGTTTATAATCTAACATAATTTTTTCAATTAACTTAAAATTAGGTAAATTTTCAAAATTAACTTCAGGTAGACAATCATCGTAATTTGTTATCTTTATATTAAAATAATCACATATTTCTTTAGTTAGTTCCATATGGTTTTCAAATGAACACCCACTATTAATTCGATTTATGTAACCCGGTTGACCAATCCAAGTGTTTATCATCCCATTTTCTATTGTTTTAATAAAATGGTCAGTATATTTTAAATTTTGAGGAATTCCTTTAAATTCATTTATTTCAGGAATATCTAAAAATAATGGGGTGTTTTGGTTGTGATAAAAATCAATGTTAAAATGATTTTTTAATAAATTTATTATAGGTCTACTAAAAAAAATGTCCCCATTATGGAAATGGTTGTATAGTATAATATTATCTTTCATATTTTAATTATAGTTTAATCCTACCCACTTTTTTGATGTGAAGATGTCTCCGTGCCAAAACCTTTCTCTTTTATTGAAAAAGATATTATCAGCATTACTTAGTAAACCAATAAACCAAGAAAAAGTACCTTCACTTAGTATTAAGTTATTATACTTTCTACCTAAATCAATTGTTTCTAAAGGGGTCTTTTCAATTATGTTTAAATTATATTTTTCTGAAATAATTTTTACATTTTTATGATTTGGACTGTCAGAACTTATTACACCATTATATAAATTTATACGATTTAAACAATCTAAATAATATTCTAATCGTATCATATTAGGTGTGTTTTCAATATCACCGATTCTATAGTGTAAAAAAACCCCCGATTTTTTTTCTGTTTGGTCAATAAATATTTTCTTTATATCGTTTTCATAATTAGTTACAAACTCGTTGATTTGAAAAAAATCAGAAAACACGTATTTACATTTTAAAATTTCATCCTTTGAAAGTAAATTCAAAAAATTGTCATTATTTACAATAATTGTTTGTGATGAATATTCAAAATATTCATCATTAATGTTAGGGTTAATATAACTTGTAAAATCACCGGAGCCACTAATTGGTGGGGTTATTAACTTTATCTTAAACTTATTTGAGAAAATTTTAGCCGCCGCATATTGCAACATATTATTACCTAAACGACCGGCATAATTTATAATAACCATATTAAGTTATATTTTATTTTTTTCATCTAATATTATATTTTCCCAATAAGAAAAATTTAATGTATTTTTATCCCAAATTTTATTTTCCTGTTCTTTTATTAAATTATCCATAAGATTTTCATCTTTTAACTTTTCGTTGTCGTCTAAATAAACAACCGGATATATATGATATAATTTTTCATATAATTTTAAATCAAACGTTATTGGGATTCTACCACAATATAAAGTTTCATACACTCTGTGAGTGTCTAAACCGTGACCTAAAGGACAAACAACCGCTCTATAATTAGAAATCTTGGTGTAAAAATGTTTTAAACTATCGTAGTTATTATAATTTTCATATGTCGAAAAATTAACGGTTTCATCCCAATCGATAAAATCTAATTCTATACACAAATTTTTTATTGGTAATCTATGTATTGGATTTGTACCTATATTAAAATTTGCATAAATAAAATTTTTTGGTTCTGTATCTTCAATTTGATTTAATATTGTTTCTTTTACTCTAGCAATTTCATAACCTTGGTCACCTGTTTTACTATCATATGAAGGTTGTAAACCTTCAGGAATCATTTTAATTTTTGGGTTGTCTGAAATCCCATTTTGAGCAAACCATAAATGTAAGTTACTTGGGGCTCTATTAGCCCAACTATCATCTATTGTTGTATCTTCATTTGCCGTTATTAGAATAACTTGATTTTTAAAACTTTGAATAAAATTAAAGGCCATTAATATGTTATGAGTTGTGCCTCTAGTATAAATTATCTTATGGTTATCGTGTAAATCCGAAAACTTGTGAGAATGGATAAAATCTTTCATATGTAAATGTTTTAAATAAAATTTTTAAAATCAGACACCTCTAATTTATTTGGTAAAATTTTTACGTCAACTCCCGTGAGATTGTATATATCCCCCATATAGAGTGGGTGATTTTGTAGGTGACTAGGTCTTGGACCACCGACAGAATTAACTATATGTAACAGTTTTTTATGACCAAAAAATAAAGATAAATGGGCTGGACCACTCATACCTGAATAATATAACAAACAGTTAGGGTTATTTATTAAAGTAGTGAATTCTTCTAAGTTAACATAAAAACTTTTTTTATTATCACAAAACACATCACCATCAAGACCCATAATATAAACGTCTAAATCCATTTCAACAGTAAAAAAATTAACTAAATTTTTAAAAAAATCTTCGTCCATATTTCTTTCAACACACCAAACTCTTTTTCTAAATTGTAAACATACATATTTTTTATCTACAACCTTAGAAATAATATTTGTATTTTTTACAAATGATTTTAAAATATCATTTAATTCAACATTATTTATTTCAGGTAAATCAAACTCGTACGACCCACTAACCGAATCATTAACTAAGTCAATCACTATTTTATCCTCATCTTCTATTTTAAGAAATTCATTCCAAGAAATAACTTTTTTAAAATTTCTTTCATAAAGATATTTTCTATCATCATTCGTGGTTACAACCACGTCTTCGTCTTTAAAAATTCCTAAGTGTTTCATTTTTTTTACTCGAATGTGAGTTACCATTAGTTCCCAACCAAATTCGTAATAAGAATTTAAATCACCGGAATCATCATAAGTAGGGCCTTTTTCTGAAGTTTTTCCAACTATGTAATATTTCATTTTTTTGTTTTTTTAATATATTATTTATCTTCATCAGATAAAATTAATTCTAATTTATCATAATTTAAAAGATTTCTCGATATAAATATCGGAAGTGTCGTGGTAAAGTAAAGAAGGTCCAAACCAAACTTTTGGGAATATGATTTTTTTGTGAATGTTTTTATTCAACCACGCACCCCACCAACCAAATGTACTATTTGCGATAATATTATTATCGCATAACGACATTAAATATATTTCTTCATAATCTTCTAAGTCATTGACAAAAATTTTATTAGGTATAAAATCAAAATTTTCTTTACACCAAGATATATCGTCAGAAAAAATTAAATATATTAAATCACTCCCTAATTTATTAAAGGATTCTTTATAATAATTTATGGGTAATACAGGATGAAACGATTCTAAATGTAAATAATCACCTCTTCTAACGTGAATACTACAAGTTTTTTTATTTAAAACATCACCATACTTTAATTTAACGTTATTAACAATATCATTAGTTGGTCCAAAATATTCTAATATTTCGTTTCTATATTTTTTAAAATATTTTTCACTTTGAAAATATCCGATTAATTTTGTGTTAGATGTAAATTTAGGTAGTTCATTGTATTTAAATTCTTTTTCACCAAAATATTCATAATCAATATCCAAATCACTATAAACAACATTTCTTAAAATATTTGAAGAATATTTACCAAGACCGTAATGAGCTCCGTGATATTTTCTTGTGTCTACTGTCAGTAACATATTATTTTCAATTGATGAAGCATACGCAGTGGATATTTGAAACATTATGTTTCCTAATCCTCCTTTGATGTCTATTGATAATGTATTCATAATTAACTTTTATTTCTATGATGTTCTACTGTTACCGTATTGTTATAAGTTTTTTAAATATTTATCGTATATCCAATCTTCATTAACATTAAATTGTAATACTTTTTCAAAATTTTCTTTAATGTAGTCCATTTTTGAAAAATATAATTCAGGTGTTAAATCATCTAATGAAATATCGTCTAAAAAAATAATACCATTTTGATTGAAATGATTAACTATATTTTTTGTCCCTTTGTAAATTGGAATTGTTCCGGTTGCAAAACAATCTAATATTTTTTCGGTAAAATAAGTACCACACTCATCATTTTCAATACAAACAGAAAACATATAATCAATTAAACCTTCTTCTTTTAATGTGATATGATTATTTATATTTCCGTATATATCTAATTTATCTTTATTTTTTATAGCATAATTATATCTAAATCGTTGAAGTTCCGTAAATCGTTTATCTGAACATATCATTGAAACTAATTTAGTTTTATCATAAATTTTTGGGGTCTCAACCCAAAATCCGTTACCCGGAACCCATTTAAATTTTGGGTGTAACTTAATTAATTCATCATTATATGTGAATATCATTTCATATGTTTCTAAAACTTTGTCTAAGTTATTAGTGACTAAATTAAAAAAATCTGAATTATATTGTGGTGATTCTAAACCCCATAAAAATTTTAGTTTACCATCATTTTTGTCCGATATTCCCGCAAAAATATCTCCATCAATATAAAAAGTCATTGGGTTATTTCTAGTGTTGTATTCCCAAGTTATATATTTTGATTTTTTATACCAAGTTGATGACGGAGCGTGACTAAATTGTAAGGAATTTAGATTTATCTTAATCATTTTTAGTAGTTTTAATGTATAATCCGTCACCCCAAGTTCCTCCGTCCCAAGTAGATTCGACTAACTCAAATCCAAACTCACCTAAAAAACTATTTAATTCGTCCACTTTGGTACACCCAACATAAACCTCATCCCTATTAATTTCTGATATTATATAATCAACATTTTTTAAAAAATTAACAGACCCTTTGAAAACTTCTAATTCATATCCTTGAACGTCGATATTAATAAAATTGTAACTTTCAAAATCTAAGTCAATTTCATCTAATCTTCTCATTTCAACCGTTTCAACATCATTAAATACAATGTGAGGGTATTGTTCTAAATGTAATTTAGGTTTTAATATAGATGATGACATACCACTATTTGCAGTTTCTACAAACATCTCAATTTGTTTATTATCATTACCTAAAGCAAAATTAAATAATTTTGAACCATCAGTAATATTACTTGATAATACATTGAAATTTTTTGACAAAGGTTCAAAGTAAGAAATATTTTTAATATTATTTTCTTTGTAAAGTTGATGTTCTTGTCCATAATGGGCACCAATGTGAATAACTCCTTTAATATTCATATTGTATTTTTTAACTAATTCATTAAAATTTAGTAGCATAATTATTTATTTTATTTATTTATTTTATTTATTTTATTAACCAATTATAATCAACAAATTTATTTTCAATATTTGAAAACCCAATCACTTGTGTTGTTATATTTTTTACGGAAGAATACGAATTATATTTTTTTTGTAAATTAGACATCATAACATCATTTTCAATGGTCATATCTTTTATGTTTTGAATTAACTCTTCAAACACATAACTCTTTAATAAAACACAATGTGCGGTGTAGGTGTTATTTAATTTAATACAATAAGAATTTATTTTTTCTGTTTTAGACCCCATATGATAATTATGATTACCCCCAAAATAAACCATATCCCAATCTTCCGGTATATTTGTCATATACAAATGTAACTCTTTATTAAAATTTTCTAAAAAAACACAATCGTCTTCAATTATTAATATATTATCATTTTTTTCATTAGACCACTCATTATATATTTTTAGATATGTGTGGTTCAATCCTAACATACCATTACTTAATTTTGTTGCATTAATTAAGTCGTTACCGTCAATACCTTCAATTAATTTGTAGGTTTTACATTTAACTTTTTCCAACTCATTAATTATGTGGTTCCTTCTATCAACACGATGTTTAAGGTTAATCACATAGATACTATTTGATAAATTATCTAATGTCATTTTTAAAATTTTTGTTCATTATTTTATTATATAACTCTTGTTGATTATTATTGGCCTCTGTCGACACAGTTCCGTCACTTTCGTGATGGAAATAAGTGAAAAGAGGTTTAGGTATTCTTTTTCCTGAATAACCTTTTAAACCCATTCTAATCCATAAATCATAATCTTCCCACCCTTTTAATGTTATATCATAACCATCACAAACGTCAAATGATTCTCTGTGAAACATTGCACAATTAACAATAAATGGACCTTGTCTTAATCTTTCAAGTGACCACTCGGGTCTTTGTTCAACCCCTTGAATTTGTCCTATGTGATGTGTATCACAATAGACCGGACTAATAGTTTTATTATTTTTTAAAATATTAACACAGGATTGAATGTAATCCGGATGAATTGTATCGTCACCATCTAAAGGTAATATAAACACCCCATTTGAATTTTTCACACCATTATTTCTTGCGGAAGAAGGTCCTTGGTTTTCTTGTTGGATAATTTTAATATTTGGGTGGTCTTTAATACTTTCTAATTTTAATTTAACATAAGTGTCAGTAGACCCATCATCAACAATTACGACCTCTATATTTTTGTAAGTAGAATCAAATACTGATTGTAATGTTTTTTCAAATTGAATCCCATAATTATAGATTGGTATAATAATAGACACCAATGGTAATTTAGGGTTAATCTTATTTACTAGATATTTTGATTCTAATTTAATTGGTAATTGTTGATTATATTTTTCTAAAAATAATAATCTATTCTGTTCCCATTGATTGTTGGTCATACCAATAGAAAGATGTGTTAATGGAACGTTCGAAATTGTACCAACTTTAACTCCGGATAAATGATTACTCATACAAAATGATGTATCATAAAAATGAAATCCGGTAAATGATTCGTCAAAATTAGTTTTTAAATTACTTTTTTTAACAGCAAAGAAAACCCCATCAACGATAACGGAATCTATAATTTTTGACCCAAATGGTTTATTATATTCTGATAACCATTTTTTACCTTCGTGTTGGTGATAAACTTGACCAATCATCTCACCCTGTATATCCCACCATCTTCCGGAACTAGGGTAATATGATGTTCCGGCAACACCTAAAATACCGTATTCAGGTTTTTTGGTAAAATGTTCTAAAACTCGTTTACCCCAATATTCTTTTTCAAAAATAATGTCGTTATGACAAAACACAACAATATCATTAACTGATTCGTTTAAACCTTTGTTATAAACTTCAGTTAAACTATACTGATTATAGTTTGTATATTCTAAAATTTGAACGTTTTTTAAACCAACTGTTTGTAACAAATGTTGTCTAAATTTGTTATTATAGGTTTCGTCTTTATGTGTTGAGTAAACTATTGTAATCATACTATCCCTGTACTACCAAATCCGTTGGCTCCTCGTTCTTTTTTATTTATTTGGTCTACTTGGTTTAAATCAACCCAAGCACCATTAACAACCGGACAAACAACCGCTTGACCAAATTTCATACCTTTAGGTATTTTAACTTCAGTTGGGTTGGTATTGAATATAATACCTTTAACTTCTCCGGTGTATCCGTTATCAACCGTTCCCGGTGAGTTTAAGACCATAAGACCTTGATTAATAGCCAATCCACTTTTAGTCCTTACTTGTATTTCAAAACCGTCTCTAATGTCAAAAGAAAGACCACTAGGGACTAACGCTCGACCAAAGGGAGGTATAACTATATCTTCAACAGAATGTAAATCAAATCCTGAATCACTATCATAATTATATTTTGGGTGAACAGCATCCGGATGGAGTATTTGATAAGGTAACTCTAATTTACCATTACTTTCAACCATTTGTTGTTCAATTTCTTCTAAATCAATATCCATTTCTTTTAAAATGTCGTCATAATCCACCTCACCTGTTTCAGACGAAAATGTTTCTTGTAAATTAAGTAATTTATCCCTTAATTTTGCTAACTCTTCAAAATTATCCATTATTCTAATTCTTTTAATTTTTTTATTACATCAATTAATACCAATACATCACGTTCGCAGTAAGCGGTGATTTCAGGTAACATATTTTTATTCCAATATGCGTCGTGAACTTTATCTCCGGTAACATCACCTTCTTTAGGTGAAGGGACATCCATACAAGAACACATTAGGTCCAACGAACCAATCGCGGTATAAGCTCCATATTGCCAAATTTCTTTGGTATCAATCGCTTTTATCTCCCACGGTTTAGTATCGTAAGATGGCAAAAGTGTTGGAGGCATTAATCCATTTATAATCATTCTTTTTGCCAACATTGGAATATCAAAATTCTTAAGATTGTGTCCACATAGATAAAAATCTAATTTACCACAACGATTAAGTAATGTTTGACATTCTTTTAATAACGCTCTTTCATCATCACCTGAAAATGATTGTTTCTTAATATCACCATTGTCCATTACAAAGGCAACACTAACACAAACAATTTTTGCAAACTCCGGAACTAAAGCTGCTCTTTTTTCAAAAACTTTATCCGCAGAAAATCCGGCGTCTTCCGGAAATCTTTTTTGAAACCAATCAAAATATTTCTCAAATTGACTTGCAACATTAGGATTGTTAACTTTACACTCTGTATAGTTTTTACAACCACCAACCGTTTCTATATCAAGAAACAATATTTTGGTTAAAGGTATTTTTATCATTTTTATTTTATTAAAGATTTGTAAAATTCTGCTCTATTCTTTGTTACAATATTTAAATCGTATTTATCTTTTACTGTATTGTATAACCTTTCACCAAGTTCTTTAATCATATGTGGATTTTGAACCAATTTTTTAATTGATTTAGACCAATCACTATGATTTCTATTTTCAGGGATTAAGATAGCATTTCCTTCTTCGTTAAACTCACCATTTTTTAAACAATGAACTAAGTCAATAGTGTAAGGACCAATTTCAGAAGCGATTAACGCTTTTTTATAAAATCCCGCCTCAATAACTTTTAATTGAGATTTCATTCTGTTAAAGATGTGATTTTTAATTGGTGCCAAAGATATGTCAAATTTTGAATAATTCATAGCATATGTTGTTACCGGTTTAGTCCAAACTCGAACATATGGTAAATCATTACCTGATTTATACTCACTTTCTTTAAATTCTAATAGGGATTTTTTATAATCATCATCAATTGTTTGATAATTGGTTGTAAAAATTTCTTCATAACGAGCCCACACTGTCTCGTGAGGTAAAATTTCTCGTTGTTTTTGTTCACCTGTTTGTGGATTAATTTCAGTAACTGTTCCTCGAGTATCAAACCCACAAATCACATATTGTAATTTATCGTTAATGTCACTATTTTTTTGAACAAACCCCCCAAGTAATTCTAAGTCGTGTAAGTGGGATGACCCTCCTAACCATCCCACTCTGATTTTATCTGAAGGTGGTGTTGGTTGATTAAATTGTAATTCTTTTGGATTAATTGCGTTTGGAAACACAATGACGTTTTTATTTAATTTCTTAATCTCACTTGCAAAAATGTCAGTAGTTGTTGTTACATAACTCGCAACTTTTAAATTTGCTTTGATTTTTTCATCAATTTTATTTTGAACAATAATATTATGAATAGGGTGTTCTTTAGTTGGTAACCAATAATCATCAAGGTCAACAATAACCACAATACCGATTGATTTTAACCACTCAATAATTCGAGGGGCCATATCATAATCCATACCGATTGTTCTATGAGCGTGAACTATCTTATATTTTTTCCAATATTCCATATTATTAATTTGTGGTTCATAATCGATATCTACGTGGAAGTCATCCGGATATAAATTTTGTAAAAATACGTGAGGGTCGACTGACCTAAATTTTCCAACACCTGTTTTGTCTGATGGTAATACTAATACATTAATTTTTTCTTTCATATTATTAAATTATAAAATAAAAAACCCCAATCTTGGTAGAGAGGGGTAATTCTTTAGAGTAAATAAAGCTAAGAGATTTTTTTTATCTTAGTAACCTTACCTTCAAATATATGTTTTCCAACCTTAAAAGAAAACACTTCGTTTGATTTTTGTTCAGATTCTGATAAAATTCCGTTTTCTTGTAAAACTTCCTCGACAACTTCTTTTAACATTTCACGTAATTGTTTATTATTAACTTGAGATTGTTGTGTTGGGGCTTGTTCTCTAACAACTTGTTTTGGTTGATTAACTTGATTCCCCCTTGCATCAGTATTCATTAATCTCGCAGCTTTTTCAACTAATTCATCTGATAATACTGAGCCACCACCTCCCATTGAGTTAGGAATTTCGATTGGGTGCTCAATCATTAATCTTTTAATTGCGTCAGGTAATTTAGATGCCATAACTCTATCACTTGTTAAAGGTTGTGGTGCGGTAGGTGTTTTAGGAATTGATGATAAATATGGTTGTTCTATTTGTTGTGACTCCTGTAAAAATTCTTGAGGTATATTATATGTTCCCCTTACTGGTTCATAATTTTCAACTGATGGTGAGTTATACGAATTCATTGATGGAGACGCATTACCTCTTGGTGTATTGTTATGGGCATCCATTATTTTTTTAGATACCACTAATTTTTCCATTAAACTTAATTCGTTTGTCATAAAATTTAATTATTGTATTGGGTTTTGTCCGAAGACAGCGTTTATAATGACTCTTGTCATACTTTTATCCCCTCTTGGATTGTATCCCGGTTTTGGTTGATTAAACTTATCACCTGAAGGTCTAAAAGATTGTATTTTATCCACTCTGAATAATCTCCACCCCGGTAAAGGTTGTTCTCCTTTATATGCGGTATGAGAAGCTCCTTCTTCATCCCAAGCACGTAACACAGGGTTTCCGGCTTTTGAATATCCGAAACAAACGGGTTCAATATTTCTTAAACCACGTCCTCCCGGTTCATCACCATCGTAATAGATTATTATCTTATCTTTATTTTTGATTGCGTTTACAACAGAGTCGATTGACGCTACTTCTAAAATAAGGGATTTAACTGTGTTGTAAAGTTTCATTATGCACTTGGAGTTGTATAAGGTGCGTTTGGTTTATATTCATTAATTACTAATTCAGCGTTTCTTTCCTGAATATCTTGAATTGCTCCCGCCGATTGATTAAAAATATCTAAAAAATTACCGGTCCCTTTACCTTGAGCATCACCTGTTGCCAAAGCGTCAGGGTTAACCGTAGAATATTCGTTAGCGGTTTGTTTATAATCATTCTTTGGGATTAACATTGCTCTTTGCATTACCGCGATTTGAGACAAGTCATTAGTTGGTTGTTCGAAATTTAATGGTTCATTTACTGGCATAATTATTATATTTTTTGCATTAATTCGTTTATTCTTTTTAAGCTTTCGGTAATTGCCGTATCAAATTTATTAATAGATGAGTTATGACTTTGACTTGGTCTATTCATACTCATCATACCATCTTTTTCGTGTGGTTTAATATATTGATTTGGTAATACTTCCGATGTTGAGGTTTTACGAGCATCTATTGTATCTCTATCACCTTTTAAAGTACTTTCAACCCAATTTTTAACATAGTGCCCCCCATTTAATATATGAGGTATTTCGTCTTGGTGTCCGTTGAAATTATCAAACCAATTCTTCATACGTTTTAGTTGTTGATAAGTAATCTCACCTTTCTCACGTAAATCTTTATTACGTTTGAATCCTTCGGTGGTTTCATCAACTTCTCCAACGGCTTTGGAACACTGGTCTAAGTATTCAAGAACATCTTGTGGGACCGGATA
>Ga0114975_10001626_pt1 | contig 15853 bp, 16 predicted proteins | sample S_130626_EF_Meta_FD_87031 | JGI IMG/M metagenome (GOLD analysis project Ga0114975, IMG submission 87031) | Freshwater microbial communities from Lake Simoncouche, Canada to study carbon cycling - S_130626_EF_MetaG | ecosystem: Environmental > Aquatic > Freshwater > Lake | place: Lake...
AGATCTACCTACCCCCGCTTCGGGAGCGACAGGACGACATTCCGCAGCTTGCCAACCATTATTTGAGGCAGTACGCACAGAAATACCGCAAAAACTTCCAAGCCATCCGGCCACAAGCCATGGATCTGCTGCAGCGCTACAACTGGCCTGGTAATATTCGAGAGCTTCAGCATGCCATTGAGCGGGCGATCATCATGGCAGATGGAGATGAATTGGATAGTCGGGACTTCTTTTTCCTATCCGCCAAGCCGGCATCCGAAAAGGTGCAACAGAGCAGCACGCTAAATTTGGATGACATGGAACGCACGACCATTCAGCGAGCCATAGACAAAAACGGGGGAAACATCTCCAAGGCGGCCAAGGAACTGGGACTCACACGCGCCTCGTTGTACAGAAGACTGGAAAAGTATGGATTATAAAGTTGGCTTACTCGGCCGCATCGGCTTACTCACAGCCACCCTCTTTCTGATGGCTTACTCCCTTCTGGGAAATTGGGGGGTCTTTGCGACTTCCCTATTTCTGATTGTGGCAGGGATTCAGCTGATTTTTTTGGTGAAGTATGCGGAGAGCTCCTTCAAAAAAGTTCGCCTATTCCTCAACAACATCAAGCAAGACAAGTACAGCCAGCTTTACCCGGTCAAGTTTGATGGGACAGAAACCGATGACCTGCACATTGAATTCAATGCCATTTTGGCCAAGCTCAAGGAAGACCAGGCAGAGAAGGAGGCCAACTACCAGTATTTCCGCTCCGTATTCAAGCACCTGAGCATTGGTTTGATCACCTTTGGAGAGAATGGAGAGATTCAAATCCTCAATGTGGCCGCCAAGCGCATGCTGCAAGTGGAGGACCTGAAACAAATCCAGGAGGTGGAGCACCTCAACAAAGAACTGCACCAAGCCATACAGCAACTGCGGACTGGAGGCAGTGAGTTGATCAAGATTGCACACCCGGACGGGATCATGCAGCTATCCGTGTATGTGATCGAGCTGCTGATGCGTGGAGAGCGATTCAAACTGGTTTCCCTCCAAAACATCCAATCAGAGTTGGAGGAAAAAGAAATGGAGGCTTGGCAAAACTTGGTGAATATCCTCACGCACGAAATCATGAATTCCATTGCACCGATTTCTTCGCTAGCGGGAACACTCAAGGGAGAGTTGGAACAAAAACAAGAACAAAAAGAAGGATTGATCCCCGCCGATATGGAGGATTTTTTGCTGGGAATTCAGACTATCGAAAAGCGCAGCGAGGGCTTAATCAGCTTTGTATCCGATTTCCGAAGCTTGGCCCATGTGCCAGCACCCAAGTTCGGAAGTATCCCATTGGCCTCGCTCTTTGATCAGTTGGAACTCTTGTTGCAGCACCAATTGGAAAGACAAGGCATACAGCTTCACAAAGAGCTACAACCTCGGGAATTGGTACTTTTTGGAGACCAAACGCAGATTGAGCAGGTCCTGATTAACCTCATGCATAACGCCATTCAAGCGCTAGAGGATGCTCCGCAAAAAGAGATTCACCTCAAGGGATTTATTGACGAAGCGGGGAAGATTATTGTAGAGGTAAGCGATACAGGCAAGGGCATCGAAGAAGAAGCCTTGGGCAAGATTTTTATTCCCTTTTTTACCACCAAACAGAAAGGGTCGGGTATTGGCTTGAGTTTGTCCAAGCAGATTATGCGGCGCCATAAGGGTAACATTCAGGTTCGCTCCGAACTAGGCCAAGGAACGAGCGTGAAGTTGATTTTTAATGGATAGACAACCTTGGTGATCCTGAGACTTATTTGGAGATCTCCAAAATCTGGCAGTGAATCCTTAGGGCTTTCCTTTGAACAAGCGAGTACCCAATTCCGGAAAGCGATAAACTGCAACCAACCAGAGTACTGCCTGAATGATGCAAGGAATGAGTACCGACTCCCCATGTTCGAGATGCGTAGCAATCGCTCCGCCTAAGTAGGCTGCAAGCAAGAGCGTACCCAAAATGCCCGTTCGGGGGAGTATAAAAAGAAGTACCGCTACGATTTCAATCGCTCCTAGTGCGTAATTGGTGGTTGCATCGAGACCAAAACTTTCTGCCATTTTCAAGGCTTCGGCATCCGCCATAAACTTGCCTACTGCGCTTGCTACAAATACGAGAGACACCAAGGTGGTGAGTATCCCGTTAATCCATTTTTTTGACATGAGCTTGTTACGATTTAAGTCTTCAATTTAACTAGTTCCCTACTTAAATTCTTCCAACTCGAAAGTAAGTATCTTAATTTCTGAAGTTATTCTGCTAAATGCAAACAAAAGATTTAATCCTTCTTCTAGAAAAAAGGGCTTTCCTGATTTCGAAACGAGTCACAAATACAAAAGAAAAACGTAACAAGATCTTCCTTAGCTTCTTTTTAATCTAAATTTTATAACAGTTTTTTTTATCAATATGATTTCAATTTTTTATTCTTTAGTCAAAAAACGAAACTAAAATTTTATATTTCAGCCATCTAATCCTACTCTAATTTTATGCATTTACTGAACAAAACACTTCGCCTTCTGGCATTCCTCATGCCTTTACTATTCGGTATGGCATGTTCTGAAGAAGAAACTACTCCTACAACCCCTACTACTCCAACATCAGATACCACGGTGCCTGCGGTCTATAAAAAAATCTATGGGGCATCAAGTATCACCAGCGATGGTACCTTCATTACCATAAAAACCAACGGAGTTCCTGACCACAAGAGTCCCTATTTTGCTTCAGGAAATAGCCTGTACATCGCCTACTCTGGAACTACTTTTGGAGGGTACAACTTTGCAAAAAATCCAAATTCAATCGTGGAACAGTCCGTGATTTATAAAATTCCGATCAACCCAAAATCCGCAACCACTAAATCAGCCACACCACTAGGTAGAATCGGCGTAGCCTTAAATGGCGTTGCCTTTTTCAACCAATATGCGGGTCCCAACAACCAAGAATTGACGGGAGAAATGGCGAGTTTTGATCAGTTTTACGGCCATCCCCAACAATCTGGTGTTTACCATTACCATGTGGAGCCGCTTCACTTGACCCAGGTGAAATCCACCAAATCAGGTTTGATGGGCTTCTTGATGGATGGCTTCCCAGTCTATGGTCCGCAGGAAGAGAATGGAACTACCGTGGCTAACGCCAGTTTGGATGTGTATCATGGGCATACTCATGCTACTGCAGACTTTCCTGCTGGAATCTACCATTACCATTTTACGACAGTGGCACCTTATTTAAATGGAAATGGGTATTATGGAACCCCAGGTACCATTTCTCAATGATTAAATACCTGCTCATTATTGGTTTGCTTTGGAGCTGTTCCCCCTCTCCCACTAGCTCCGAAATCGTAGTGGAAAAGAAGTATTTTCCTTCGGGAAAAATCATGGAAATCCGGCATCTCAAAAACGGCATCCGAACGGGATTGCAAACCGCTTACTGGGAAAATGGAAACAAGCGATTTGAGTATACCGCTGCCAACGATGCTTACGAAGGGGAGTTAAAAGAATGGGATGAGCAGGGACGATTGTTCCACTTGGGCCATTACAAAAATGGGCAAGAGGAAGGGGAACAAAAAATGTGGCATGCCGATGGAAAGATTAGGTCAAATTTTGTCATTATCAAGGGCAAAAGATATGGATTAATGGGCACCAAAAACTGTATAATCATCGATGAGAAATTTTTTGATAACTAGTTTACTTTGGTTGACTTTTGCTTGTTCACAGCCCCAAAAGTCAACCATCCCCTTTTACAACAGCCCCGATTTTACGCCCTATTTTATCACCGAAGCTGAGGCCGAGACCCAAATCAGTCATAGAATCAAGCCATTTGCGTTTTACAATCAGGATAGCATCTTGTTTGACAGCAAATCTTTGGAAGGCAAGGTCTATGTGGCTAATTTCTTTTTCACCCAATGCAACAACATTTGTCCGGACATGACCGCACAATTGAAACGCATCGAAAAGGCTTTTCCAGGCAATCCACAGGTGGTGCTTTTGTCTTTCTCGGTAACACCCTGGATTGACGATGTAAAAACCTTGCAAAAATTCAGTGAAAAAAATCAAATCTCATCCTCGAATTGGAACTTGATCACTGGTTCGAAGGAGGAAATATACACCTTGGCAAGAAAATCATTTTTCGCGGAGGAGTCCATTGGTTACAATAAGGAAACTAAAGAGTTTTTGCATACCGAACATTTTGTGCTAGTAGATCAAAAAGGTCGGATCCGAGGGATCTACAACGGCACCATGGCACTAGACGCAGAACAGTGTATTGAAGACATGCAGGCTATTTTGAAGGAAGGATAAGGACTAAGGAAGGATTCAAAATTCAATAATTGGAACAGAGTTTTTCCGATGCCATTCTACCCCACTAAATTAAAGCTGGAATCTAGAAGGCATAGCTTAAAGTCAAAATCCCCATTCTTCCCACTTGAGGTCCTGCCACAAAGGAATAATACTTCTTATTTAATAGGTTGGTTCCTGCAATTTTTAAGGAAAGTGGCAACTTGGCAATCGCATAGTGCAGGTGCATATCCAAACTACCGTAAGCCGGAACCCAATCGTTTACCAAAAAGGATTGCCAGTAATACCTACTTTGCCAACGGTAATGGATTCCTCCTCCCAAATTTTTTACCAATTTTTTCGCGATAAGGCCCCCATTGAAGGTCCATTCAGGCGTATTGAATCCGTCTTCTAGACCATCTACTTTGGAAGAATTAGTGAGCTTCGCATGGGTTGCATTTCCCATTAGGGACCAATTCGAATTCAGTCGGAAGTTGAACCCAAAGGAAGCTCCCATCGAGGTGACCGTGGAGGTTGAATTGGTCCAGACCCGATAGGGGGTTTGCAAACTTTTTTCATTTAATGCAAAAGGGATCGAATCGAGCACAGTGGTTTTTGGGACATTCACATTCACTTGGGCGATAAACTTTTCGAAGCGGCTCAAATAAACATCCATCGTCAGCTCCAACCGATTACCTAAAAGGCTTCCTCGGTATCCCCCTTCCACCGATTGAATTCGCTCTGGTTCAATGTAGGTATAGGGAGTCTTAACCAATTTTCCTTTATTCTTTGCAATCGCTTCCGAGACCGGTAGGCCTGCTGTATTCGAATCCCGAAGCACGGCGGCTTGAAAATTGGCAATGGAAGAAGCCAAATAGGAGTTTTCAAAAACACCGGAAGATAGGATGGGTAGCCCTCCAATTCGCTTAACTCCACCACTGTTGATGTTGGCAAATGCTTCAAAAATACTTGGGAAGCGGTACCCTTCCTGGTAGCCTACCCGAAAGCTATGCTGCTCATTGGGTACATAAACAGCACTTATCCGTGGATTGGAGGTCCACCTGAAGTAGTCATTTTTGTCTGCGCGTAGGACCAGTCCCACCTGAACTTTATCCTCCCAAAACTTCTTGGATAGGGAGATATACCCTCCAGTTTTTGAATAGCGGATGTTTTCAGTTTCCTTTCCCTTCACGGGGTTTACAAAATAATTGCCATCCGCACCGATGCTGTAGGTTCTGTGGTCTATCCCCAGCCACATTTCCAACTTCAAGGGTTGCAAGAATTGGGGAGAGAGTTCGGTTAGGTTGGTTTGCAGTTCACCGTGATAAAATCGCGCCTTGACTTTTAGGGCCGCACCTTGGTCCCAATTGTTGATCTGCTGGAGTTTGGCCAGCAACTCTTGAAAGGGCATGGTACCCGGTTGGTACCGTCCCAAATCCGCTACTTGCCGGGCCTGTAAGTGTGCTGCACTGGGGTTAAGTCCTGTTCCTGAAGCTGATTCAAAAGCTGAAGAATAGGTGGCAAACCAGTCCTTGTCCGATCTATAACTGCGGTCGATATTTTCAGCCATGGACCGTAGGTTGTAGGAGTCTCCCGTGTTTTCAGAATTGGTATAGGCTCGAATGGAAAGGGACGGCGATTGATAGCGGATTCCGTGCTGCTGCACGAGGTAATCTTGGAGTCGAAATCGATTTGCTCTTTGGTACACATTGTCCATAAGAGCTACTCGGTAGGTGTAACTCAATTCTGAGTTTGGAGTGGGTCGAAAAAACAAGCCCATATCCCCTTTTCTATTGCTGATGGAATAATCGAGCAACTCCTTTTCAGCATAGCCTGTGCGAGAGACTAGATAGGATTTGCCTTGCAATCGTAGGGATCTTCGGTTTGGGGATTCGTCGCCGTACCAATTGACCAAATCTTTTCCTGGATTGGCATCACCCAATAGCCCCGTGCTGCTGTTGGCCTGGGGAAAAATATCGGTTGCATTAGATGCCTCCCAATCTTGCCCTTTCAGAAAAGAGGCATTCAACTTGATGGCAAACTTGGAAGAAAACGGGTGGGCAAATCTCAATGTTGACTCTGTGAAGGGCTGAGTAGTCATTCCCAATTTTTGTTGAAATGAAAAACCTGGGAATTCAAAAGGTGATCTGCTGATCAAGTTGGCAAGGCCATTCACGGTATTCATCCCATACAGGGCGGATGCGGTACCTGTGACTACCTCTACCTGCTCTAGGTCCAAATCAGTGGGGCCCAAGGCATTTCCTATTGCCCCTCCAATATGTGGGGCTTGGCTGTCCATTCCGTCTACCAATTGGGAAAATCGTACGTTGGTGGTTTGAGAAAAACCTCTTGCATTCAATACCTTAAATCCCAAACTGGGCGTGATGACCTGCAAACCCTGTACCTGTTCCAAGGCATCAAAAAAAGAAGGAGCTGCGCTGCGATTCGCTTGTTCACGGGTTAATTTAACGATAGAAACAGGCGCATAGCGAAGTGGTTCACTGATTCGTGAGGAACTGATTACAACCTCTATCAAATCATTTTTCGTGGTGTCTACCTGTGCAACAGCAGCTAATCCAAGGAAAAAAAGAAAAAAAGTGAAGAGTAGGCGCATTGCATTGGATATGTATTCAAATATATCACGAGGATTTAAGTCCCCAAAACAGATAGTTGTATTGCTATTAGTCTTCAATAGAACTTCCCGAGTCTGCAGGACAATTTCTTCAGCTTTAACCCTAGATTTTGTTGATTACTGATAATTAAATGAGAGTTCATTCAAAATTTAAAAAATAATGTACTTATTTAAAGAAATTTTTAACCTATTATTATACACACTAAAACAAAAAAAGTATGAACAGAACCCTTATCTTTTTGATTGCTCTATTTTTGATGACGGGCTGTGCCACGATTTTTACAGGCACCAGAGACCGCATCTCGTTTGTCTCTACTCCATCGGGAGCAGTTATTTACAAGGATGGCATAGAAATCTGCACCACCCCTTGCAACTACAATGTCAAACGGAGTTTGAACGATACCGAAGTAGAGTTTAAGTTGGACGGCTACGAAACCCGCCTCATCACCCTAGACAAGGAGTTAAACCTAGTCAGTATCATCAACCTTGGAAATCTGTTTGGCTGGGGCATCGATGCCCTATCTGGCGCAGTGATGAAGTACGACCGAAGATCCTACGACATCAAACTCAGCCCAGAAAAGTCAGCTTCGGTCTTGCAACCAAACCGCATTGATATTGATACCAAGAGCAATAAAGTAACGCTCACCGTACAGCAATAAGCCAAGAGGGCTGCCACTAGAAATGATATGCCCCCAAAAAGTTAAACACTTAGTGGGGGCATTTCTGTACATAGGAAAACAAGTTTAGCACTCGGGAATTAAGAAATTATTTCCCTTAGAAAATCAGCCATATCAGGTATCTTTTTTTCAATAATATCAAAAACGATATCGTAATCAATTCCAAAGTAGTGATGAATTAACTTATCTCGAGTACCAGCCATCTTCTTCCATTCGATCTGAGGATAGTCTGATTTAAACTCTTCATCAATTTTCTTTGCTGCCTCTCCGATGATTTCCAAACTTCTAACTAGTGCTCGGCAAAGGACTTCGTCACTTAGGACTTCATTTTTAGATTTTCCCTGAACATATTCTAAAATGAATTCAGATTCAATCAACATGTGACGAACCAACTCGAAATTAGAGGCTGACATTTTCCACCTCATTTAAAATATGTGGAGCGATAAACTTACTCAAGGACTGGGGTGTAACTAATTCCACTTTTCTTCCCAATAGTTCCTCTAGAAAAAAAGAGAGCTCCATAAAATTATCAAAGGTCTTTTGCTCAGGGATAAAATCAACAAGCAAATCCACATCACTTGTTTCGGTGAACGTACCTTTTGAAAAAGAGCCAAACAAGCCCAAATTACAAACACCATACCCTTTAATCACCTCACTATTTGAAGTGATCGCAGCCAAGAGTTCTTGTTTGGTATGGAGTTTATTTCGATTCATAGATTAAGCTAAATGTAGGTTTTTTCAACAAAAAAACCACCAGAAAGAGCAATTCGAAACCTCGCCCTTCTCAACTATTCAAGATATACCACTCATTAGTTGAGTCGGAGTTTTGAAAAATTTAGGACAGCTCTTTTATTTTTTTAACTCAATTCGCTCTCCTTCAGTTGCCACACCAAAACCGAGATTTTTTACTTGCTCCCGCTCCAACCCCTCAAAAATTAGGGGATTGGTATGGTTGAAGTGGATAAACTTGACTTTCCGCCTCTCGCTCTCCGAAAGCAGGGCAAACAGACTGATGGTTTCGGAAACAAAAGGATGCGGGATCTCACTCATATTTCGGTTGGGCAGCTCCCCATCCTCGTAAAAAGTAGCATCAAGCAATGCCACATCCACACGGGCTACTTCGGCTCTAATATCCCGTTCCCACAGCGGCCACTTGTCAATGTCTGGGATAAATAAAAGACTCTTTTCAGCCGTTTCAATTCGAAATCCTACGGTCTCCGAAAACTCATCCCGATGGGGCACTTTCATGGGAGTGACCCGAAGATTGGATGCCAATTGAATGGATTTATCCGCTTCCATCAGGATGAGCTTTATATTACCCAGAGACACCAATTGACTCCAAGGGGCATTGGTTTCGAGGAATTCCTTCATCTTGGGCATCACATATACTGGCATTCCTTGAGCACCCATGGCCTCACGACCGAGCTGCAGCAAACCCGCATAGTGCCCCATGTGCGCATGGGTGAGAAAAATGCCAGAGAGGTTGGAGGAACCAGAAGCTTGCTGCAGTTGCTGCAGTTGGGCAGTGAAATCAGGAGTAGCTTCAAACAGCCAATTTTGTCCACTTGCTTGATCGGTAAGCCCAAGGCTCACGACCTGTCGCTTCTTTTCCTCTCCCCTCCAGTGGCGCAGGCAATGCTCGGCATTACAGCCCGCCTGCGGATAGCCCCCATCCTGAACAATGCCCAACACGGTGACGTATTGAGATTGCATACCATTTAGCTCCTTGATTTGCGCAGTCGTCAAAATCGGGGCTAGGAAAAAGACGATGGAGCAGTAAAAATTTGTGATTTTCATTAACCGAAAATTAGTTTGAAAACCATTGAGTAGGTAGGCCACATTGAAATTTGGCTAGATTTTAACACCTCCAGCAGGCCTCATTTCCCTCAATAATACTGCGACAAATCCAAGGTAGTGCCATTCATTTCTCTGGAAATCTTGGTGATGACTCTTTTGGTTTTTCCGTCGTACACTACCTCACCTACATTGCCTACAAAACTAGCAGTCGTGAAGGGACTGACACCGGAGCAGCATGCACCACTACCGGGCTGAGTACCTATGCCAATCGACACTGGAATATTTTTTGAGCCGGTTCCTTTGATCTTGAAACTGACACGTTCTGCACTGAATACCGTGGGCTCTGTCTCTGAGGTTACGAAAGAGGATGCAAAGACTACGCTTGTTACAACCAAAAAAGCTACTAGGAAAAGGGAGGTCTTTTTCATTCTGAAAAGATTTTGAATGGGTTTAATGATCACCTAAGCTAATAAAAATGCAACAATCAAACCAAGCCCTCCCCCAAATCTTGTGAAAATCGGGGAGAACTGATTCCAGAGAATCAAACTATACGGTACCCTCAGGTTAGTTTTTATCTAACCGTGAAAAGGTAGCGCAGTCAATTTATTTCTACCTTTCCGAAAACCCACAAAGATCCAAATGATAAGGAAGTGCTTGAGTTCTTTTCTGGCAATTGTTTTCACCGGAGTCTTTTTTTTGTACGGAAAAGAGACGCATGCGCAAGATGTCACGCCCATAGAAACAGAGTCCGTGTCCTTTATCAGTCAGGGAGTTCGCCTTTCGGGAACCATTTACATTCCTAAAATTTCACATGCTGCAGTGGTACTCGTTCACGGATCAGGTCAAGAGCCGCGAATGCATGAATTCGCAGCCCTGTTGGCAGCATCGGGTTGTACGGTGCTTACCTACGATAAACGCGGCGTTGGGGCCTCAGAAGGAGTGTATGCAGGCCCTGAAGTAGGAACCAATAACATCGATTCTGCCAACCTCCACCTCTTGGCACAAGATGCCAGTACTGCGGTGAACTTACTCAAGCAAAAACATCCAAGCCTTCCCATTGGTCTTTTGGGATTTAGTCAGGCTGGATGGATCATTCCCCTTGCTGCCATCGACAATCCCTTGGTGCAGTTTATGGTGCTATTTAGTGGACCCACGCTCACCACCTTGGAGCAACTTCGATTCCAGTTTTATACCGCAGGTAGAACCGATTTTTGGGAGCATCACTCCGAGGCGGATGCGCGAGAACATGTGACAACCGATCCGGATCGGTTTCAATTTGCCCCTACGGACCCCAAAGAGTCCCTTGCCTCACTATCCATTCCCGGACTTTGGCTATTTGGGGGAAAGGATATCCAGATTCCTGTAAACCTCTGTATCGAACAACTCCAAACACTGAAAGCCCAGGGCAAGCCCTATGACTATACCCTCTTTCCAGAGTTAGGACATCGTACCGGGTTTGCCGGATCAGCCCCGGTAGCGCTCGCCATCGAATGGATCAAAACAAAAAGGCAGGATTTTAGTGATAGGGACAACTTTGAACCACATTAAAAAAACTAGAGGATATTACGACCAGAATGTAGTAAAGGGGATTGAATTCCTACCTATTTTAAACTCAACAATTCCCTCAAAATGAGTTAGGCGGGGCAGTCATCGTAGTACCATCCACTTAAAATTCCTTCTCCACTTGCTACTCTATTTTTTCAATATTACTGTTATTTGAATTCCCCGTAGGTTTTAATGCCATAAAAATAACTTTCTCGTAATGAATTCATAACCAGAAACAAAACTAGGTCTCCTTACATGAATTTAATTTTAAGAAAAAATAAAAAATCATGAGACAGATCGCATTAGTAGGTTTAGCTTTAGTTTGCTTCAGTTGCCTAAAGGAAGAAAATGATCCAATCCCTTTGGAAAATACAGTCAATGAGGACATCGCTTCCTACCAAGAAATAGGGTCTATTGGCCTGGGAGGCCTAGGTGCTGCGGAAATAACCACCTTTGATCCTGCCACCAAGCAACTTTTTGCAGTCAATAATGGCGCAACTGCCAATAAAATTGATGTGATTGATTTATCTAATCCCGCAGCCCCCACTTTGTTAAAGTCAATCCCCCTTGCAACTTATGGAGGTTATGTGAACAGTGTGGATGTTTATGATGGCAAGCTCGCTGCGGCAATCGAATCTACCAACAAGCAACAGAATGGTAAAGTTGTCGTTTTTAATACCACAACTTTAGCAGAAGTGAAAGTAATTGAAGTGGGTGCTTTACCAGACATGGTCACCTACTCTAAGGATGGAAAATACATTCTCACAGCCAATGAAGGCGAACCGAATGATGCCTACACCACTGACCCAGAAGGAACAGTTTCGATCATTAAAGTGGCAGATTATTCTGTTAAGACGTTAAATTTCGCTGCATTCGAAAGTCAATTAGCTGCGCTAACTGCAAAAGGATTTCGGATTTATGGTCCAGGTAAAAATTTCTTAAAAGACATCGAGCCTGAATACATCACCGTTTCGGATGATTCCAAAACCGCCTGGGTAACGCTACAAGAAAACAATGCCATCGCAGAATTAGATATCGTTGGGGGTGTTTTCAAGAAAATTACTCCACTAGGATTTAAGGATTATGGAGCTGCGGGTAATGAAATTGACCCAAGCGATAAAGACACTAAGGTAGAATTCAGATTGGCAGCCAATGTATTCGGTATTTATCAGCCTGACGCAATTTCCCAGTATACGTACAACGGCATTCCCTATTTATTTACAGCAAATGAGGGTGATGCTAGAGAATATACTGGATTTACAGAGATGCGAAGAGTGGGAGCAAGTGCACATGTCCTTGATGCCACAAAGTTCCCCACAGCGAGTACCTTGAAAACAGATACGCAGCTTGGAAGATTGAATACCACCACTACCTTGGGTGACACCGATGGCGATGGCGATTTTGATGCAATTTATACTTTAGGAGCCCGTTCTTTCAGTGTGTGGAATGGATTAACAGGCGATCAGGTATTTGATAGCAAAAATGAATTAGATAAAAAAGCGCTTGAATTGCTAGTATATGACGATGGTAGAAGCGATGATAAGGGAACTGAACCTGAGGCAGTGACGGTAGGAAAAGTGGGAAGCAAGCAAATTGCCATCGTGGGACTCGAGCGTGCAGATGCCTTTGCCATTTATGACATCACCATTCCTACTGCACCAGTATTTGTGAAATTAATTAAAACGGGTGATGCTCCAGAAGGAGTATTGTTTATCCCAGCAGGTAAAAGCCCAATTCAACAAAGTTTGATTGTTGTTTCTAGCGAAAATGATGGATTTGTAAAAATCTACAAAGCAACCAAGCTGTAATTCATTACTGATTTCACTCGAAAGATGCAGCTTAGCTTACGCATCTAGGTATAAAAAAAATCCCTCCGCTGCGGAGGGATTTTTTAGTTTATCGCTTTTTATAAACTATTCTCTTCCATCTAATAGATTACCCAGCCCTCCTAAAACACTACCCTCTTCTTTTCTTGTGGATCCACCATATTGCATGATGCGTCCTGCAAGTCTACTGATGGGAAGTGATTGCAACCACACTTTTCCTGGGCCTTGCAATACCGCTAAGAATAAACCTTCTCCGCCAAACATAAAGTTCTTAATTCCCTTTACCATTTGGATATCAAAATCAACTCCTGCAGTGTAGGCTACCACACATCCTGTATCTACCTTAAGCACTTCACCAGGCAGTAAATCCTTTTCCACGATGTATCCTCCCGCGTGGGCAAAGGCAAGTCCATCACCCTCTAGCTTCTGCATGATAAAACCCTCCCCTCCAAAGATCCCTGTACCCAATTTCCTTTGAAGTTCAATGCCAATGCTTACTCCTTTGGCGGCACATAAAAACGCATCTTTCTGCGCGATAATTTTTCCTCCCAATTGCTTTAGGTCGAAAACGATGATTTTTCCAGTATAGGCAGAGGCAAAGCTTACCTTCTTTTTTCCTTGGCCCACATTGGTAAAGGCAGTCATGAACAAACTTTCACCTACGAGTAATCGCTTTCCTGCACTGAATAATTTGCCCATAAATCCACCGGATTGCTCTTGGCTTCCATCGCCAAAAATCGTTTGCATTTCAATGCCACTTTCCATCATCATAAAGGCGCCGCTTTCTGCGATGGCAGTTTCATTTGGGTCTAACTCAATTTCAACAAATTGGAGTTCTTCTCCGTAGATTTTGTAATCAATTTCGTGGTTGCTAATCATGATGATTTTTTTTGAGTGAATAAGTAGTTTCTAATTTAAAGAAAGGAACTGAATAGTTGGTTGAGGGGATGGATTATTTAATCTTCCGAAAAGTAGATTTCCTTGGTCTAGTCAAACCTTTAGCTGTCCTTTTTCCACACAATCCCTCGTAGGCAAAACATTCCCTTAAGTATAACTTCTAGTAATTTTTTTGATTTATACGATCAAAGCTCCCTTACCCGGATATTTCTAAAATATACTTTTTGCCCATGGTGTTGAAACATAAGGTGCCCCTCCTTATCTGAGTGGAAATTGGGGTTTTCTTTAAACTTGCTTCCAGACAACAGGGAATCCATTTCTGGGCTGCCTATTGTGAATTCCAACACTTTAACTCCATTGAGCCAATGCGCTACATGACCTGATTTGTGCGAAAGGACAGCCTTATTGAATTCCCCTATTGGTTTAAGCTTTTTGTTTTTTGGAATGATCAAGTCATACAAGGAACCTGCGGATCGGATGGCGGTGGTATCGTAAAAGTAGGTGTCCTCCAAAATCTGAATTTCAAAATTATCCATCCAATTTGGGCTATTGCCGTTACCTGCCTCCATCGAAAGGTTTTCTTGCATGTGAAAGAATACTCCAGAATTCGCTGCCGTATCTACTGCCCACTCGTATTCGAGTTCAAAATCCTTGTATCTTTTTTTGGTAATCAAATCCCTATTCAAAGTGTCTGGGTTGGTCATCAAAATTCCGTTTTCTACAATCCAAACCCCCTGAGGAAAATCATTTATTCCATAGCCTCGAAATGCATCCGTAGATGAGCCATCAAATAGGACTTCCCATTCCTTTTCAGCTAGCACATCGGCCTCTTTTTTGGATGGATTGCAGGCTAAACACAGCATTGAAACCAATGCAATAGTAAGGAATTTACATGCATTTAAATTGGATGGTGACAAGTGAAATGGGCTCATTGTATTTTTAACGATTTATAAAACTGATTCCAAAGGTTGTTCCCTAATCCTAAAAGCGCGGCTATTTGCATTAATTGTTCCAATTGAATCTAATTCAATTTCAACAAATTGAAGTTCTTTACCATTGGTTTTGTAACCAATATCTTAGCAACCTATCCTAATTTTTTTGAATCAGTGAATTTATTTCTAATTTAAGAAAAGGAGCTGATTTCAACGTAAAAACTGATCCATGAAAAGAAATATACTACTGCTGACCCTTTGTTGCTTTCTCTCTTTTTCGAGCCTTTTTGCACAGGATAAACCTGCAGCAACCCTACCGAACATCGTTTGGATTGTGTGCGAGGACATGTCCCCTCATTTGGGATCTTACGGAGAAAAGGTGGCTAAAACTCCCATTTTGGATCAATTAGCCAAAGAATCAGTTCGCTATACACAAGCCTACTCAACCGCCGGAGTTTGTGCTCCCAGTCGCTCTGCGCTGATTACTGGTAATTACCAAACTTCCATCGGTAGTCATAACATGAGGACCTTAGGAACTTCAGCTTCGCCCTCGAGTGATTATCCTATAGGCCTAAAACCCTATTCAGCTGTAATTCCCGAAGGGGTGAAATGCTTCCCAGAATATTTGCGAATTGCAGGCTATTATTGTACAAATAATGCCAAAGAAGATTACCAATTTCAGGCTCCTGTCACGGCTTGGGATGAAAGTAGCAAAAAAGGGCATTGGAGGAATCGTCCGGATAAAACCCAACCCTTTTTCTCGGTGTTTAATTTGGAAACAACGCATGAATCTCAAGTTTGGGCTAGAGATAAAGAACCGTTATTAGTGGATCCTAAGACGGTGGAAGTACCTCCTTACTACCCAGACGATAGCATAAGTCGGCTTGTCATCGCACGGTTTTTATCCAATGTGATGGTGATGGACAAGCAAGTGGGGGAAATCATTCAGCAATTGAAAGATGATGGACTTTACGACAATACAATTTTGTTTTTTTACAGCGATCATGGTGATGGCTTACCCTTTGTAAAACGCGAATTGCATCACCGAGGCCTTAAAGTACCCTTGTTGATTAAGGCACCTTTTTTACCCAAGGGGACGACGGATGATCAACTAGTCAGCTTTGTAGATTTTGGCCCCACCATCCTTTCTCTAGCAGGTATTCCAATCCCAAAAACCATGCAAGGGCAAGCATTTTTAGGAACCCAACAAGCAGAGTCCAAACGGAAGTACATCTTTGCTGCAAGAGATAGGATGGATTCAGAATATGA
>Ga0114975_10001627_pt1 | contig 15849 bp, 14 predicted proteins | sample S_130626_EF_Meta_FD_87031 | JGI IMG/M metagenome (GOLD analysis project Ga0114975, IMG submission 87031) | Freshwater microbial communities from Lake Simoncouche, Canada to study carbon cycling - S_130626_EF_MetaG | ecosystem: Environmental > Aquatic > Freshwater > Lake | place: Lake...
CGCCTTTGAAATTCGCTCCTGGTGATGAAGAGCCAGGAGTCAGCGGCGCACAGCCAAGGAGTGTACTTAAGGTACTCGACGAGGCGAGCACCGATGCGACGCCGCTCTTCGCTCCAGGAGTAGAATTTCAAAGGCGGTCAGGAGGATTCACCCTTTTTGAAGTCTTAATCGCCCTCGCAGTTTTTGCCTTTTCCGTTGCAGGATTAGTGATGTCACTGGATTCGATAGTCAAGGCAGTACTAGAAACACGAGAACATGCTTTTTCACGTTTGGGGTTAGAATCTCGACTTGCGTATAATCTAGCAGATCCTCCGATTTCGGGAGATCGAACGATAACGGAGAATGGAATAACTTTTACGGAAGGGTTGACCCCTGTAGAAATAGCTGATGCCAATGGTCGAGCAATCCCTAATATTTATCGGTTAAAAATTACATCACAGTATGAGCAAACATCAGATAGTGCAGAAACACTTCTTTATCTACCTAGGTAAATGCAAATGGGGTCAGGCTAAAAATAGTGACAAAATTCCATCCCTCTGCCCACCTTCCACAGATGATCGGTATGAGATATCTGGGCTATCCCCCATTTCTAAGACCGCTGGTTTTACATTATTAGAAGTGATCCTAGCAATGGCTATTATGCTCCTACTTGCAGGAGCGATTTACTCCATTTCTACTGCTTCTATTGAGTCGACAAAGGAAACGATCGTAGAACAGTTCACCATGCGGCGTTTAGCAGGTTTTATTCAAATCACTCGAAATGCATTTTTGAATTTACCCACCAATGGAGCTATTTATTTGAGTAATGATAGCAACAATTCGATCCCTGATCTTAACTTTGAAAATGCTGCCGGTCTTTTTGGAATAGCAAGTCTTGGAGGTGGAACTCTCACACTTTCCGCGCAACCGAGCAGCGATGGCACGAGAACCTTCTCGATACTCCGTATTCCAAAAAATATTCAAGGAAATGATTTAAACCGTTTTTATGAACATGCTCACTGGGTAAAGCTCCTCCCTAAGGTACAAAAACCACATTGGAGTTTTTTTAATAAAGGAGAATGGGTAGATGAATGGCCCCGTGGCTCAGGAAGACCTCAATTAGTACGATTAGAAATGGAAGTCGCCGGAATCCATGAACCACTTCAAACTATTTTTTACCTCCCCCCCATTACCAGGCAAGGATTAGGGAAATGAAATGGGGTCAGTCTAGAAATAGTGACGAAATTCCATCTAGTGAAAAAGAAACGCTCAAAATAAAATGTTTTTTCAATATTTTTAGGCTAAGCCCATTCAAAGGAGGTTAGGCCGAAATTGTTGGGTAGGTTTTTAGCCACTAACATCTCTCCATGTACCTTCACTGTTGCTCTGGTTATTATTATTTAGATCTTCTTTATTATGAGGATCAAATGATTGACTGTCATCTCTCGATTCTACGCTATCTTGAGAAGCACTGGAGTCATCATCAGCTACCGGGCTGCTCAGCGAATCTGTACTGTTGTTCTGGTTATGAGGTTTTAGATTTTCTTTAGTAAGAGGAGATGGAGTTTTTGGATATAAATAATTCGTAAATGACTTGAGTCCGACTGCATTGAATGCATGTCCGGGAGCATTCACAATCGAATTATAAATCTTCCTAAGTGCAAAATTACCTTTACTACCTAGATCTAATTTAAATTCCGTTCCATGAAATGTTAGTTTTTCATTACTAGTTTCTTCTGTATTCACCGTACCCTTAAAAGGATTTATTGCACTTGCCGCACTTGATATTTTTGATCCGATATTATTCATAAAATTAATAAGTTAGTTTGGTTTTTAGTTCTCAGTGTCGCAGGAAAAGTGATTAAAAAAATGCTTGGTTCAGGATGTACCATGAAGCTTAAGCATAGCTTCCTATTTGTGTAGGAGTGGGAGCGGAGACAGGTTGATTATCAGCTGGCTTAACTGAGGAAGCTGGAGTCGATTGAGGAGCCCCCGGTGGTTTTTCATCGAGGTTGGTCCCATCCACGATTCGTTTGTTCCAAAAGAGAGCCACATCACTGAACCCTTTGAGGAGGTCTTGGAATCGCAGGTACTCCATTCCTTCGAGTTTTTCTTGGTAACACATGAAGACGCTAAGGGTGGCAGGATCGACTCCTAGGGTCGCTCCACCAGTTCCAACCCAGAGAAGATTTGCCTCGAGTAGCTCTGAGTAGAACTTTTCTGTTTGGTGTGGGACCAACGTTGCAACAATGGCAGAGAAAATAAGAGCCCCTGTCTCTTCGTTTGCTTCCAAATCGATGGTGACACGATCATCAAAACGAAGGGAGCAAAGACCACCATCATTAGGCTTAAGTTCTGGTAATCCTACGCTTTTTCCGAGTTCTTGGAGCAGGGTATTAAAGTGTTCAATAGACATTGGTTTTTAATGTTGATTTTTATCTTGATTGCTACTGATGGCTATCAATTGAAGCAAACTTTACTTAATTTCTTGAGTTTTACACAATGAGTCAAGCTTGAAAATATTTTCCTAAAACAAAAATATTGACTCTCAAAGCAAAATGAATTTCGCTCTCCATGCACGGAGTCGTCTTGCTCTACGATTCAGTAAATATCTATCGATGCTCCCTAAAACAGGGTCACTCAAAACCAAACTATGAATACCCCAATAGCTCCTCTCTCATCACACCCATTCAACTCGTTCTCCCAAGAAGAGCTCTATCAAGCTCAAAGAATAGCGCCTGATAAATTCTTTGCCATAGCTGATCAACACCCTACAGCAACACGCATTAAACTAGACTCGAATAAGGTTGATGTGAATGTTGCCCCTGATCATTTTTTTGGCTCTCTTGTGAAGGTTGTCCTTGGCCCGAGTAAAGCTGAACAAGATGAAAACAAGGAGGTCCTTGGTCGTTTTCAGGAAGCATTGGAGAATAAATATGGACCGCGTATTGCAGATTTTGCCATGAGTAATGTTTTTCTAGAAAGTACTCTTGGTTATTTTTTTCCCTCCTCCTTTTCTATTAAACGCTCGCTGGAGCACGGAAGTGTTCCTCTAAGCGCCAGAACGATTCAACAAGTTTCTGCCAATGCTCATTTATTTGAAGAGGTTCTTCATGCATGCGAGGATCCCATCTTTCATGCCGTAGAAGCTGATGCTAGTGCGGTTGAGGCATGTCGTGATTATAGAGTTCAATCTTCATTATTAAAACGAGAGCTTTTGCAGGCAACACAAGCTCGTCAAAGTAGTAATGAAGCCAAAAAAACTGTTTTTGCGAAGATAGAAGATTTCATTCAACACAAAAGCGAAGATAAGGATCCTTTAGATCCTATGAGCAAGGAGGATTTGGCGGCACTGGAGCAATTCAAAAAAGAGTGGATACATTCCAATACTCAAAATGGTTTTCAGACTTCCAGTGATACTGCTCTTTTTAGTAATTTTACCAATGCTGTTGAAAATACTCCTCAAGATCGTTTTGTGATAGCCGAGGACCACACTGAGGTTACTGCAGCTCCACGTTCTTGGACCGGAACAATCTTTCAATTTTTAGGGAGAAATGATCAGCACGTTCAAGAGAACAGACGTACAATCGCTTCCTTTAAAGAGGCACTCACTTCTAAATATGGAGCTGCAATTGCGAATTTTGCTTTTCCTACTGCAGCCTCGAGAATGAATCGTGGATCTCGTTTGAGTGGAAAAACTATTTCAGAAACAATCGAACGATCAGAATTGGTTAAAAATCTCTATAACACAGTGGAAAAAGATATCACTATCTCCACCACATCTGCTCAAGAAGCCGCTGTGAAGGAGTACCGTTATGAACAACAAAAAATACGATGTAATAATGCTTATACTCATGCAGAGTCAAGCAAAGTAATTGCTCAAAGAAGCCATCAAAATGCAGAGAGCGTTATTGCTGATTATCTTTTAACTCATGCGGTAAATAAAAATATTACCCCTCGTCAGAATGCCACTTTTATGAGTCTTTGGTTTGAAGAGGCTAAGGTCCGCTATAATCGTATTGAACCACCACGTGATGAGAGTGGAATTCCAGTTGCGGTTGCATTGGAACCGAGTGCCCCTCCTTTAAATGCTCAAGATTTGGAATCTTTGAGAAAAAATGGTTATCTCTCAGTATAGAAAAAGTGTTGTTGGTGTTTCCTAACGGTGATTGGTTGCGGCCTCCTCGTCATAATTTGCCTGATATGCGGGTTAGTGTGAAATATCCGGGCTGGCCCAATCCAAAAAATAGAGGCATCTTATAAAGCACTCACATTTTCTGCCCGAATCGTTCCTATTGGAGACTTTTGTTGACGAATGCCTCGATCCTCGTGTGAAGTAACTCGGAATCCGGTGTCCATTTCAATTCTTTGACCCACTGGGAGAGAAACTAATGCAGCATGAGGCAAAGTATATTCTTCAACCTGCTCAATGAATTCTTTGAGTGAGTCATAATGCCCAAAAAGCTTTTTCATCGATTCTTCTAAATCATTCACAGGAATCCTTTCTTTAAAAAAATCCTCCGCTGGATCTGGCATGATTTCATCAGATGAAATTTGACCCTGAGAGGTAGCAGCATCGTGAGCCTCCCTTTTTTTCAATTCCTCTACCTGCCCTAGAATCTCCTTTTTTGTTTGTTCAAAACGTTGACGGTCTTTGGGGTCTAAAAAATTCAGAGATTCTATTGTTTCAAAATTTTTAGCAATAGGGCTCTTGCTCTCTTGAAAATAAGCATCTAAAACGTGGTTCACACGCTTTTCTTCAATTCCAATGTGACGATTGACCTCGGGGATTTGAGCACAAGTTACAAGCATTTCTTGAACTTGAGGATTGATAGGCTCCCCCTTGCTCGAAGAAAAAGAGGCTATATAATCTTTCAGGCTTACCCCTTCTTTTCTGGCTCCTATTCCTATCATGAGAGCTCCTGCTGCAATAGGAAGACCAGCTAAGGCAACAAGCCCTCCACCAGCGAGGCTCGCAGCAAGGGCCACTTTTGTGACTACTGCTGAACCCGTGAGAAGTTTAATAGAAACTAAAGAAGAAAAAGTACCAGCTGTTAATGTGGCTGTAGGAACAGTTGATCCAACAATAAAACCAGCATCAGATTTATCAATACCCGCTGCCTTACTCAATCCTTCTGTGGTTTCCTCCCCAACTCCATAGAGTGCCTGTAATAGAGTTGGAGTCGGTTCTGCTTCTTCGTCATCACTTTCATGATCGAAATCTACTACTTCCGCAGGTACGGATGTTTGATCATCTGTAACTAGACGAGGATCACTTATTGTCTGACCCGATTTTATTTCTTGAATCTTGCTTTGAGACCAAGCCTTAAGAGAAACTTTTTGCTTCAATACTTCTCTTATCTGTCCAATAGTTAATGGAGTTTGATCGTCATTAGGAAGTACGATGCTATTGAGTTCTTCGGGCTTGCCTCGCAATGTTCCCGGTGTTTCTAAAATGGATGAGAGAAAATGTCTTTTAGTGCTTTTGATTGAAATACTATCAGGAGGTGTTTCAGCTTCTGTAACGAGTCGATACTCCTGAGGAAGTCCCGCTGCATCTCTTGTGACTAAGACTCCCGTTGTCTCTGGTAGTTGACGTTTTTGAGCACTGTTCATGAATGCTTTATAGCCCGACAAGGAGGAGTAGTTATTACTTGGTGAAGAAATGTGATTCATGCTGGTTTTTATTAAAAAATGAATACTTAGTCCGAATATTTCACACTCCATCTATAACAGATTTTGGAAGCTTATAACTTATTTTTTCAATAGTTGCATCAGATCCCAAAGAAAATAAAAACTCGTTTCAAAACTGATTCATATTGGGAAATGCTCTACCTATTTACTGGTAACGGCTCTTTTCAAACGATCCATGATGGAAAATCCTAATCCAACCTCTGAAAGTGGCTCCACAAGGAGATACTCAACAGGACTCTCATCAAGACGGCGCAAAGCTCCGTAAAGATTAGCAGCAGCCTCAAGTAGATTTCCAGAAAAACTTAATACTTCATTAACTCTAAAACCTGGGATTTTTTTAGAAAAAGAGAGCAATCCAACATTCTCTTGAGGGAGCTCTCCAGAATGATACCAAAAGAGTTTTTTGCGCGGTGCATAATGGCTTTCAAGCGAGCCTGGGGCTTGACCCTTTTCTGATTGAGTAATGACATGCCCCCATGGAGCGAGCATTTCAGCGGTGATAGGGCCGGGACGTAATATTTGTAACAGATACTCTGCTTCCGAATCTTCTGAGCGACCATCTGCAGGGAAGGGAGGAGTGGAGAGATTTTTTCGAGGCCAAAGGATCGTTGATTCTAGTCCATGCTGGCAGAGCCCTCCATCAAGGATGAGCGGAATTTTTCCTTGGAGCTCCATAAACACATCAGAAGCGCTTGTAGGGCTAATGCGGCCAAAGCGATTAGCACTTGGAGCAGCAAGAGGAGTTTCCACGAGTGATAATACCTTCCTGAAAACAGGATGGGAGGGGATCCTTAGAGCCACTGTTTCAAGACCTGCCGTCACTAAATCCGGAACTGCTGCATGACGTGGAAGCAAGAGTGTGAGTGGACCAGGCCAAAAAGCAGAAGCAAGAGAGATGACTATTTTTTCTAATTCTAGAGTTAACGTCACTACCCGCTTGAGCCAAGAAATATCGAGTAGATGAACAATCAGTGGATCGGAAAGAGGTCTCTCTTTAGCTTCAAAAATTGAAGCCAGAGCCTTTGGAGAAAAGGCATTCCCTGCCAATCCATACACGGTCTCAGTTGGGAGGGCGACAATGCTCTCTTGTTTCAGAAGTTCAACGGCAGAAGCAATTCCTTCCTTTGCTAAGAAAATAGGTGTCTCCATTGCTACTCTTTCTTAGCTGATTTTTTGAGCTGACTCTAATTTACTCGAGGCAGCTTCTCGATTTTGTCTCCATCGAAATTTCTTTAACTTTTTCTCAAGGAGAGGGTCATTTTGTGAAAGAAGAGCAACAGCAAAGAGGGCCGCATTCTTAGCACCTGCCTCACCAATAGCAAAGGTCGCTACTGGAATCCCTGCTGGCATTTGAACAATGGAGAGAAGTGAATCGATACCTCCAAGTGACTTGCTTTTTATAGGAACGCCCAGTACCGGGAGTGTTGTCTGGGCTGCAATCATTCCAGGAAGATGAGCCGAACCTCCTGCTCCCGCAATAATGGCAATAAGGCCTCGCTTTTGTGCTGTAGATGCATAATCAGCCATCTCCACTGGCATACGATGAGCTGAAAGAACTTGAGCTTCGTAGGGAATTTCAAATTCATTAAGAATCTGAGCGGCATCTATCATTGTAGGCCAATCTGATTTACTTCCCATCACAATTCCGATGAGCGGCGTGGACACTGTTTTCTTTTTAGGAGAGTGCGGCATGGTGAAAAGATTCGTTGTTTAAAAGAGGAAAAAATGAGTTATTTAAGAAATGAAATATATGGGCTAGCCTACTAATTTATATAAACAGGAGCTATTAAAATTATCGTGAATTCTCAATGTGACGCTACCAATTCGAGCATTGTCCTCATCGGCTTTATGGGCTCGGGCAAAAGTAGCATTGGAAAACGTTTAGCACGGTACCTGAAGTTTAACTATATCGATACCGACCATTGTATCGAAGAAAAAATAGAGAGATCCATTAGCGAGTTTATTCAAAAAGATGGGGAAGAAAAATTCCGCATACTGGAATCCGAAGTATTAAAAAATCTTTTGGGGAAAGAAAAATTAGTGTTAGCCACAGGTGGGGGTATCATCTTAGACCCAAACAACCATCGACCCCTCCGCCAGCTTGGAACGATCATTTGGCTCCATGCCTCAACGGATAAACTTTTTGAACGCGCACAGCGTCAATCATCACGACCCCTTCTTGAAGTAGAGCATCCTCGACACACTTTTAACCTCTTGCTGGAAGAGCGACTCTCTACCTATGAAAAGTTGAGTCAAATAAAAATTGATACAACGCATTTTTCCTACGAACAAACCCTGGAAGCGATGATAAAAGCTCTTAGAAACTTCAAAATAGAATTGACCTAAAGCCCTTCAGCCATTTCACTCATTTACCACAAAAGTCATGCAAAGCTACTAAGATATTTTTGAATATCACAAGAGCATTTCTCTCATTCTTTTCCACCTTTTAACCTAAAATGCCACAGTGTGGCTCCTGAATTATGCCTAATATTGCAATTAATGGATTTGGACGCATCGGACGTCTTGTGTTTCGTGCTCTTGTTGAAAAAGGGCTTCTAGAAAAAGGATATCGTGTTGTAGCGATCAATGATCTGGTTCCAGCCAACAATCTTGCTTATCTTGTCAAATACGATTCCACTCAAGGACGCTTTGCTGGTGAGGTCTCGACAGAAAAATCTCATCCCTCCTTGCATGAAGATGATGTGCTTGTAGTTAATGGTCACAAAATCCAGTGCCTTGCGATCAAAGAAGGGCCAGCTGCTCTTCCCTGGAAGGAGATGAAGGTCGATGTTGTTATTGAGTCAACAGGTTTTTTTACCGATGCCACCGATGCTATTGGTCACCTTCATGCGGGAGCTCAAAAAGTCATTATATCTGCTCCAGCTAAGGGCGAAGATGCCACTATTGTCATGGGTGTTAATGATTCTATTTATCATCCCAAAAAACATCATATTATCTCCAATGCGAGTTGCACCACGAACTGTTTAGCACCCCTAATCCATGTGCTTCTCAAAGAGGGATTCGGGGTAGAGGAAGGGCTTATGACAACAGTCCATAGCTATACCTCCACCCAAAAAACGGTAGATGGCCCCTCACGAAAGGATTGGAAAGGAGGACGCTCTGCAGCTATCAATATCATTCCCTCTACGACAGGTGCTGCAAAGGCTGTTTCACTTGTTATTCCAGAGGTTAAAGGAAAATTGACAGGAATGTCCTTCCGTGTTCCAACCCCAACGGTTTCTGTTGTTGACCTTACTTTCAAAACATCGAAGTCCACAAGCTATCAAGCCATTTGCGAAGCAATGAAAAAAGCTAGTGAAACCTATCTCAAAGGAATTTTGGGGTATACCACAGACGATGTCGTTTCAAGTGACTTCATTCATGACGCCCACTCGAGTATTTTTGATGCAGGCTCGGGAATAGAGCTCAACGACCGGTTTTTCAAACTTGTTTCCTGGTATGACAATGAGTGGGGCTATTCTAATCGCTGTGTCGATCTTCTTGAGAAAATGTGTACTAGCTAGATCCTGATATTTCTACTGAAGTGTCATGAACCTCTCTGCAATGCTGGCTAGGCGGGCGTAGGATTATGATATCAGGCTAGCCCAAATATTTTTTAGACCTATGAACTCCAAACTTACCCTCCATGATCTCAATGTTACTGACAAGCGTGTTTTAGTACGTGTTGATTTTAATGTTCCTATTAATCACCAAGGAGATGTTGTCGATGACACACGTATCGTAGAGGCTCTCCCTACCATTCGTTATCTTTTAGAACAGCATGCTCAAGTTATTTTGATAGCCCATTTAGGACGACCTAAGAGAGGCATTGATGAAACAAAAGAAGCTTTTTCAAAATACTCGCTGGCTCCTGTAGCCAAGCATCTTGAAAAATTACTCGGCTCCCCAGTCCGTTTTTCTCCAGAGTGTATTGGTCCAGTTGCAGAACAAGCCGTCTCTTCGATGGATAAAGGAACCGTTTTACTTCTTGAGAATGTACGATTCCATCAGGAAGAAGAGTCCAATGACCCTACCTTTGCAAAGGCTCTCGCTGCCCTTGGTAATCTCTACGTCAATGATGCTTTTGGTGCTGCCCATCGTGCGCATGCCTCCACAGCTGGTATCACGGCCTATCTTCCTCAATCAGCAATGGGATTGTTGATGCAAAAAGAGATTCAATATCTGCAGGAAGAACTCAAGAGTCCTGAGCATCCTTTTCTTGTGATTTTAGGAGGTTCTAAGGTTTCCGACAAAATAGGAGTCATCAAAGCCCTCATGGAAAAAGCTGATACTTTTCTTATTGGGGGAGCGATGGCATACACATTTTTAAAAGCGACTGGTATTGAAACCTCACTAAGCCGTGTGGAGGCTGATAAAATCGATCTTGCTAAGGAACTTTTGGAGGAGGCTCGCCAACGCTCTATTAGATTTTTACTCCCTATCGATTGTATCGTCACTCAATCTATCCAAGCTAGCGTTCCTACAAAAAATGCTACTCTTTCAACTGCTGCAGGTATTCCTCAAGAGTGGGAAGGAGTTGATATTGGCCTTGAAACACGCCTGATTTATGCCCAGGAAATAGCCCAGGCAAAAACCATTCTATGGAATGGTCCTGTTGGTATTTTTGAAATACCTGATTTTGCAGGCGGCACTCGATCTTTGGCAGAAGCGGTTGCGGCTAATCGAAGTGCCCTCTCCATTATTGGTGGGGGTGATTCAGTTACTGCAGTGAAGCAATTTGGATTAGCCTCTCTCATGAGTTTTATTTCTACAGGAGGTGGAGCTTCCCTAGAGCTTATCGAAGGAAAAGAACTTCCTGGAATTTCTGCACTTACAAACTGTTAAGCAATATTCACTATGGCTCTACTTCGAAAAAAAATTATTTCTGCAAATTGGAAGATGAACATCACTGCTAGTGAGGTTTCTCCCTACCTCACTGCTTTTCTCGAGGAAATCAAAGGCATTAATGAGGTTGATGTGATCCTCATTCCCTCCTTCACTTCTTTACCAAAGACCTCAGAATTGCTGAGCTCCCTTCAAGGAATTCGTTTAGGGGCTCAAAATATTTCATCGCATGACAAAGGAGCCTTTACTGGAGAGATTTCAGCAGTCATGTTAAGAGACCTTTTTGTGCATCATGTCTTAATTGGGCACAGCGAAAGACGCCATCTTTTTGGGGAAACCAATACTATTATTCATGAAAAGATGAAAATCTCCCACCTCAATCAAATGAACCCTATACTATGTGTGGGAGAGACATTGGAGGAACGCCGTTCTGGAAAAGAAAAGCAAGTTATTGAGCATCAATTAAGAGAAGCCTTCAGTGGTTTATCGGTGAATCAAATCACTCATACTATGATTGCCTATGAACCTGTATGGGCCATAGGAACTGGGCAGACAGCTAGTGTGGAACAAGCTCAGGAGGCTCATTTTTTTATTCGTAGCCTCATTGAGGAACTCAGCGATGCCTCTGTCTCTCAAAAAATACGATTACTTTATGGGGGAAGTGTCACTCCTGAAAATTCAGAAGAACTTCTTAGCGCTCCCGATATTGATGGAGCTCTAGTAGGCAGTGCAAGCCTTGATCCCCGCTCTTTTGCTAAGATTGTTGTGCAAGCCCAACGTAATTGCACTAAGGAATGACATGTGCAAAAGGGACTATAAATTTAAATTTTTTTCTATTAAAACCCCATATTGCTTACTGGTCATGACGAGGAGGCCGCGAAGGCTGATGGGGCACCACCAGCGGTCAGGAGACTGCGAGGGAGACTGACCTGGCTTTAGGGGGCAGCAGCCCTAACCCGGCTTCCATCTCTTTTTCTTATGTTTTTGAGTCGTTTTTTTTCCATGCTACTGGTTCTTTTTTGTGTGGTTTCAATTACTTTTTTTTTGATTCGACTCTCTCCTGGTGGACCTTTTGATTCAGAACGAAAGATATCACCTGTAATTGAACACCAGCTTCAGATTAAATACCGATTAGCGGGTCCCCTGTGGCGACAGTATATCGATTACTGGAATGATCTTCTTCATGGTGATTTAAGAATTTCTACGAAATATCGCAATCGAAGTGTTTCAGAAATCTTGGCACAAACTTTACCTGTTACTATAACACTTGGTTCCTTGGCTTTTCTTTTGGCACTGAGTTGCGGTATTTTTATTGGGGCTCTTGCAGCCACCCATGCCAACTCGAGAATAGATCATGCTGCACTTCTCTTGGTGATTGTTGCTATTTCCCTTCCATCATTCATTTTAGGACCTTTATTGATTCTAATTTTTTGTGTCGGGTTACACTGGCTTCCTGTAGGAGGATGGGGAACTCCTCTTCAACTTCTACTTCCTGCGGTCACCTTGGCCATCCCCTTCATGGCTGTTATTGCAAAACTTCTCCGTGATAGCCTTTGTGAAACATTCCAGGAAGATTTTATTCGAACGGCTCGAGCAAAAGGATTATCAGAAACTGCGCTCGTTTATAGTCACGCACTTCGTATTGCTCTATTGCCAGTAGTCTCTTTGAGTGGGCCCTTAGCGGCTAATCTATTGACCGGCTCCATCGTTATAGAAACGATCTTTCATATTCCTGGAGCAGGTAATTTTTTTATCAATGCTATCTTAAACCGTGATGGATTTTTACTTTGTGGAGCGGTAATTGTTTATTGTGCATTACTGGTTGTCTTTAATTTCCTGGTTGACTTGACTTACCTTGTTTTGGACCCGAGAATAAGAAATAACGGAGAAAATGCATGAGTATTTCTAAAATCTATCGTTTTCATCCAGCGCTACTGGATCTTTTTAAAAAACCTTATACGTTTCATGATCTCACCGCGGACCTTTTTGCTGGCATTACTGTTAGTCTTGTTGTCTTGCCTATAGCCATTGGATTTAGTGTCGCTTCCATTGATCAAGGGATTCTTACACCTTACTCCATTCCTGCTATCGGTATTTTTACTGCAATGATGGCGGGCTTGTTGATTTCTTTATTTAGCGGCACCATGTTTCAAATTGCTGGTCCCTCGGCCACCATGATCCCTATTTCTATTTTGATCCTACAAAAGTATGGATTTAGTGGTTTGTTAGTCGCCACTTTTTTTGCAGGGATCATTCTTGCTACGCTGGGTTTTCTTAAATTAGGGGTTTTAATGAAATACCTCCCGTGGCCTTTTATCAGTGGATTTACAACGGGAATAGCCATTTCTGTTGTTATTGATGAAATAGGAAATCTTTTAGGCATCCGCACTTCTGAACAAGAACCCAATTCATTTTTGGATAAATTGGATTGGTTCTACCAAAATAGAGACCATTATACCCTCTCCTCCATCGTTATTGCTTCAACAACACTGATATTTATCTATCTCTGGCGAAAAAAAGGATTGAAGCAGATTCCCTCCTCCATTGTTGCACTACTTTTAGTCACAGTACTTGTTTATTGTATTCCATCTCACATTTTAGGCAGTGTGATCACTATTAGCTCGAAATATGGGGCCTCAGCAATTCCTAATCATCTCCCCACTTTTCACCTTCCTACAATCACTATAGGTCAAATTCCTAGCCTCTTTATTGCCTCTTTCGCCATTGTCATAGGTTGTTCGATTGAATCGCTCTTAGCTGCTGTTATTACAGACCGTTTAACAGGGAAAAGTCATTACAGAAATACGGAACTGATAGCTCAAGGAATTTCTAACATAGTATCTCCATTTTTTGGTGGCTTACCTTCGACAGGGTTGATTATACCAACTTCTTTAAATGTGAAAAGTGGGGCGCGTTCTCCGGTCGCCGGAATAATCTATGCATTTACTTTTCTACTCATAGTTCTTCTACTCTCTGAGTATATTTCTCGAATTCCAATGGGAGTAATAGCAGCCATTCTTATTACTGTTGCTATCAGTATTGGTGAATGGAGGGACCTGAGACGCCTTTTTCAAATACCCTTAAGCGATCGTTGCATTCTACTCACTGCATTAATACTCACCGTTGTTTTTGATGTTATCGTGGCACTCGAAGCCTCCATGCTTCTTGCAGGAATGGTATTCATTCGACGTATTACAGAGGCAACAGAAATATCCTGTATCACCACTCATGATTTCTCTAACTTACCTGAAAATGAGCGTCCCAAGACAGCCATTCCTAAGGGAGTAATTATCTGCAGTATTAAAGGACCACTTCTTTTTGGGGTTGCAGAAAAATTAGAGGAGATTTTTAAAGAACAAAACCTTACATCGACAATTTTTATTTTAAAATTAGACCTTGTGAGCATCATGGATGCAACAGCCCTCAACATGATTGAAATCATTTCAAAGAAAATATATCAATCGGCAGGAGTACTGATTATTAGCGGAGCCAATACTTTCAATAAATCACTCATGGAACGTGCCAAGTTCATTGAGTTCATAGGAGAAAAAAACTTTTGTGTCAACTTGGAGGAGTCTCTAAAACGCTCTTATGAATTAATACCTCAGAGAGTTATCTCTTAATTTCCTGGCTCCTGCATTATAATACGTCCCACTGCATTTTAAGAACGAACGAGATCTAGCATGTCCTTGACTCCAGCAATCAAAAACTCTCTTTTTCTTCTGATCGGTGTTGTTTTTGTTCTTATCATTACCCCCACTCTTTTTCCAAAATCGTATTACGAACCCACAGGACTCACCTATGCCCCTCCAAGCTGGCAACATCCCTGTGGAACCGACCTCAATGGTCGTGATCTTTTGTATCGGATTCTCACTGGTGGTCAGATTTCAATACTTATTGGTTGTTGTGGAGCCTTTATCAGTCTTTTTGTGGGGACGACTTATGGAATGATTGCAGGCTATCGAGGCGGTTTTTTGGACTCTGGAATGACACGTTTTATTGATATTCTTTATTCTATTCCACGCCTCATCTTCGTCTTGATTTTTATTAATGCATTCAATGAGCATCTTCAAAAAACAGCCCATCATTTTGGATATTCGTGGATAGTCTCTTCGTCACGAATAATCATATTGATCCTCAGTTTAGGACTTATTGAATGGCTTACCATGGCACGTATCGTACGAGGACAGACCCTATCACTCAAAGAACGGCCTTATATACTAGCTGCACGAGTGCTGGGTCAGAATCATCTTACTATTTTATGGCGTCATCTTTTACCTAATTTGACAGGTATACTCTTGGTATATATGACCCTCTCTATTCCAGCTGTTATCATTGATGAGGCTTTTTTGAGCTTCCTTGGTCTTGGGGTTCAAGCTCCCCAGGCAAGTCTTGGATCTCTCTTGGCAGAGGGAGCCTCTGCACTAAATCCTCTCCATAGTGCATGGTGGACACTCCTGTTTCCAGCACTGCTCCTCTTTTGCATTTTACTCCTACTTCATCAACTCGGAAATGCACTTAGAAAAATACGACTTTACCCGCATGTTTCATACTAATCGTGACGAGGGAGCTACAAAGGCTGATCGATATGAAATATGCAGGTTAGCTCAAGATAAATTTAAAAGAGCAGTATGATCTTAGGTTGACAGTAGGAAAAAACTGTATTAGCCTCTAAACTCATCTATCCAAAGATGGTAAGTATAAATAATCCAATCTATACTAGCCATTGCATAATCCCCATTAACCCCCATTATTTAATACTACCCTATTATGAAATTAAAATGTTCCCTACTAGCCGTCCTCTTTGTGTTTACTGCAATGAATGTGCAGAATTCTTTAGCTCAATAAGCGCCATCTAATCCTAAGCATGATGAAATCTGGAAGGAACTAGATAAATATGATGATGCTAAAAAGAGTAGCGGAGAACCAAAGATAAAGGAAGGTACGAAGGGTAATATTTATTTATATTATTCTGGTGCTGGTGCTATCTGCGACGAAAAAGATAATGGTTTAAGATTAAATGTAAAAAAGAATGAGTATGTAGAAGTTATTCTAACTACTAACAACTCTTCCACATCTCAGTACTCTGCAACACAAAGCGACCCAACAGTGGCATTAAAACTTCTGGCTAATCACGAAGAATATACTGAAAAGTCATGGAATGATTTCTCAGATGAAACCCCAATAAATGGCGCATCTATCCAACCTCTCTTTCAGAGAACAGATAGGTTTTTCTTTAAAGCAACTCAAGCTGGATCAACTAGATTAGAATTTGCTACTTCGACTCCTACAATTGAAGATCCTTCTGAACTATCTATCGAAACAGTAACA
>Ga0114975_10001628_pt1 | contig 15844 bp, 15 predicted proteins | sample S_130626_EF_Meta_FD_87031 | JGI IMG/M metagenome (GOLD analysis project Ga0114975, IMG submission 87031) | Freshwater microbial communities from Lake Simoncouche, Canada to study carbon cycling - S_130626_EF_MetaG | ecosystem: Environmental > Aquatic > Freshwater > Lake | place: Lake...
CGCTTAGCCGGAGCCATTTTATAGAAAGTTCTTCAAATATGTGTCCGGTATCAAAGATGCGTAAGAGCTGGCCATCAAAATCTTTGCCCTCATCTTTTGGAACATTTAAAAATTCATATTGGATAGCGCGGCTGCACTCCACACCAAGGCGGGACGCGCCAAGGTAATTACGCGGTGCTTGCTTTTTGCGTTCCTCAAGAAGTGCATCATCAACCAGCTTATTCAAGCGGTCATGAAATTTGTTGCTGTGGTTAAAATCCATCATACTGGCATCCCCACTTCAAATTCTTCTGCAACTGCGGCACGTAAATGGTCGTGATAGGCCGTGACCGTTACTTCAACCAGCATGAGGATTTCGCACTTAGTATAATTGGCCAAGCCACGGTGCATGCCTATGGATGCGACATATTCACCAAGGGGCTTGAGCGCCGCCTGCATTGCGGCTTTTTCATGTATGGTAGGATCAATCATTGTAGTTGCTCCAATTTGTTTGATATGCACGTAAATGTCCTGGCATCGCTTCGAGCAGAATTTTTTGCAGTGTTTTTGCCCTGCAGTGCTGCCAATCTTCAGTGGTGGTGGCACATAGCCAAAACCGTGATCGTCCCTTAAGCACACAGCACATCTCATGCTGCCCCCTTTGCGCGAAATACCACGTTATGAATTGATTGTTTGTTGAACCTGAAAGTCAGCAGTGCCGATGCCTGGTAGCGTGTCAGGCTATGGTCATTTTTCATGTGCTCCGGCAGGTACTTGATTTGCTTGTAAGTGGCAGGCTCTGCAAGCCAGCGCCTTGTTTTATGAGCACTGTCGGATGATTCATAAGTGTTAAGCCAGTCATCCGCGCTAGCCAGGCATATTGTCCGCTCACCAATAGCAAGTAATGTTGTGGCAAGGTGCTGGCCGCCGCCAACAGCGTACCATCTGCCCTCAAGGAAAAATATTCCGCCCCAGGCATTAAACCCTTGTGCGATAAGGGCTGCATCATCGCTGAATAAATCACACCATTTGAATGAGGAGCGTTTTAAGAGGTCAATTTCCGACATGATAAAATCGGATAATTCATCGCTGTCATTATCACCAGCGCCACCAGATCTTTCTTTTGGCCATTCAAAGCCGCAAAGTGAACACTCTCTTGCATTTGCCGGAACTTTTGCACTGCATTCAGGGCATTCCTTTTTAGGCGCATCCTTTTCTGTTTTCTTAGGCTCAAGGCTGATATCCTGCTCCAGCCTGCCATGAATGATGGAAGACGTGCCAAAATCTAAAACGATGCAATCTGTTTTGATAACACCTGGGAATTCAGCAGGATCGACCGTACGCAGGCCACGCCCCACCATTTGAATCATTGTAGAGCGGTAAGAAGAAGGCCGGAGCAATATCACGCAGGAAGTTGGCGTATAATCATAGCCTTCTGTAAGCACAGCAACATTTACAACAACTTGCGTGTCGCCATGTTCGTATGATGCAAGAGCAGCTTCACGCTCACTTTTAGACATCTCACCATAAACAAGTACGGCACTTACACCTGCATTATTGAATGCATCGCAGACATTCCGTGCATGGTCCACAGTAGAACAGAAAATAATAGTTTTCCGGTTGCCTGCCTGTTCCTTCCAGTGTTTTACCACTGCATCGGTAACAGGACGTTTATTCATGATTTTATCGACTTCACCCATGTCAAAATCACTAGCCACTGTGCGCACATGCCGAAGCTCTTCCTGCACACCAACATCCACAACAAAAGTGCGTGGTGGCACCAAGTGACCGGAGCGGATCATTTCTTCTAAAGTTATTTGGTCGGCAACATTTGAAAATATTGGTCTGAGGCCCTTCTTATCACCGCGCATCGGCGTGGCTGTTACCACAAAAATAAAACATTTGGGATTTATATCTAAAGTACGCCTGACAATCTTCTGGTAGCCATCCGCAATAGCATGGTGGGCTTCATCTATAACCAGCAGGTCAAGTTTTGGAATGAGGGAAAGGTTGCTATCACGGGACAGGGTTTGCACCATTGCAAAAGTTGTATCCCCATCCCATGATTTTGTAGTAGCGTCAAAAATAGAAGTGCTTATGTCAGGATTAAACCTGCGGAACTTCTTGGAGTTTTGCGCTGTAAGCTCATCGCGGTGCGCAAGGATGCAAGCCCTGCTGGTATTTTTCAATATCTCACCGGTTACCGCAGACAGCATTACCGTCTTGCCACTGCCTGTTGGAGCAACACCAAGGGTATTGCCATGCTCATGCAAAGCGGTAACGCTGTTTTCTACAAAAGTTTTCTGACGTGGGCGCAGCAGCATATATTTCTCCTATTGCGCCCATGAGGGTTTGCCAGTTACACTTGCCTGTTGTTGTGCAGGAGGATTATATGCTGGCGGGGCTGTAGCCGGCAGCGGGGCAGCAACTCCAGCTACAGCGCCCATAACGGCAGCATATTCTTTGTTGTCAGGAGTTATGGCATGCTGGATTTCATTTTTAGCAGCGCCATATTTATCCTTGCCCATGCTGATTTTTCCGACAAACTCAATACCGTCAAGATCGGCAAAACCATTGATGCGTCTTGCCACCTGTGCATTAGGGGATTCATCTTTGGGCATAATTCCGCGCGAAGAATTTAATATGCCACGGATAAAGGAACGCCCCATTTTTCCCCAGCGGTTCTCATTCTTTTCGCTATATAAGCCAATATTATTCCACATCTTGCGCTTTACATAAGCACCTGCCAGCACTACAAATTCGGCATTGAGGAATATGGCACCAGTATCATTATTGCGTGTGGCATAGCCGCCAACCCATCCCTGGCTGGGATCATCAAATCCGCCAGGTTTAATGGTCATGCGCACTTTTACTAAAGTGTTAGGTGGTATCAGATCAAAATTTGCCTGATCTTCGGCGCTATTAAAATCACTCCAACTATTCATATTCATGATGGTTCTCCTGGGGTTTGTTGGTTATTGATATCGGTATTGACAGCAGAATCAGGATGCATCTCTTGCTGTGGTTCGGGCTGCGGCTGTGGTTGTGGTTGCGCTTCCAACTCTTTTGGCAAGCCATAAACAAGGCGCTGTGATGCAGGCTTTACTGGCTTCTTGAGTTTTTCCATAAGACGACCAAGATGCGGCTCCTCAATTTCTTCAAGGCGGCCACCACGATCTTTGGCGGGATAGCCAAAGCGGTTAAACTTGGTGCAAACAAACGCTCTATAGGAAGTGCCATCAACAGCCTGTACTGCTGCCATAGTGATAACCTGGTCGATAATGCCAGGAAGTTCTCTGCCGACTTTACTCCCCTCGATTTGTGGCACAAAAATCCGGCGCTTGAACTCATCGATATCCTCATCGAGAATTCCTACGAACCAGATATTGCTTTCTCTTGTGTGCTGCAGGTGAGTCAACCAGCCAATCATTTCCTGACCATGCAGGCCGTACGCACTGCGCAAATCTTCTTTGCCGGTCTTTTCTGAAATTGCTTGAGGCTGGCCTTTACACCACTGGAAGCAAAGCCTACCTGCCACTGTTATGGAATCGATAAATATGGTTTCATATTTATTTAGCGCTTTAGGATCACCAAGCTTTTCACAGACAGCATTATAGTGTGCCTGACTGAATGGCTGGTTATCACGGAGTGACGGGTTAGGGCCACCGATGAATACAGCAAAATCCCTGCATTCCTGCCATGTACGGGGTCGGAGAGTATCACCCTCCCACCCCTCAATAGCAAGATCACCAGCCTCCATATCGAAGAACAATGTGGATTTTGGATCCAGCGTCCATAGCAATGGAGTTTTACCAATACCGCTGCTTCCGAAAATGCAGCCCTTAATGCCGCGCTTTTCCGCCATACGCATATCTGCGCTGATAATAGGAAGTCCTGACATTATGCAGCCTCCTTATCAATAGGGGCGAGTGCATAAGAAGGATTGCCCGTTTTTATTGTCCTGGCAGGTTCAAATATTTTGCGGATTGATTCAGGCCATGCAGTATATTTGCGCTCAAGCACTTTGTAAGTGACATCCACATATTCAAGAGGGTTGTCACCTTCCTTATGAATAGCGGCAACGATCTGCTCCAGCTTTTCCTGATCCCACTCAGTTTTCTTGGCAACATCTGTGGTAAGGCGGTAGCCGTTATCCTCGATATGGATAACACCGGTATCCTTTTCCATGCGCTGGCGCTTGGCGCGTATCTGCTCGGCATACTTCATGGCAATAGCAGCTTCCACCCACTGGCGCACTTTTTTAGCGTGTGCCAGCATGTGTGTTGCTTCATTTAGAAGAGAGTATAGTTCTGCTGAATTTAATTTTGCGATATCGCCAATTGGCATACGCATCATTTCATCTAAAGATATATTTCTCATTGCACACCTCCCGCCATATTGGCTGGTATGCTGATTTCAGATGTGCTACTGCGCATCTGTTCTGCTTCATAAGATTCTATATCTTCAAGACGGTAAACAACGCGGCCACCAATTTTAAGATATTTGGGGCCACGTCCTAGCCAACGCCAGCGTTCAAGAGTGCGCATTGATACGCACCATCTGCTAGCCAGCTCAGACTGGTGTAAATGTTTGATTGTCATAAAGAGTACTCCTGATAGTTGCTAAAAAGAACTTCAGGAAGGATTGCAGGAAAAAGTACCACTGTCGTGAGGCGCACTGCGAGACGTAGGGGGACGGCAGGGTGGGACGCTAAATCCCAATAAATACAGGTGATATAGCTTTACTGTGGGACGATGGGGGACGGGGTACGAGATGTTAATGTTGTATTATAATTACGTTATATTGAGGCGGTATAAACCATTACCATCTGATAAAATCAATTGCCTCCATTGAACATGGCGCTTGAAGAGATCAAGCATCCGCATGGTTTCTGCATTGGAACTTCGTAATACTTCCTTACCATGAATCCAGATAGTACCACTCAAATGGGCTTCATATAAAAGCTTTACTACATTGGCTTGTACCGTACCAAGCTTAAATTTGATGCCGTTTATTGATACTTCACTAAAATTATTATAATATTTAAAACCATTATTATCACTGGCTAGCTGGCTAGCATTTTGACCTATGCTATTTTGCTTTTCAAAGTACTCACATGCTTGTGCTGTTATTACAAGATCACATAATTTGATTTTAAGTCCATTCTCGTTACGTATCCTGCAATATTCATCCTGGTTATGGCTCCTGAGGTAATCAAGTGCTACCTTACCTTTTCGGAATAACATACGGCAATCTTCAGCACATAAAGCATACAAACCACTTACAGGTTTGATGTCATGTGGTATGGAATAATCCTGCCCATCAGCCGTCATCTCATAACAACCAAATTCTACAGTTACATTTCTAAACCAGACCCTGGCCTCAAGTAGTCCGGTTTCTATATAATATTGGACATCAAGCATGGACGCTGACCAGCGGCTTGCCACTTCTTCAAGATAAAAATATTCTCTGTTCGGTAATGCCATATTGCAAACCTTATGTTAAAAGAATTACTAGTTTTATTCTGGAAAATAATATGCTATAGAATAGCGTTACACTAATCAAGTGTTTTTGCAACTTTTAGTTTATGGGGGCTAGGTATGGTTCATGGAGGTAAACGTGCGGGTGCAGGAAGGCCTAAAGGACATGGTATATATGGCGGTGGCGTTGCAACGAAAACTATGCGCGTACCTGCAAATATGGTTGATGATGTTAGAAAGTACGCTAAAGGTATAGGCAATAAAGTGCCGCTATATACATCAAGGGTTGCAGCAGGCTATCCTGTTCCAGCGGATGATAATGTAGATGAAATGATAGACTTGAATAATTATTTGGTAAAGAACCCGGCAAATACATTTTGCGTAAAAGTTTCCGGTGAATCCATGATAGAAGCCGGAATTCATGAGGGTGATATGCTTATTGCTGACAGTTGCATTGAAGCTAGGGATGGCCAGATAGTAATAGCGGCAGTAGACGGTTTTTTAACAGTAAAACGCTTAGTTTTCCGTAAAGATCAGCCATTCTTATTGCCAGCAAATCCAATGTTTCAGGCAATTCCGATTAATGAAAACACTTCTGTACATATTTGGGGTGTGGTAATTAATATTATTCGTTCTATATAAGCACTACACCCGCACTTCTCTCATCCTATAATTACATATTACACCTGTTGTGGTACTGTATGTAAGGGGTCGTAGGATAATTATTATTATCCGGCAATGCTTTGGAAAGCATAGGTATTTTGACGCTGTCAAGCCCACCTGTGCAAATTTTTGTATTTATTGGATATTAGCTCTACAAAAGGCAGATTAAAACACCCACAAAATCGCTAAGTTACTTGCCATTTTGGCAATAAAATATATTGTTCGTAATGTTGAAGAATTCCCGTTATAACACTTACATACAAGATGTAACCACATGGTTAAAAAAACTAATAATCCAACTGCAAACATAGGGTTTGAACAGCATTTGTGGGCAACCGCTGATAAAATGCGCGGCCATATGGATCCGGCAGAATATAAGCATGTTGCACTTGGCCTGATATTTTTGAAGTATATCTCCGATGCATTTGAGGAAAAACATTCTGCACTAAGTAAGGAAAATGGTGCTAACCCTGAAGATCGCGATGAATATCTAGCTGATAACGTATTCTGGGTTCCAAAAGATGCCCGTTGGAAGCACATACAGTCTCAGGCAAAAACCCCGCAAATTGGCAAAACTATCGATGATGCTATGACGGCAATTGAGGCAGAGAACCAGACTTTAAAAGGCGTTCTGCCTAAAGATTATGCCAGGCCAGCACTGGATAAAACCCGTCTTGGCGAACTGATCGATTTGATCAGCAAAATTGGTATGGGTGATGACCATCGTATGAGCAAAGATACGCTTGGTCGTGTATATGAGTATTTTCTCTCTCGCTTTGCCAGCGCCGAAGGCAAAGGCGGCGGAGAATTCTATACCCCGCAATCCGTAGTACAGCTATTGGTGGAAATGCTTGAGCCTTATAAAGGTCGCATTTATGACCCTTGCTGTGGATCAGGCGGTATGTTTGTGCAATCAGAAAAGTTCATGGAAGGGCATGGTGGGCGCGTTGGTGATATTTCTGTCTATGGTCAGGAATCTAACCCCACCACCTGGCGCTTATGTAAAATGAACCTTGCTATTCGTGGCATAGAAAATAATATCGGCCAAAAACAGGAAGATACTTTTCACAATAACATACATAAAGACCTAAAAGCGGATTACATTATCGCTAATCCACCATTTAACATATCTGATTGGGGTGGCGACCGTCTGCGTGAGGATGTGCGTTGGAAATATGGTGCACCGCCGGTAAGCAATGCCAACTTCGGATGGGTGCAACACATGGTGCATCACTTAAGCCCACGCGGTTTTGCCGGTTTTGTATTGGCAAATGGCTCTATGAGTTCCAATAGCGGCGGCGAAGGCGAGATTCGCAAAAACCTGATTGAAGCCAATGTAGTAGATTGTATGGTGGCGCTGCCAGGGCAGCTTTTTTATTCAACACAAATTCCCGTATGCCTATGGTTTTTAGCAAAAGATCGTAGTAATGGTTTGGTAGCAAAAGGCGCGCTGCGAGATCGTCGAGGCGAGATCCTGTTCATTGATGCGCGTAAACTTGGCTACATGGAAGACCGCACACACAAAGCCCTCGACCCAGAAAAAGATATTCAATACATCGCCGATTGTTACCACTCATGGCGCGGTGAGCCTATGGAAAATGGGGTATTCAAGGATGGCTATCAAGACATCTCCGGTTTTTGCAAATCAACAAAAATCGAGGAAGTGAAAGAGCATGGCTACGTTCTTACCCCTGGTCGGTATGTTGGTGCAGAGGAGCAGGAAGATGACGGCGAAGCATTTGTAGAAAAAATGCAACGGCTTACCACCAAGCTTTCAGAGCAGATGAATCAGTCACAAGCTATGGATGCAGAAATAAAAAAACAGTTGGCACGAGTTGGATTTAAGATATGAGGTATAAATTATGAGCAGCCTAGAAATTGAACCGCTAGAAAAAGCAATTATCCAGCTAGAAACTGGTATTGAACGAGCACAGCAGAATCAGGACGATGAGCTAGTACGTGATGGTGTTATACAGCGTTTTGAATACACTATGGATTTATCCTGGAAGTTACTGCAACGTTACCTCAAAACCGATTTGCAGGTGGAAGAATCTGCAATTCGTAGCAAAAAAGATTTATTTCGTGAGGCCGCAAGGTTGAAAATAATTAGCGATGCAGAGCGCTGGATTGCACATTATGAAGCCCGTAATGCAACATCACATGATTACGATCAGGAAAAAGCAAAGGCGGTGTATGCGCAAGTGCTATTGTTTTTGCCGGATGTAAAAAAACTGCTGGAGGCTTTACGCAGTGCCGATTGACATTCGCCCGGATCATTTAAAGATAGTGCAGGATATATTAAAGACCCATATTCCTAACCATGAGGTGTGGGCGTTTGGTAGCCGCGCTAAATGGACAGCGAAAGATACTTCCGATCTTGATCTTTGTGTTAAAGGTAATGAGCCACTCACTCTGGAATTGCTTGCACATTTGCGGGATGATTTCAGTGAATCCAACCTGCCATATAAAGTTGATGTGGTGGATTGGCGTGGCGTGAGTGATAGCTTCCGCAAAATTATTGAGCAAGACAGGGTGGAACTGCCAAAGGCGAAGGATAGCGATTGGCGGGAAGTAAAGCTGGGGGATGTTTGTAATATTAATTTTACTAGGCGTTCCAAAAACTGGAAATTTGATAAGATGCTCTACATTGACATATCCTCCGTTGGGGAAGGTATGTTTATTGAGCAACCAAAGGAAATATCATCTGACGATGCGCCAAGCAGGGCGCAAAGACTTTTAGAAAATGGCGACACTATAGTTTCTACCGTTCGCCCTAACAGGCGCTCAATGCTTTTTCTTCGCAATGCAAAACCTAACATGGTTGCATCAACTGGATTTGTGGTTCTGCGTGCGAAACCAGAAAAATTAGACCAAAGATTTTTGTATTTTACAGTATTTGACAAAGCATTTACTGCGTATCTGGAATCAAAAGCGGAAGGCTCCGCTTATCCTGCCGTAAATCCATCAGTTTTTGATGTTGCACCTATCAATATTCCTCCCTTGCATGAGCAAAAGGAAATAGCGGAGATTCTCTCTGCGTTGGATGATAAAATTGAGATGAATAACAAAATGAACGAAACGCTGGAGGCAACTGCGCAGGCATTATTCAAAAGCTGGTTTGTGGATTTTGACCCCGTGCGAGCAAAAATGGAAGGCCGTAAGCCGGAATGTTTATCGGAGGATCTCGCCGCTTCATTCCCTGACACATTAATTGACTCTCCACTGGGCCAGATTCCCCATGGATGGGAGGTGAAATCACTTGATGAGATAGCACACTTCCTTAATGGATTGGCTTTACAGAAATATCCAGCAAGGGACGAAGAAAATTCCATTCCCGTAATTAAGATTGCAGAGTTAAATCGTGGTATAACGACTCAGACAAACAAAGCTAATCTAGACGTGCCAAATGAGTATATAATTAATGATGGAGATGTTTTGTTCTCTTGGTCAGGCAGTCTGACTGCCATATTATGGGGGCATGGAAAAGGTGCTCTAAATCAGCATCTGTTCAAAGTAACATCAAAAATAACACCCAAATGGTTTTATTATCATTGGCTATGTGAACACATGACATTCTTTAGGATGATAGCGGCATCCAAAGCAACTACTATGGGTCATATAAAGCGGCAACACCTCACTGAAGCAAAAGTAATTCTGCCTCCAGAGGATTTGTTTAAGAAAATTTCGCCAATTATAGAGCCTCTTCTTGAGCACATAGTGCTAAATAATACACAAATGCACAATCTCTTGGAATTGCAGGACAGACTTCTTCCAAAACTGATCTCTGGCGAATTACGAGTGAGTGATGCTGCTTCATTGAAGGAGGCGGTATGAGTGCTTCATATCCAACAAAGATTTTATTGGCAATGAGGAGTGGTGATCGTTGTGCTCTTCCTGCATGCAGAATAAATTTAACCTATGATGGAATTCAGGCAGATACCGTTGTGATAGGCGAAGCTGCACACATCTACGGAGAGAAAGATACTGCAGCTCGATACAGACAAGAAATGACTGACGATCAAAGAAATCACTACGATAATCTCATATACCTATGCCCTAATTGCCATACAAAAATAGATAAGCAAATTTCTGATTATCCAGCAGAGAATCTCATTAAAATTAAAAAAGAGCATGAGGCTTGGGTTTCAGAGCGCCTTGACGAAAGCATTTCAGAGGTAACTTTCGCTGAATTAGAAATTGCAGCAAAAGCTATTGCTACTGGACAACATTTTACCAATGGTGATTTCTATGTCATTACCCCCGAAGAAAAAATTAAAAAAAATGGTTTAACGCAAGAAGTAAGGGCGCTAATATCGACTGGGTTAAGCCGAAGTTCCGAAGTTAGCAGCTACCTTGTCAAAGCTGCCCAATTAGACCCAACTTTTCCAGAGAGGCTTAAGGATGGTTTCAAGGAAAAATATTTGGAGCTTAAAAAGACAGCTTCAGGGGATGTTTTATTCATGGAGATGTTTGAGTTTGCTCAATCTGGACAGCACGATTTTAAACAGCAAGCCGCTAGTCTAGCGATATTAACTCACTTATTCCATTTATGTGAGGTGTTCGAAAAATGATTTTACCAAACAAATACCTACGTGAACACGAAGCGCTTATCGGAGTTGGTTCTGTTTTGCTGAGGCAGTTAGCTGTTGAAAAAACACTATCAAATCTTTGGGAAGAGGTAAAAGAGGCATCTAACATTGGTAACTTTGAACGCTTTGTGCTAGGTCTCGACCTATTATTTGTTCTAGGACTGATTGAGGCAAGAAGCGATAAAATCGTGAAGGTGGCATTATGATATACAAAATATATGCCAGTGATCCCCGCTTTAAAACCGTTGAATTCCAAATGGGGCTAAATGTAATTCTTGCTGACAAGAAACAAGAATCAGGAGAAAAAGATTCCCGCAATGGATTAGGCAAGACCACCCTAATCAACGTAATGCACTTTTGTTTTGGTGCTGATCTCAATAAAAAGGTGTTGCCTGTAGATGAAATCAAAGATTGGACTTTCTTTATTGAAATTGATCTTTGTGGAGCAAGAATAGTTGCCTCTAGAAGCATTAGTAACCCTGGTATAGTTAAAGTTCAGGGAAATACTTCTGTACTGCCCGTATTGACAGAAAAAGATCAGAAAGAGCATTTTGATTTTTATAAAATTTCGGAGTGGAAAAAATTATTAGGAATTTGTTTCTTTGGATTGCCAAGCCTTAGCAGGACTAAATATGTCCCTACCTTCAGAAATCTAATTTCTTATTTTATGAGAAGCGGAGTGGATGCCTACAGTAGGCCGTTCAGCTACTTTAGAAGCCAGCCGCCCTGGAATACACAAGTGCACAATGCCTTTCTTCTTGGGCTCAACTGGGAACACGCATCTGTAGCTCAAGAAATAAAAGATAAGAACAAAGCTGTTACCTCTCTTAATGCTGCTATTAAGACAGGTATTGTATCGTCTAAGGGAGAATTAGAAGCTGAGCGGGTACGGTTACAGATAGAACTTGATCGAGAAAAAAGCGCACTTTCGGAATTTAAAGTGCATCCTCAATATCAACAAATCCAAGAGCAGGCTAATTCTCTTACACAAGAGATTCATGATCTATCAAATAAAAATTTAATGCTGCGCCGTAAGTTAGAGAGATATGAAGAATCCATAAAATCTGAACATGCTCCTGATGTATCAGCCGTATCACAGCTATATGAAGAGGCTGGGATGCATTTTGGTGATTCAATAAAAAAGACATTGGCAGAAGCAAAGGCTTTTCATTCGGAAATCGTTCAGAACAGAAAGCATTTTCTTCAGGTTGAAATCGAGCAAATTAAAAACCAGCTATCTGCCAATAACAAAAATATTGAAAATGGCACAAATAAACGTGCGGATTTAATGGCTGTTTTACAAACTCATGGTGCTCTAGAGGAATTCACAATACTCCAAGAGCGCCTGCTTGAAAAAAAAGGACACCTGGAAAACATAAAAGCAAAAATTATAGATATCCAAGAAATGTCCGTTCGTAAGAAAGAAATCAAAGCAGAAAAAATTGAATTAGAAACCAAACTTCAGCGTGATTATGAACAGTCACGCCCAGAATGGGAAAAAGCTGTCGCTGGTTTTAACGAAAACTCTCAAGCACTTTACAATGAATCTGGAAATTTAATAATTAACGTTTCAGAGGGTGGTTACAGTTTTGATGTAGAAATTCCTCGCAGCAATAGTGAGGGTGTTGGCAAAATGAAAATATTTTGTTACGACCTTGTGCTGGTAGATTTGTTTTCAAAGCAGAAGAAAATAAATTTTCTAGTTCACGACAGCACAATTTTTGATGGCGTTGACTCACGGCAGACTGCTCATGCGCTAGAACATGCACATAAGAAAGCTCTTGAGAGTGGATTTCAGTATATATGCGCTTTTAACTCTGACATGCTTCCTGAAGCTGATTTTAGCGAAGGCTTCGATATTAATAGTTTTGTTCGTTTAACTTTAAAGGATCAAGACCCTAAAGATAGTTTAATGGGATTCAGATTTGATGAATAAAACAACCAAATATAAAAATGGCAATAGGTTAATATGAGTTTCAGCGAAGACATAGTAGAGCAAGCAGCTATAGAATGGCTTAGTGAGCTAGGCTATCAGTACAGCCATGGTAGTGAATTGCCACGCCTCAACCCATTAACTGGCGCAGAAGATTACAGCCAGGTGATTCTTGTTGAGCAGTTGCGCAATGCGCTTGCTGTTATTAACCCATCAATTCCTGCTGAAGCACTGGATGATGCTTTCCGCAAAGCCACTCGTACAACTGCTCCGGAATTAATCGAGGATAATCGTCTATTTCATCGTATGTTGGTCAATGGTATCGATGTTGAATATACCCGCCCTGACGGAAGTATTGCTGGTGATAAAGTCTGGCTTATAGATTTTTCCAAACCTGAGAATAATAGTTTCCTGACGGTTAACCAATTTACCATTATAGAAAATAAGCATAACCGCCGCCCTGATATTATCATTTTCATAAATGGTCTGCCGCTGGCGGTCATTGAACTCAAAAATGCAGCAAATGAAAGTACGACAATTGTCGGCGCTTACAACCAGCTACAAACCTATAAAAAAGAAATACCATCGCTGTTCCGTACTAACGCACTGTTGATGGTATCAGACGGCATTGAGGCAAGGGCTGGCTCACTGACCGCCAACCGTGAGCGTTTTGCACCCTGGCGCACGGTTGATGGAATTGCTATCGCTCCCAAAGGCTCTGCTGAACTGGAAACTCTAATCAAAGGAATATTCGCACCTCGCATCCTGCTAGATATGGTACGGAATTTTGTGGTGTTTGAGGTGGACTCTGGCAAAATTATCAAAAAAATTGCCGCCTACCATCAATACCACGCTGTCAACAAAGCGGTTGAATGCACGGTACAAGCCGCATCTCCAAAAGGCGATAAACGCGCAGGTGTAATTTGGCATACGCAAGGTTCCGGCAAAAGCCTATCTATGGCGTTTTATGCAGGTAAAGTTATCCAAAATCCAATCATGGAAAATCCTACACTTATCATATTGACTGACCGTAATGATCTGGATGATCAGCTATTTGGCACTTTTTCTATATGTAAGGATTTATTGCGACAAACACCTGTACAAGCAAAGGATAGAAAAAATCTGCGGGAATTACTTTCTGTCGCTTCTGGTGGCGTAATTTTTACAACTATTCAGAAATTCGCACCTGAAAAAGGTGAGGCTTATCCACTGCTTTCAGATAGAAGAAATATTGTTGTGATTGCGGATGAAGCTCACCGAAGCCAGTATGATTTTATTGATGGATTCGCCCGTCATATGCGCGATGGCTTGCCACAGGCTTCCTTTATTGGCTTTACAGGAACGCCGATTGAGCTTTCCGACAAAGATACCTATGCGGTATTCGGTGATAATATCCACACCTACGATATTCAGCAGGCAGTAGAAGATGGCGCAACAGTCCGTATCTATTATGAAAGCCGCCTTGCCAGAATAGAGTTGAATAAAGAAGAATGCCCGCAGCTAGATGAGGAATTTGAGGAAGTTACTGAAGGTGAAGAAGTTGATCGTAAAGATAAGCTAAAGAGTAAATGGGCCAGGCTGGAGGCATTGGTTGGTGCAGAGAAGCGCATCGAATTGATTGCCAAAGATATAGTGGAACATTTTGAGCGCCGCCGTGAAGGTATTGCTGCTGTAGTGGGCGAAGGTGGCAAGGGAATGATTGTGAGCATGAGTCGTCGAATTGGCGTTGAACTCTATAATGCCATAATAAAGCTGCGTCCTGACTGGCATAGTGATGATGAAGATAAAGGTTTTATTAAGGTTGTGATGACCGGTTCAGCAAGTGACCCTGCGTCATTCCAACCTCATATACGCAACAAGGCTGGCTGCGATAAACTGGCAAAACGTGCTAAAAATGAAGATGACTCACTTAAGCTGGTGATCGTGCGTGATATGTGGCTAACAGGATTTGATGCGCCTTGTATACATACGATGTATATCGACAAACCAATGCAGGGGCATGGCTTGATGCAGGCGATAGCCCGCGTCAACCGTGTATTTAAAAATAAACCAGGCGGACTGATTGTCGATTATCTCGGCATAGCTGATAGACTGAAGAAGGCTCTTTCCAATTATACTGAGCGCGACCGCTCCGAGGCTGGCGTGCCACAAGAAGATGCAATTGCCCTGTTGTTGGAAAAATACGAAATCACAAAACATATCTTCCACGGTTTTGATTATAAAGCAGCAATCATTGGATCGCCAGCTGACAAGCTGCGGATTATCCCTGCCGCAATGGAGCATGTACTATCCCAAGAAAACGGGCGGGATCGCTTTATGAAAGCTTGCCTCGATCTTTCAAAATCATTTGCACTGGCAGCAGCAAGCGATGAAGCTACGGAAATCCGTGATGAAGTCGGGTTTTTCCAAAACATTCGAGCAGCATTAGCAAAATCAACAACAGGAAGTGGCAAAAGTTTTGAAGATCTTGATACTGCAGTACAGCAGCTGGTTTCAAGAGCTGTATCATCTATCGAAATGGTAGATATTTTTGCAGCGGCAGGTTTAAAAACTCCAGACATCTCAATCCTTTCCGATGAGTTTCTGGCTGAGGTACGCGGCATGGAGAAAAAGAATCTTGCGCTTGAAATGCTAAAGAAAATGCTACGCGATGAGATCAAGAACCGATCTAAGAAGAATGTGGTGCAAGCGCGTAACTTTTCCGAGATGCTGGAAAATACCCTCAAAAAATATCAGGGGCGTTTAATTGAAGCTGCCCAGATTATTGAGGAGCTCATCCAGATAGCCAAAGAGATGAAAGCAGCCAAAAGCCGTGGTGAGGAACTAGGATTAAATGAAGATGAAGATGCTTTCTACGATGCCTTGGCTGAGAATAATAGTGCTCGTGATATTCTTGGGGATGATCAATTGAGGAAAATCGCCCGCGAACTAGTACAAGCTGTAAAAAATAGCACTACCATTGATTGGACAGTAAAGGAAGGTGTCCGTGCCAAAATCCGCGTTACAGTAAAGCGCATACTGCGCAAGTATGGATATCCACCAGATCTCGAAGAAAAGGCAACCCAAACTGTTTTAGAGCAGGCGGAAATCCTCTCCGAAAGTTGGAGTAATTGAATGATTAATAAAATCCCCTTAGCAATAGCCTATGATTTCGATGGCACGCTTGCTCCTGGAAATATGCAGGAGCACTCATTTATTCC
>Ga0114975_10001629_pt1 | contig 15841 bp, 27 predicted proteins | sample S_130626_EF_Meta_FD_87031 | JGI IMG/M metagenome (GOLD analysis project Ga0114975, IMG submission 87031) | Freshwater microbial communities from Lake Simoncouche, Canada to study carbon cycling - S_130626_EF_MetaG | ecosystem: Environmental > Aquatic > Freshwater > Lake | place: Lake...
TCAGGAGTTGGAATATACTCATCAACTGCATCCATTAATTTAAAAATTTTGTCAACCCACTCATTTTCTCCTTTTTGAATTTTTGGATTTTTAGTTACGGCTTCAAGAGCTAATAAAGCCGAACCAGCTACAAAAGGTATTTCATCACCAGGATAATCATAACTTTGTAATAAATCTCTTAACTCTAATTCTACAAGTAAAATTAAATCTGGATCATCAACTTGATCAGCCTTATTTAGAAAAACAACTAGATGTTTTACCCCAACTTGTCTTGCAAGTAATATATGTTCACGTGTTTGTGGCATAGCTCCATCCGCTGCAGAGACAACTAATATAGCACCATCCATTTGAGCAGCACCTGTTATCATATTTTTTACATAATCTGCATGACCTGGACAATCTACATGAGCGTAATGACGAAAATCTGTTTCATATTCAACATGAGCTGTATTAATTGTTATACCACGGGCACGTTCTTCAGGAGCAGCATCAATATCTTCATATTTTTTTAAAATGGCATTACCCATTGTTGATAAAGTTGCTGTAATTGCTGCGGTTAAAGTTGTTTTCCCATGATCTACATGACCAATTGTTCCAATATTAACATGGGGTTTATTACGTTCAAATTTATCTCTAGCCATTTTTTAGTTGTATTTTTTAGTTTTGACTATTTTGTTTTTACTTTTGACGAAAATTTTTTTTATTTAAATTGTATAAAAGCTTTATTAGCTTCAGCCATTTTATGTGTTTCTTCTTTTTTACGAATAGCACTTCCTGAAGCTTTTGCAGCTTCTAATAACTCATTTGCTAATTTTAAAGATATTCCTTTTCCTGAACGTTTTTTTGCAAAAAAAACAATCCAACATACCGCTATGTTTGTAGAACGAAACCTATTTAATAATACAGGAACTTGATATGTAGCACCACCAACTCGTTTTGCTTTTAATTGTACACGCGGACTTATATTACGAATTGCTTTTTCAAAAATAAGAATAGGATTTTGTTTTGTTCTAAATTCAATAAATTCAAAGGCTTTATAGACAATTCGTCTAGCAAGACATTTTTTCCCATTTTTTAAAATTCTATTTACTAGTAAACTAACCAAAAGATTATCATATTTGAAATCTTTTTTTGGAAAGCGTTTTTTTGTTGAAATACGTCGTGACATAATTTTCTTTTGATTCTAATTATTTCTTTATAGTTCCTGCTACTGGTTGCCTAGCACCATATTTTGATCGTCCTTGCTGCCTATTTTTTACTCCGATACAATCTAAAACCCCTCTTATTATTTTATAGCGTACGCCTGGAAGATCTTTAACTCTTCCTCCTCTTACTAAAACAATAGAATGTTCTTGTAAATTATGTCCTTCTCCTGGAATATAAGCTGTAATTTCAAAACCACTAGTTAATTTAATTCGAGCAACTTTTCTAAGTGCTGAATTCGGTTTTTTTGGTGTAGTAACATAAACTCTAGTACAAATGCCACGTCGTTGTGGGCAGGATTTTAATGCAGGACTTTTAAGAGTAGGAGATATTTTTTTTCTATCTAATCGTACTAATTGCTGAACTGTCGGCATAGATTATTTTTTTATTTTTTTGTTAACTCTTTTTATTTTCATTCATTTTATACTTTCGCTCAAATTTTTCAACACGGCCTTCAGTATCAAGAATTTTTTGTGAGCCAGTATAAAATGGATGATTTCCTGACCAAATATCTACAAAAAGTTCTTTTTTTGTTGTACCAACTTCTAAAACAAGTTTCCCATCACAATAAATTTTAGTTTTGTACCATTCTGGATGTAATCCTTTTTTTGCCATATTATCTTTTTGAATATTGTGGTGCTTTACGTGCTTTTCTTAATCCATATTTACGTCTTTCTTTAATTCTTGAATCACGAGTTAATAAAGAATTTTGTTTTAATATAGGTCTATAGCTTTTATTAATCTCACACAAGCTTTTTGAGATTGCTAATCGAATTGCACCTAATTGTGAACTAATTCCTCCACCTTTAACGATAACTGAAATATCATAATCATTAGTTACTTTTACTAGAAGCAAAGGTGTTTTTATTAGTTCACGTTCTTCAACAGCACTTGCAAAAAAATCTTTAAAATTTTTTTCATTAATAGTAATATTTCCTGAGCCTTTTTTTAAAAAAACTTTAGCTATCGAAGTTTTTCTTTTTCCTATTGCACTATATGTTTGATCTATCATAAATTTTAGTCAATTAAGTTTTAATAATTTACTTTAAGCCAATCATTAGATTCCAATTCTTTTTGAAAACTAATGTTAGTATCAGATAATACAAAAAGTCTACGGTAGTAATTACGTCCTAATACTCCTTTAGGTAGCATTCCCCATATTGCTTTTTCAACAATTCGTTTTGGAATTCTATTTTTTAATTGAGTAAATGTTTCCATTTTTAAGCTACCAGGTTTTTGAGAATGACGATAATAAATTTTTTGAATTTTTTTTTTTCCAGAAATCTCAATTTTTTCTGCATTTAAAATAAAAACAAAATTCCCTTGATCTACTCCAGGTGTAAAATAAGGAGTTTCTTTACCTCTTAAAAGCTTACTTGCTTTTGTAGCTAAACGCCCTAAGGCTTGTCCGCTTGCATCTATAATAAAGCATTTTGCTTTATGATCTTCTTTTATTGGAAATAATGTTTTCATAAATTAGTTACCTATATTTTTACTCTTCTTTAAAAAATTCTTTTGAAAATTCAGATGCTACTTTTAAAAAAGTAGGAGTGGCAGCTACAGAATAAAATAGACTTAATAATATTTTTAAAGAATCCTGCAAACTACGTTTTGGAGTAGTACTACCATTAGTTAAAATTTCTAATGTTAAAGATTCTTTAATATTTCCTCTAGTGTCATGAATTAATTTTACTTTATAATTAACTTTTTTAACAGGCATAAAAATAGTATCTATAAAAAAAGTTGTCGGTATATAAGGATGAAAAATTTCATTTGCTTTTAGTTTATTAACTTCTTCAATTGTACGATATCCTTTTCCATTTTCGATATCGACTTCTAAATAAAATTCTGAATCATCAAGAAGTGTACAAATATATTGTGCTGGGTTAAGAATTTTAAAACAATCAGGAGGTAATCGAAACATTCCTGCTGTAACAATAACAGGTCCTTTTACATGTAAAAAAGCTTTTGATTTTCTCCTACTTAAAGTTTCCTTTTTTAAAAAAGATTCTTTAAAAATAATTTCTTTTAGATTTAATAAAATTTCTAAAACATCCTCACGAACGCATGGAATAATAGAAAATTCATGCTTTAAATTATTAATTCGAGCACCTGTAATAGCAAAACTAGTTAAATCAGATAATAAAGTACGGCGTAATGAATTTCCTAAAGTAATTCCTTGTCCAATTTCCAATGCTTCTATTAAAAAACATGCATAATGGTTTTGCTCTTTATCTATACGACTTTCTATACAAGTAATTTTATTCATTTGATTTAAATTAAATTTTAATTATAATCTTTAAAAATACTTCATAAAAAGATTTTCAAAAATACTTTATTATAATCTACGTCTTTTTGGAGGACGACAACCATTATGAGGTATTGGAGTTTGATCTTCAATAGAATCAATGATTAATCCTGCGGATTTTATAGCTCTAATTGAATTATCACGACCACTTCCACGTCCTTTTATTATAACTTGAACCTTTTTTAAGCCAAATTCTAAAGCCTTTTCTATTGCTTCTCGAGCTGTCTTTTGGGCCGCAAATGGTGTATTTTTTCTAGCTCCTTTAAAACCTGCAGTACCTGCGGAAGACCAGCAAAGTGTATTTCCTTCTTCATCACATACCGTAATAATAGTATTATTAAAGGAGGCTATAATAAAAACAATTCCTTCTGTTACTTCTTTTTGTTTTTTTTTTTGTGTTGACATAATTTTCTAAAAAAGTTATTTTTTATTTATAAAAAAACTTTGACGACGAGATGTTCGATTATTTGTACGAGTTCGTTGTCCACGTGCTGGTAAGCCTTTTAAATGACGTCTACCTCGAAAAGAATTTATGTCAATTAATCGTTTAATATTTAAACTTATAGATCTTTTTAAATCTCCTTCTAATTTAAAAATTTCTGTTTCTAGAAGATCACGAAGTTCTGAAATATTTTGTTCGGTTAAATCCGAAACTTTTAAATTATAAGCTATATTTAATTGAGTTAAAATATTTTTAGCTGTTGGAATTCCAATCCCATAAATACATGTCAATGCAATATAAATTTGTTTTTTATTTGATAAATTATTTCCTAATATTCTGACCATATCTTTACCCTTGACGCTGCTTATGTTTTGGATTAATGCAAATAACCATAATTTTTCCATGTCGCTTAATTAGTCGACAATTTAAACAAATTTTTTTTACCGAAGGACGTACTTTCATAAATTTTATTCAGTTATATTTTTATAGTTTGCTCTTATAGTTTTTTGAATTTCAAAAGCTACCCCTACTACAATAATTAAAGAGGATACATTAAGTTGTTTTAATAAATAAGCATTAGTAAATTGTGATACAAAATCATAAAGGATTAAAATTGAAGACAAAAAAATACCTCCAATAATAGAACTTGATCTTACAACATTTTCTAAATAAACTATTGTATTTTTTCCTGGAGTAACATTAATAAGAGAAACAGAGGCTTTTCTAAGTTGTTCCGATATTTTTTCAGGATCCCAAAATACAATTGTATAAAAATAATTGAATCCTATAATTAAAAAATAATAAATAAGCTTCTCTATTATTTTATTTTGTACAAAAAAAGTAAGAAATGGAAGTAAATTTGAAGCTATAATTATAGGAAAAATACCTGCTTGAGTTAATTTTATAGAAAGACCATTTCCTTTAATTGGTGGGAGTTTTTCAATCCCTGTAGCTAGCTTAGCTTTTTCTAAATTTTGTAAAAATGCTAACTGTCTTGCTGAAACAACATCAATATTAATTTTTGCTATTTGAGAAATACACATTAAAGCCATTAAGCTTACTATAAATAATCCCTCTAAAAAAAAAGTTAAACTAAATTTTTCAAAAATAATATTACTTTTAGTAACTATAGTTGTAACTATATTTGTTAAAATAATAAAAGAAGTTCCATTTCCAATTCCTTTATTATCTATAAGATTACTTATCCAAACTATAATCATAGAACCAGTTACTAATTCTATTGCATTTTGAGCTAGGTCAAAAAATTCACTACTATAAAAATACGGTTTTAAATAAAATAGTAAAAATATACTTTGGATAGTAGCTAATAAAAGAGCTAATAATTTTTTATAAAAAAGTAATGTTTGTCTTCCAGCTTCTCCTTCCTCTGATTGTAACTTTTCTAAATAAGGAATAAGAGCTGTTAATAAATCCATTATAATAGAAGCATTGATAAAAGGAATAATACCTAAAGAAAAAGGACTTATTAAACTATTTCCTCCACTTGAATACATATTTATTATTTGCATAATAGAAGCTTTATTTTCTAATTGGAAAAAAGATTTTTTTAAAGCTTCTTGATCAATACCAGCTAAAGGAATAGTATTTAAAAATCGAAATAAAAAGAGAAGAAATATAGTTAATAAAAGTTTTTCTGTTGGTTTTTTTTTATTTTTTTTTTTATTGATTAAAACATTAAACATTTTGATATTTTTTCATATTTTTACCATAAAAATTTCTTTTACGAATAGATTGATACTTTCCTACTTGGATTTTTTGATTTAATAAGGACAAAGCTAAAAGAGTAGCTTTAGCATTATTTAGTAAATTTTTTGACCCAAATTGTTTAGCAAGAATATTCTTAATTCCTGCTAACTCTAGAACGGTACGTACTGCACCTCCTGCGATAACTCCAGTACCTTGCGATGCAGGTCTTAACATTATTTTTGCTGCTCCAAAAGAAGTATTAATACTGTGAGGAAGAGAATCTTTAAAAGTGATAGGAACATTAATTAAATGTTTTTTTCCATTTAAAATAGCTTTATCCATGGCAAGATTTACATTCTCAGCTTTTCCTACTCCAACTCCTACCTTATGATTATTATCTCCTATAATTACAACAGCTCGAAAGTTCATTAATTTTCCGCCTTTTACAACTTTAGTAACTCGTTTAATTTGAAGAATTTTTTCTTCATATTTTATTTTTGATAAACGAATACGACCTTTTTTTCGGCTTTTAAATGGTCTATTCTTTTTTATTTTTGGAGATTTTATTATACTTGATTCCATATTTTTTATATTTTACTTAAGTTTTATTTTTTTAGAAAAGTAATCCTACACTTCTTGCACCATCAGCGAGACTTTTTATTCTTCCATGATAGGGTCTACTTCCACGATCAAAAACAACTTTTTCTATATTTTTTGAAAGTGCTTTTTGTGCTAAATTTTTTCCAACAGAGAATGAACTTTCTTGTGTTGCTGAAGATGAAGTAAGAGAAATAGATTTTTCTAAAGTACAACTTGAAGCTAAAGTTATTCTATTTTTATCATCAATAATTTGAGCATAAATATGCTTATGTGATCTGAAAACAGATAACCTTGGTTTTTCTGGATATCCTAAAATTTTTTTTAAATATCTTTTTTTATCTTGCAAATATAATTTTTTTTTTCTTTTTTTCATTTTATTTAGTTTTTTATTTTCCAGTTTTACCTGCTTTTCTAATAATTTTCTCTTTTTCATACATAATTCCTTTTCCTTTATAAGGTTCAGGTGGACGAATACTACGTATTTTAGAGGCAAGAAGTCCTACTTTTTCTTTATCAATACCACTTATTGAAAGTCTCGTTGGTGATTCCAGTTTTATAGTTAAATCTAAAGGTATAAGAAATTCTATTGGGTGAGTAAATCCCATATTTAACATTAGCTTATTGTTATCAACTTGAAATTTATAGCCAACTCCTTCAGCAACTAAAATTTTAAAGAATTTTTTTTCAACTCCTTGAATCATATTTTGAATTAATATAGATGCTAATCCATGATAACTACGGGAACTTTTAGTATCATTATTTCTATTTACAAATAATTCATTAGTGATACGTTGAAAACTAACACTTTTTAAAAATGTTTTTTCTAAAACACCATGATTCCCTTTAACGTAAATTTTTTGATTTTCAATAGTAAGATTAATAGTTTCGGGTATTTTAATGCTTTTTTTCCCTATACGTGACATATCAAAATTCTCCTTTTACTTTTTATTTTTTCTTTTTTTAAATTACTAGTTATCCAATATAACAAATAATTTCACCACCTTTTTTAAATTTTTTTGCTTTTGGATGACTCATTATTCCACTAGATGTAGATATTATTGCAACTCCTTGGTTATATTTTAATAAAGTAATTTTATTTTGAAAATCTTTATATCCACAAAAAATTCTTTGTCCAGGTTTACTAATTCTTTTAATAGTAGAAAAAAATGGTCGTTTAATCCACCAACCTTTATACTTAAGAAAAACTTTTATAAATTTTTTAGAACTAGATAAATTTTCATTTTCATATCCTGATACAAATCCTTCTTTAATAAGAACCTTTAAAATAGAAGCATTTAATTTACTATAAGGAATATTTACACAACTATGACGTACTAAGCTTGCATTACGTATACGAGTTAGCATATCAGATACCAAATCATTTGTCATTTCTTATTCTCCTTTTTTATCTAAACTTATTGATTTTTCTAGATCCTCTTTATACTTAAATGATGCCATCATAAAAGGAACTCCTAACTCTTTAAGTAAAAAAAAGCTTTCTTTAGAAGTTTTTGCAGATGTTACAAGTGTGATATTAAATCCACGTCTTTGTTCAACATCATCATAATTAATTTCAGGAAAAACTAATTGGTCAGCAATTCCAAGATTATAATTTCCATTTTTATCAAAATTACTTGGCTTTAAGCCACGAAAATCTCTAATACGTGGTAAAACCAATTTAGTAAATTTTTCTAAAAATGCATACATTTTTTCTCTACGAAGAGTAACTGTTAATCCTAATGGCATTCCTTCTCGAATTTTAAAACCAGCAACAGATTTTTTAGCTAAAGTAAGAATGGGTTGTTGTCCAGTAATTAAGCGAATTTCTTCAATAGCTTTATTTAAAAATGTTTTGTTTTGTGCATTTAAGCCAAGACCAGCACTTACTTGAATTTTTTCAAGCTTAGGTATTTCATGTTTATTTTGATAGGCAAATTCTTTTACGAGTTTCGGAATAATAGTTTCCTTATATTGATTTTTTAAACTAGTCATACTATATTTCTCTTACTTTTTAAATAATATTTCCAGATTTTTTAAAATATCTTTTTTTTTCCTTATTGATAAGTTTATAGCCAATTCTACTACATCGATTTGCTTCATTATCCCATAACATTAAATTAGATAATTGAATAGCAATAGGGAGTTTTCGATCCTGTGAATCTTTTCCTTCTATTTTTTTTATTTTTTTAAGACGAGGAGTTACTGAGTCAATAATTGCAGCAGATTTTTTTTTATTTATAGATAAAATATTCCCAAGAATGCCTTTTTTATCCCCTGTTATAATTTTTACTCTATCACCTATTTTTACATGATTTTTTTTCATATTACCTCACTTGATAGTGATATTATTTTTGTAAAGCTTCTTTCACGAATTTCACGTGCTATCGGTCCAAATACTCTTGTTCCTTTAGGATTATTTTCTGTATTTATAATTACGGCTGCATTATCATCAAAACGAAGACACATACCATCAGATCTTTTTATAGTTTTTTTTGTTCGAACAATAACTGCTCGTACGAGACTTGATCTTTTAACGGGCATATTAGGTAAAGCATCTTTTACAACTCCAATAATAATATCTCCTACATTTGCATATTTTCGATTATTTCCTAAAACACGAATACACATTAGCTTTTTTGCGCCAGTATTATCGGCAACACTTAAATATGTTTGGGGTTGAATCATAACTAGTAATTAGTTGTTAGAACGTTTAATTATTTGATTTAATTTCCATTTTTTATGTTTACTAAAAGGAGCACTTTCTTCTATTATTACTAAATCTCCCAAATTGCATTCTTGAGATTCATCATGTGCCATATAACGTCTTGTTTTAATCATTGTTTTCAGATATTTAGGATGTGAATAACGGATTTGAATAGCAACACTGATAGTTTTTTTAGCTTTATTGCTTATGACAATTCCAATTTTTTGCTTTTTTACCATAGTGATCTATTTTTCTGTTTTTACTAAAAAAGATTTTTTTAATTGTAATTGTGCTATACGTCGCTTAGTATGAGTATAGAAATGATTCTTAATAGTTTGCTTTGTTGCTTGGCTAATCTTTAATTCAAGCAAATTTTTTTGTAATGAAACTAATTCCTCATCAATTTCAGGAATAGTTAAAATGGATTCTAATTCTTTAAATTTTGGCAAACTCATATCTCATTTTCTTTTTTAACTAAAATTTTTGTTTTTATTGGCAATTTATAGGAAGCAATTTTTAAGGCTTCTAAAGCAATTTCTTTTGAAACTCCACTAATTTCAAATAAAATGATTCCAGGTTTTATTACAACAACCCAATAATCAACAGCACCTTTTCCTGATCCCATTCTTGATTCCTCAGCGCGAGCTGTTACTGACTTGTCTGGAAAAACTTTTATCCATAATTTTCCTGTTCTTTTAGTATATCTGGAAATAGTTCTTCTTACAGCTTCAATTTGACGTGAAGTTAACCAAACAGGTTCTAAAGCTTGTAAACCAAATTCTCCATAAATTAACTTATTATTTCTACAAGCTTTCCCTTTTAATCGCCCACGTTGCATTTTTCGATACTTAGTTCTTTTTGGACTTAACATTTTGAAATCTCTTTTTATTTTTTTAATTAATAAATAACCAAATTTTTATACCAATAAGTCCATAGATAGTTTCAACATTTTGATGGGTATAATCAATATTTGCTCGTAAAGTATGTAAAGGAATTTTTCCGTCTCGTTTCCATTCACTTCGAGCAATATCGATACCATTTAATCTTCCAGAAAGTTCTACTTTAATTCCTTTAATTGTAGTTAATTTAACTTTTTTAATTACATCTTTAATTACTCGTCGGAAAGGAACCCTTTTTTCTAATTGAGAAGCAAGAAATTTTGCAATTAAATTAGCATCTTCAAAAGGATTTTTTATAAAATTAAGACCAATATAAAAATTTTTCTTTGTTTTTACTTGTAAAAATCGAACTAAATTTCGAGTGCTTCTTCTTAAAACAAAAATAGTAAATCGTTTTAAAACTCCTTTTTTTGTAGTTAATATATTTATAATTTTCTCTTTAGTTTCTTTAGTTTCTAATGAACTTTCATTAAAATAGTTAATAAGTTTTTTTAGCATTTCTTTTTCTCGAGGAAAAAGTGATGAAATTGTTACATTTACGTATTTTACTTGATCTTCAATTGCAAATTCTGGATTAACTCTTGTAATTTCAATTTTTGAAAGTGATAATAATTCTTTAAACGTATCTTCAACTTTTTGTCTAATTAAAAAATCTTCTTCAATTAATGATGAATATTCAAATTTATTACTATACCAATTTGATAAATGCCTTTGCGTAGTTATTAGTCGAAATCCCTTTGGATGTGTTTTTTGTCCCACAATATATCCCCTTTATAATTTTAGTGATGGTAATTTCATTAATTCTATCGTAACGTGTGAAAATCTTTTTTCTATTCGATAAGCCTTTCCTCTAGCTCGTGGTTGCATTCTTTTTAAAATAGATGCTTTATTTGCATAAGCTGCTTTAATAATTAGCTCTTTTTTGGAAATACTAAAATTATTACTTGCATTAGAAGCTGCTGAATAAAGAGTTTGCCATACTAAATAAGCAGCTTTTTGAGGTAAAGCTTTTAGAATTTTTAATGCTTGTATATATGTTTTTCCTCTAATTTTTGAAATAACAATATTTACTTTAGATGGACTAATTTTTACATATTTAGAAATGGCTTTAGTATTTTTTATTAAATTATCCATATTATCGTTTAATTTTACGTTCTACTTTTTTATGAGATCGAAATGTTCTAGTTGGTACAAATTCACCTAATTTATGACCTACCAATTGATCTGATATAAATAGAGGAATATGTTTTTGCCCATTATAAAGACTAATTGTATGACCAATCATAATAGGTAAAATTGTAGATGATCTAGACCATGTTTTAATCACTTCTTTTTTTCCTAAAGATCCCTTTGCATTTAATTTTTCAATTTTGCTTAAAAGATGATAAGCAATATAAGGTGGTTTTAATGTCATTTTTTAGATTTTTTTTATTATTTTTTACGAATTATAAAAATATCACTTTTCTTCTTTTTCTTACGTGTTTTCATTCCTAATGCTGGTTTCCCCCAAGGTGTTAACGGTCCAGCTTTTCCTATAGGACAACGTCCTTCTCCACCTCCATGAGGATGATCTACAGGATTCATAACTGATCCTCGTACAGTTGGACGTATTCCTAGCCATCTTTTTCGACCTGCTTTTCCTAAGACACGGTTATAAAATTCTGCATTACTAATAGAGCCAATTGTTGCGGAACATTCTTTTTTAAATAACCGAATTTCTTTTGAGGATAATCTTAAAATTACAAAATTATTTTCTTTGGCTAAAACTTTAGCCGCTGTTCCTGCAGCTCGTACAAGTTGTCCTCCTTTTCCAGGAATCAATTCAATATTATGGATTTCTGTACCTAAAGGAATATATTCTAAAGTTAAAGAATTCCCAATAGAATAATCATAAGAAACTGAATCAAAACTTTTTACTATATCTCCAATAGCTAATTGTTCTGGATGTAAAATATATCGTTTTTCTCCATCTTGGTAGCTAATTAGCGCTATATTTGCATTTCGATTTGGATCATATTCTATTGATATCACTTTTCCAGCAATATTGTATTTATTGCGCCTAAAATCAATACTTCTATATAGTCTTTTATGACCACCTCCCTTATGACGAATTGTAATTCGGCCTTTATTATTTCGACCTTTAGCTCTATGATTAAATGTTGTTAAAGATTTTTCAGATTTTTTTTTAGATAAAACTGAAAAATCAATAACAGTTTTAGTACGTGTTGATGGTGTATAAGCTTTATAAGTTTTAATTTCCATATATTCTTAGTTTTACTTAGTAGTCAAATAATGTTTTAATAGAATCTCCTTCCTTAAGTTTTACATAAGCTTTTTTATATAAAGACTTTTTTCCAATAAACTTTCCAACTCTTCTTGTTTTGGAAGGTATCATTAAAGTGCATACATCTATAATTTTTACATTAAAAAATTTTTCTAGTGTATATTTTATTTCCGTTTTACTTAAAGATTTTTCAACGATAAATGTATATTGTTGTGCCCCATATAAATTAATAGCTTTTTCAGTTATCAAAGGATATTTAATTAAACTTAAAAGTTCTCCAAAATTACGCATATATTTTTTCATACAATAAATTAATAAGTTCTAAACTTTCTTTAGATAAAAGAATAGTTTCTGAATGTAATAAATTTTTTAAATTTAAACAAGCTAATGTAGTCACTTCAATATTTTTCAGATTACGAGTTGCTAACCAAACTTTTTTAGTTGATTTTGGTAATATAATTAAAATTTTTGAAGTAGTATTTATTTTCAAGTTTTTTAATAAAGTAAGAATATCTTTTGTTTTATAACTATTCAATTCAAAAGAATCATTAAAAAATTTAAGGTTATTTTTTTTAAGATTTAAAGCTGAAAGTATAGCTAGTTGTTTTTCTTTTTTGTTAATTTTCTTACTTACTATTCGTGGTTTAGGTCCGAAAGATACACCTCCACCTACCCATAAAGGTGATCTAGTAGATCCTGCTCGCGCTTGACCAGTACCTTTTTGTCTCCAAGGTTTTTTTCCACCACCTCTAACTTCTGATTTCGTTTTTGTAGACGCTAAATAATTACGACTATTTTTTAATTGAACTAAGTATACTTTATGAATTAATCCAATTGAGGTTTTTTTTCTTATAAAATTATCTAAAAATAGGTTTGTTTCCATAGTTTTATTGTATTTTAATGCTTACTAAATTTCCAGATTTTCCAGGAATAGAACCTTTTAAAACAACTAAATTTTCTTTTTGATCGATTTGTACAATTTCTAAGCCTTTAATAGTTTGTTTATTCATTCCTAAGCGTCCAGGCATTCTTTTTCCGGGAAATACACGTCCGGGGCTTGTTCCAGCTCCCATAGATCCTTGAAGTCTGTGGTGTTTAGAACCATGCGACATAGGTCCTCGACTAAATTTATTGCGCTTTATATTTCCAGCATTTCCTTTTCCTATAGTTAAGCCAGTCACATTAACATGTTGACCTATTTTAAAAATAGTTGTTGTAAGTTTTTGTCCGATTTCAAAATTATTTGGTTCATCAATTCTATATTCTTTTAAATACCGAAATGGTGGTAAATTTACTCGAGTAAAATGTCCTAATTTGGGTTTTGTTAATGTTTTTTTAGTAGGAGCAATTTGTACATATCCAATTTGAATGGCATTATAACCACAATTTAATTTTGATTTTATTTGTGTAATATAACACGGTCCACTTTTAATAATAGTTACTGGAATTACTTCTCCTTTAGTATTAAAAATTTGTGTCATGCCGAGTTTATTTCCTAAAATACCAACTGTCACAAGATACCTTCCTTTTAAGAGTTATAAGTTTTACTATTCTAAAAAATTGAAGGTATAATGTCTATATTAAATTAAAGTATAAATACCTTTTAAAGAAAAAACTAAATACCTTTAATATAATTAAATATTGATTATTAGAAAATAATTAATTATACTATATATAATAACTTAAAAATTAATTAAAAATTATATGGCTAAATTATCGAGTAAAAAGATTGTAGGGATTGATTTAGGAACAACAAATTCTGTTGTTTCTGTTTTAGAAGGTGCAACTCCAAATATAATTCCAAATGTTGAAGGATTTAGGACTACTCCATCTATTGTAGCTTATAGTCCTATGATTGAAGATAATAAAAAAGAAATTAGAACGTTAGTAGGTCAAATTGCAAAACGACAAACTGTTTTAAATCCGGATAATACTTTTTATTCGATTAAAAGGTTTATTGGATCTAAATATAATGAAATAAAAGAAGAAAGTAGTAGAGTAGCATATAAAGTTCAACCTGATGATAATGGAAATATTAAAGTTTATTCACCTTTATTAAATAAAGAATTTAGTCCAGAAGAGATTTCCGCTATTATTTTACAAAAATTAGTTAATGATGCAAGTCGTTATTTAAATGAGAATATTACACAAGCTATAATTACAGTTCCTGCTTATTTTAATGATTCACAGCGCTTAGCTACTAAAGATGCTGGTAGAATAGCTGGCTTAGATGTTTTAAGAATTTTAAATGAACCTACAGCTGCTGCTCTTGCTTATGGTTTAAATAAAAAAAAAAATGAAGTTGTTCTAATTTTTGATTTAGGTGGTGGTACTTTTGATGTATCTGTTTTAGAAGTTGGTGATGAAGTTTTTGAAGTTTTATCAACAGCAGGAGATACTCATTTAGGTGGAGATGATTTTGATCAAGCTATTGTTCAAGCGATCATGAATAATTTTAAAGAACAACATAACATTGATTTATATAAAGACAAACAAGCTTTACAACGAATAATAGAAGCATCAGAAAAAGCTAAAATTGAATTATCTAATACAACTTCAACCGAAATTAGGATTCCTTTTATTTGCTTTGATAAAGAAAGTCAAACTGCAAAGGAAATTAATTTTCAACTAGATAGATCAAAATTTGAAGAATTAACTGCAAATCTTTTAGAAAGATGTAAACAACCTCTTTTAAAGGCAATAGAAGATGCTAAATTATCTGTTTTTGATATAGATGAAGTTATTTTAGTAGGAGGATCAACTCGTATTCCAGCAGTTCGAAATTTAGTTGCTTCAACACTCATTTGTCGTCTTAATGAAACAGTAAATCCAGATGAAGTTGTAGCACTGGGTGCTGCAGTACAAGCGGGAATTATGGCTGGAGAAATAACAGATCTAATTTTATTAGATGTAACACCGCTTTCTTTAGGTGTGGAAACAGAAGGAGGTATAATGTCACCGGTTATTAAAAGAAATTCTTCTATTCCGATAAAGTTAACAGAAACTTATTCTACAGCTAGTGATTCTCAACAAGAAGTTGAAATTCATGTTTTACAAGGAGAACGTCCTTTTGCTAAAGATAATAAAAGTCTAGGTATTTTTACCTTAACGAATATTCCAGCAGCTCCAAGAGGTATTCCTGTAATAAAAGTAACATTTCAATTAGATGTAGATGGTTTATTATCAGTTTATGCAATAGAAGAGACATCTGGTATTCAACAATCAATAAAAATAGAAGGAGCTTCCGTATTACCTCGTGAAGAAGTTTCTCAAATGATTAAAGACGCTGAAGAAAATGCTTCAACAGATATGATTAAAACACAATTTGTGAGTTTGTCATATTCATTAGATAATCTTTTTTCAAAATGTGAAGATTTAGTTAATGAGAATAATGAGAAAAATTTTGATCTTCTTCTTGAAATAGTAAAAGAAGTGAAAAAGCTTTATAAAGAAGATAAAATAGAGGAAATCGCTGAGCTTTTAACAGAGTTAGAAGATGTTGCTGAATATTATATTATGGACGATGTATCCGAAATGATTAATCAACTTGAATTTGAGCGCCAACCTGACGAAAATTAAAGACAGTATATCTTTTTTTTTAAAGTAATATAATTAACTTTTTTTGAATTTAAACAGGAGAGAGTGAGATTCGAACTCACGGAGCCCTATTGAGCTCATCTGATTTCAAGTCAGA
>Ga0114975_10001634_pt1 | contig 15811 bp, 12 predicted proteins | sample S_130626_EF_Meta_FD_87031 | JGI IMG/M metagenome (GOLD analysis project Ga0114975, IMG submission 87031) | Freshwater microbial communities from Lake Simoncouche, Canada to study carbon cycling - S_130626_EF_MetaG | ecosystem: Environmental > Aquatic > Freshwater > Lake | place: Lake...
GAAGTGCGAAGTGCGAGGGGCGAAGGGCGAAGGGCGAGGTGCGAGGTGCGAGGTGAGAAGTGCGAGGGGCGAGGTGCGAGGTGCGAAGTGCGAGGTGCGAGGTGCGAGGTGCGAGGTTTGGAGTGAGTAAAATGGAGCAGCTAATTGTTATTACTTTTTCTTTTGGGATTGCTCAAGATTTCGCTTTGACGTTTTAATTGCCGAAGTAAGTAATCGCATCAATTCTTGGGACTGTTTACTGAGCTTCTCCGCTTCAGGTATCGCAAGCAATTCAAGCTCTTGCATCATTGCAATCCAGAAGGAAGACTCGTTGCATTCTTTTCTTGCAATAGCCCTTTTATTGATGAAATCAAGGGTGCTTTGTGCGTGTTCAGACTCGGCGATAAGTGCCCCCACTGCGGTGGATGATCGAATCAACTGCCGTGTAAGAATCCATTCATTTTTGGTCTTCATAACGGAGCTGCAAATGCGATATGTATCTACACCAAATCGAAATGCTTTATCGCTTAGTAGGTGCTTGAAATTATTTTCAATCTATTTTGATTTGAAGGCAAACCAACAAATGGATGACGAAAAACCTTATTCTTTAACCAACTAACTTATGCCATAGCACTTCGCACCTCGCACTTCGCACCTCGCACCCAGCATTTCCCTATCTTCGCACAATATCGAACCCCCTCTTTCGTTTTTGCCGCCGATGTCTAAATTGTATCTCTTCGCTATCGTTGCAACGCTCTTTTGTGCGAGTAGTGCCTTGGCGCAAATCGGTGGACTTACTTCGTTCAATTACGCTAATATTCCGGGGTCAGCGCGAGTGGCTGCCATGGGCGGAAATTATTTCGCGGTGAAAGACGGTGATGTGCATCTGGCGCAGTTCAACCCTTCGTTGCTCGACAGCAACATGCACCAAAAGATAGGGCTCAGCTTTGTCGATTATTTCGACGGTATTGCCATGGGCTATGCAACCTATGCCCACCGGGTGAAGCCGCGATTAACGCTGGGAAGCACATTGCAATACTGCAACTATGGCGACCAAGTTGAACTGGATGCACTCGGTTACGAACTCGGACAATTTTCAGCAGCTGATTATTCCTGGATTATTGGCGCTGGGTATCAGATTGATAGCTTGTGGAGCGGTGGGATAGCCATAAAGACATTTTACTCCGCATTGGCCAACTACACCTCAACAGCCTTAGCACTCGAAGGAGGATTTACCTACAACAAGCCTTCAAAAAACTTCTCTGCCTCTTTGGTGTTTAACAACCTCGGTTATCAGTTCAATACCTTCACCGAAGGCAACCGCGAGAAGCTTCCGTTTCAAATGCAAATTGGCATCGCAAAACGTCCGGCGCATGCGCCATTCCGATTCTCGCTCGTTTATTCCAACATGCAACGCTGGGATCTTGTTTGGGAAAACCCTAACCGTGTCATCATTACTGACCCCATTACCGGAGAAGTCATTGAGAAGGATAAATGGGAACTCGGAGATAAATTCATGCGTCATGTTACAGTTGGATCCGAATTCATTCTGTCGAAAAACATGCACTTGCGTGTCGGTTACAATTACCGCAAACGCCAAGAATTGAAACTGGAAGACAAACCCGGAATGGCAGGCTTCTCCTATGGCTTCGGAGTGCGCGTTTCGAAATTCCACATCAGCTACGGCCGTTCCATTTATCACCTTGCAGGCCCCAGCAATCACATCAGTGTGACGACGGCGATTGGCGCGTGGTGAGGGGCGAGTGACGAATGGCGAGTGACGAGTGGCGAGTGACGAATGGAGAATGGAGAATGGAGAAAATTGAATCTAATCTATTAATCGCGGAACGTCTGATTTTATCTTGCTCTCCCAAAAAAAAGAAGCTCACCTATCACCTATCACCTATCACCTATCACCTATCACCTATCACCTATCACCTATCACCATCACCTATAACCTTTCCCCTATCCCTCATGCAAATAGTCCTTTTCGAAGATCATCTCTGGAGTCGTTTTTTACCGCTCGTATATACACGCCCTGTAGGCGATTTGCGCATGGGCATGATGACCATGGCTCAGCGCTATGCGCGCCTGTTCAATACCGAGGTTGTTCACGACACTCGCCCATCGTTGCGAACACTGTTCGCAGAGGCGTCGGCACAAATGCAACTGCACGTGAATGCAAGGCTCTTCCCTACTGACTCTTTGCTATCAGAACTGAAATCGATGCAACCGGGTGATGTGCTCACAAAAGGAGACACCGTGCTTGCCCGCTGCTCCGATAACAAGGGAAATCAAAGCGAACACGAGGTGGAGTCGCAAGCAGAGTTGCAATGGGTTGAGCGCATCACCGATTTGTTTTCGTTGAACGCCATGGCGATGAAATTAGACTTCGAACTCATGCCGAAAAACAACGCTATTGCCGCATTGCATCCTTCTAACATGGTGATTGGAAATCCGGAGTTGCTCTATGTGCACGAAACAGCCAAGGTGTATGCTTCTACTTTCAACACACTGGACGGCCCCATCTTCATCGACGCAGATGCTGAAGTGATGGAAGGATCGCACATCCGCGGTGGGTTTTATTTGGGCGAACACGCCACCTTGAAACTGGGAACAAAAATTTACGGTGCAACCACCATCGGGCCGCAATGCAAAGTGGGCGGCGAAGTATCGAACTCCATTTTCTTCGGTCATTCCAACAAAGCACACGATGGCTTCGTTGGCAACTCACTCATTGGAGAATGGTGCAACCTGGGCGCCGACACCAACACTTCCAATTTGAAGAACAACTACTCCAACGTAAAAATATGGAGCTACGCGAAAGCCGATTTCGATGACACCGGACTGACATTTTGCGGGCTTATCATGGGCGACCATAGCAAATGTGGCATCAACACCATGTTCAACACCGGAACCGTTGCAGGCGTGAATGCCAACATATACGGCGGTGGCTTTCCCGACAAACACATTCCCTCCTTTTCGTGGGGCGGTCCTGAAGGTTGGGAAGAATACAATCCGGAGAAAGCCTTTGCGACCATCCACAAAGTGATGCAGCGCCGATCGCAAACCTTAACCGATGCAATGCGCGCACTGCTTGTATACATCTACGAGGAAACAGCGCCGCATCGCAACAGCGCGTCATAAAGTCAGTCTTTACTGCTTGGCATATCCCTTGAAAACGGCCCGGCCGCACAACGGGGCTTCTTACCTTGCCCCCATAAGCTGAATAGCATGAAAGAATGGAAACAATACTTGGCCGACCAGGAAGTGGAAGACCATGAATATATACCGCTCATCACTCCTGAAGATGAAGAGCAAATGGACAACGAGCACACACCCGAAGTGTTGCCCTTATTACCCTTGCGCAACACCGTGCTATTCCCCGGTGTTGTAATACCCATAACAGTAGGACGCGACAAAAGCATCCGCCTCGTGCAGGAAGCAAACAAAGGCAACAAGGTGATTGGTGTGGTAACACAAACCAACCCTGACATTGAAGAGCCTACTTTCGAAGACCTGCATCGCATCGGTACGCAAGCCAGCATCATGCGCATGTTGCGCATGCCCGATGGGAGCACCACGGTTATACTCCAAGGGAAAAAGCGTTTCGAAATAACAGGCTTGGTTTCTACCGATCCTTACTTCTCTGCGCAAGTGCAGGTTTACCCTGAAAAAAACCGCAACAACGAAAGCAAAGAACAGCAAGCGCTTTTTGAATCGCTTAAAGACATTTCACTCAAGATCATCCATCTCTCGCCCGACATTCCCAACGAAGCGTCGATGGCGATTAAGAATATACACGGCCTGAGTTTCCTCACGAATTTCATCTCGTCGAACATGAAGGTTGAAACTTCGGAAAAGCAAATGCTCCTCGAGATTGCAGACTTAGGACAACGCGCATCAAAAGTTTTGGAGTTGCTCAACAAGGAACTGCAGATGCTTGAGATGAAAAACGAAATTCAGAAGAAGGTCCATACCGACATCAGCAAGCAACAGCGCGAATACTTCCTGCAACAGCAGATGAAGCAGATTCAGGACGAGCTCGGAGCCAACCCGATGAAAGAGGAGATTGAAGAGAAGAAGCGCCGCGCGAAAGACAAGCAATGGCCTGAGCATGTTGCTAAGGCATTCGTCAAAGAAATTGGCAAGCTCGAACGCATGAATCCGCAAGCCGGTGAATACAGCGTGCAGGCCAACTACGTCGACACACTTCTCGACTTACCATGGAACGACTACAGCGACGATAACTTCGATTTGAAGCACGCCAAAGCAGTGCTCGACCGCGATCATTTCGGATTGGAAAAAGTGAAGGAGCGAATCATTGAACACTTGGCCGTGCTCAAGATAAAAGGCGACATGAAAGCGCCCATCCTTTGCCTCTATGGCCCGCCCGGCGTTGGTAAAACATCGCTCGGAAAATCGATTGCGGAAGCACTCGGTCGCAAATATGTGCGCATGGCACTGGGTGGTTTGCACGATGAAGCCGAGATACGCGGACACCGAAAAACCTACATTGGCGCCATGCCCGGACGCATACTTCAATCGCTGAAAAAATCGGGCACATCGAATCCACTTTTCGTATTGGATGAAATCGACAAGGTGGGACAAGGCATTCACGGCGATCCTTCAAGCGCATTGCTCGAAGTACTCGACCCCGAGCAAAACCATGCGTTTTACGACAACTATGTAGAGCTCGATTACGACCTATCGAAGGTGATGTTTATTGCCACCAGCAACTCGCTCAGCACCATTCAACCCGCACTGCGCGATCGTTTGGAGATCATTGAAGTGACCGGTTACACCGTGGAAGAAAAACTTGAAATTGCCAAGAGACACCTCGTACCAAAACAACTTCGTGAAAATGGCATAACCCAATCCAACATCCGTTTCAGTGACGCCGTGTTGGTAAAACTCATCGAAGAATACACCAACGAGAGCGGTGTTCGATCGCTTGAAAAACGCATTGGCAAACTCGTTCGCAATCGCGCCAAGCAAATTGCGATGGAGGAGAAATTCACCACCGATTTGAATGTAGAAGAAGTGTTGAAGGTGCTTGGTCCATCGTACGAAAAAGACAAGTACTCCGACAACGACACACCGGGCGTTGTGACCGGACTTGCGTGGACACCAACTGGCGGCGACATCCTGTTTATTGAAACATCGCTCACACGCGGAAAAGGAAAGCTAACCCTCACAGGCAATTTGGGTGATGTGATGAAAGAGAGTGCTGTCATTGCGTTGGAATACCTGAAGGCACATTCTGAGTTACTCGATCTTGACGACGAAATTTTCGACACGAAAAACGTGCACATACACGTGCCTCAAGGAGCCGTGCCGAAGGATGGTCCATCGGCAGGTATCACAATTCTTACCGCACTGGCTTCAGCCTTCACCGGTCGACGCGTGAAAAAATACCTGGCCATGACCGGCGAAATAACGCTGCGTGGGAAAGTGCTTCCTGTAGGAGGCATCAAAGAAAAAATTCTCGCAGCCAAACGCGCAGGCATCAAAGAAATCATTTTGTCGGAACGCAACCGCAAAGACATCGACGAAATCAACGAACGCTATTTGAAAGGGCTTAAGTTTCATTTCGTGAATGAAATGTATGAGGTGCTGGAAAAGGCCCTCCTCAAACGATAATAACAACGCCCCTTCTTAACATCTATGAAAGGCACGCATTGAATGCGTGCTTTTTTTTGAATGCAATAAACGTTTAACCTGACCAACGGTAACAATTCCCAAATTCAGCTGGTGGTTCGTATTGATTTTCGGATTTGATTTGCGCAGCACAAAAACATGCAACCGAAAATCCCACTTTCTCTGATTGTTTTCTGCTACAACGAAGCAGGAAATATTGGCCGTGTGATAGACTTGTGTTGCAAACTGCTCCCCGAAATTTCATCCGACTACGAACTCATAGTAGTAGACGACGGCAGTAGCGACAGCACCGCCGACGAAGTGATCGAAAAGGCGGCATCATTTCCTGCGCTTCGACTGATTCGTCACGAGGTAAACAAAGGAATTGGAAATGCGTTGCGTTCAGGTTATGCCGCTGCTACGAAAGAGTATGTGTGTGCTATCCCGGGCGACAATCAGTTTGATCTCGCATTATTGAGGGAAGTGAAGCCGTTCGACGACGACACGTATTACGCGTTCTATCGCATCAACACCGGCTACAGCACATACCGCAGGTTGTTGAGCTGGGGCAACCGACTGTTCAATCAGCATGTACTCGGTATTTTCCTGCGCGATGTGAACTGGGTGAAAGTTTACAGGCTGTCACAATTGCGCAGCATTCAACCGCGCCTCACCAGCTCGTTGGTGGAAAGTGAAATATGCGCCAAACTCTATCGCAAAGGGGTGCGTCCTATAGAAATGCCTACGGCCTATTTGCGCCGTGAATTCGGAACTCCCAAAGGCGGTGGTTGGAAAACGCTCAGCCTCGCCATTCGCGACATGTCGAAACTCGTGTGGGAAGTGTATCGGTTCCGTTCTTAAGGAACTTCGCCAATTGAAATCAACGCTTCGTATTACATTCGCTCAATGGTAACCTTGTGCCGAGCATTCCCAATTCAAAAGCAGGTGTTGTATCGCTGGCTTCTAGCCATCGCTTCTGCTAAGGTGATTTGGTTGGTGCTCTTCATTGCTCTTCGCAGCAATGCATGGACAGAACATGCCACGGTTGGGCACATTGCACTTCAACCCAATGAATCGTTTGGGTATTACCGCCCCATGGAATCATGGATACACGATGGCCTCTACCAAGGCATGTGTCATTTGCCGGGCCTCATGCCCTTCTATGTTCCGTTGCGATTGGTCTTGCCCGAAACCATGGCGCTGCAAGCCATGATTGTGCTGCAAGTGATCTTCGACATTTTCGCCACATGGACATTGGGAATGCTGGCCGCTCGCATCTTTCAATCGATACGAGCGCTGCACCTCACCTATTTGCTGGCGTGCCTTAGTACCTTCACTGCGGTCCGCAACAACTACCTACTCTCCGACAGCTTGTGCATTTCGATTACCATTTTCTCGCTGTTCAGTTTTTCAAGTTTTGCGATTGATCGAAGCTATCGGCACATCCTTTTGACAGGAGTTGGTCTTTGCCTCGCCATACTGCTTCGACCTGCCATGCTCGTGGTAGTGCCGGGAGTTGCCTTCCTCATCCTCCTCGTGAACGGCCTTTCGCTGCGCAGCCTTCGCTATGCCGCAGTGCTCGTGCTTCCCACCATCCTTGCATTGAGCGCATGGACACTTCGCAACAAGCTGACATATGGAAGGACAGTTGTGCTGCTTGCTCCGCTCGGGGAATGTCAACCACAAATTACACCCGACTTCGCTGCCATTCGCGAATGGATTTTGGCTAGCGGTGGCGACTACCAACCCTGGGCCGTTGGTGGTGAATCGCACTGGTTTTTCGACTCTCCTAAAGAACTGCCCATGCCCTTTGAAGCCGACGACTTTACTCCGGGTTGCGACGCAGCCATGCTGCTTTCACTGAAGAATGACTATCACCAACTTCACACAGGCACACTCTCCGAAAGCGATTCACTGGCACTTGAGCAATCGATAGTTGAACGAGGTGAACGCATCCGCTCGTCCTACATAACCGCTCATCCTTTTCGCTACCATGTGTTGAACAAAATCAAATTTGCGCGCATGATTCTCTTCCCTTCGCGCATCGATGATCTGCCCTTTCCGGCTCTTCATGAGATGAACATCGCACAGAAAATAATCAAGGCGGGCAGTCTGCTCGCCCTTCCGGTGTTGAGCGCCCTCAGTTTGATAGCTCTGGCTTTTTGGACGATACGCAGAAAATGGGAATTCGCAATTTGGATGTGCTTGCCCCTGGGGCTGGTTCTGGTGCATAGCTACATTGGCTTCGTTGAGCAGCGTTACTTGGCTACCTCCTACCCTTTCTTCCTCCTGCTATGCGCCGGGTTCATCGCAGCCGGCATCGATCGTTTCAAAGCCTCACGGCAAAAGCAGGCTGAGTCGCTTGCATAATGGCTGTGACACGCCATTTCTGCTTACATTCGCGAGGCCAAACCAAACCCTATGAACGTATTAGTAACCGGCGGCGCCGGCTTCATCGGATCGCACCTTACCGAACGACTTGTTGCTGAAGGACATCAGGTGCACATTTTCGACAATTTGCATCGCAATGCGATTAAATACTCCTCTATTCTGGAGCATCCTTCGGTGAAATTCACCCAAGGCGATATCTTAGATAAAGATCAATTGAAGGCAGCCATGGAAGGCTCCGAAATGGTTTTTCACATGGCAGCAATTGCCGGTGTAAGCAACTATTACAACTTCCCGGCGAAGACCCTCAAGGTAAACCTCATCGGCACTTACAACGTGTTGGAGTGCATGGTGGAGCTCGGCATCAAGCGCATATTCGATATGAGCACGAGTGAAACATTCGGCACTGATGCAGTTGAGGTCGACGAAGAGTCGTACCAGCGCATAGGCCCACCGCAAGACAAGCGCTGGTGTTATGCCGGCAGTAAGATTGGAGGTGAGCAACTCATCTTCCGTTACAGCGAAGAATACGGATGGACGAGCACCATCATTCGTCCGTTCAACATATATGGTCCGCGCCAAATCGGCGAAGGAGCTATTGCCAATTTCTGCAAGAACGTGCTGGAGCAAAAAGACCTTCACATCGAAGGAAGCGGTATGGCCATTCGCTCATGGTGCTACATCACAGACTTCATCGAAGCACTGATGGTGATCTTCAACAAGCCGCATGAAGGACCTGAGTGTTTCAATGTGGGCAACCCTTGGGCAATTGCCTCTACCGTTAGCCTCGGCGAAGAAGTTATTCGTGCAGCAGGCGATTTAGCGGGTACACCCTCCCATTCGAAAATTGATTTCGTGCCCATGGACTTCACCGAAATCCGAGTACGTTATCCGAAAGTGAACAAACTGCGCGACATGTATGGCTGGCAGCCAAAAGTGAATCTTGCTCAGGGGGTCTTCAATACGTTGAAATGGTTCAAAGAAAATTATGAAAAAAATTAGTGTAGTAGGCTTTGGGAAGATTGGCCAAGCCATTGTGGCCAACATGCTTAAAAACGGAATTCAGGTAGTTGCAGTTGATATCAATCCGCAGCTGCACCGTGTTTTTTCCGAAGGCCAATATGAAACCAACGAGCCCGGACTCGCAGAGGCATTGACCTCTTCATTCGCAACGGGCCAGTTGATTGTTACCAACGACTTCTCGCAAGTGCACGACAGTGCTGCTGTGATTGTGGCCATACCCTTGTTGGTTGATCAGCAAAAGAACATACTCGACGAGCCGTTTCTGAATTGCTTCCGTGAGTTGGCTCCACATTTCAGCAACAATGTTTTAATTGTAATTGAAACATCGATACCTGTTGGCTACGGCCGCGATGTAGTGGTTCCTGCTATTGAGTCGACCGGCAAAAAACACGGCACCGACTTTTTGCTGGTGCACAGCCCTGAGCGCATCAAGAGCGGCACCATGCTCGAGCAATTGTTGCGCACACCGAAAGTGATTGGCGGCGTATCACCCGAAGCTACAGAAAAGGCCCTCGAGATTTATCAGTGGTTTTTCGACCGCTCACTCATTCACATTGTAGATAGCATTGAAGCAGCAGAAATGGTGAAGCTGGCCGGCATGGCCTATCGCGATGTGAACATCGCGCTATCCAACCAACTGGCTGCTTTCTCGAATCGCATCGGCGTGAATTTCGCCGACCTCATTCCTCTCATCAACACCGACGGCGAAGCGCATTTGTTGCAGCCCGGTATTGGCGTAGGCGGACACTGCACGCCCGTATATCCTTACTTCCTGATCAACAACTTCAAGCAAGCCGGACTCGACTTTGAGTTGGCCAGCAGAAGCCGCGTGATCAACGACGAAATGGCTGCATATGCCGTGGCTCTTGCTTCGATGCATGTGTCCAACAAGAAAGCACTGATACTCGGTTTGAGCTTCCGCCCAAACATCAAGGAAGACACCTTTAGCACCAGTTATTTGCTGCGTGAAGCATTGCTGAAAAACAACTTCGAGGTATGTCTGCACGACACCGAATTCAGCGCAGCTGAAATTGAAAAGAAGGGATTCACACCTGCAGCTGACGTATATTCAACCGCATCGGAAGCCCTGTTTTTGGTAACCATGCACAAAGAATATCAGCACCTCGATTACGCCGCATTGAGCGCTTCAGGAGTGCGTGTTATCATTGACGGACGCAATCAGCTCAACAAACAACAAGTAGAACAAGCCGGTATTCGATACATCGGCATTGGAAGATAATTGCTCATGATACCTATTGCTAAACCTTACCTTACCGAACAAGATGCACAAGCCGCCTACGACGCGATCATGTCGGGTTGGATAACGCAAGGGCCACGTGTACAGGAATTCGAAGAAAAATTCGCGGCCTACACAGGAGCGAAACATGCGGTTGCCGTGAGCAATTGTACCACAGGTTTGCACCTCGCCATGATTGTAGCGGGCATACAAGCAGGCGACGAGGTAATATGCCCCAGCATGAGCTACATCGCTTCTGCCAACAGCATCATGTATATGGGCGCAACGCCGGTTTTCGCAGAAGTACATCCTGAGACATACAACTTAGATGTTGCCGATGCAGAGCGCCGCATCACATCTAAAACCAAAGCGATTTTGCTTGTGCACCAAATAGGCATGCCGGCAGATATCGATGCGTTTTCTGCGCTTTGCAAAAAACACAATCTCATCCTGATTGAAGATGCGGCGTGCGCAGCAGGCTCATCGTACCAAGGAAAAAAAATTGGAGCTCACTCCGACCTGGTGTGTTTTTCATTTCACCCCAGAAAAGTAATCAGCACCGGCGACGGTGGTATGGTAACAACCAACAACGACGCCTATGCCGAGCGCATGAAATTATTGCGTCAGCATGGCATGAGCGTTAACGCAGGCGCACGTCACGGTGCTACGAAAATCATTTTCGAAGACCACCTGGAAGTAGCCTACAACTACCGCATGACCGACATTCAAGCGGCAGTGGGCATTCAACAATTGGCCAAGCTCGACTGGATAGTAGAAGAGCGCCGAAAGATTGCAGCTCGTTACCTCACCGAATTGGCCGATATCGATTGCATTCGACTGCCTCGCGAGGAAAGCGGCTATTTCACCAACTGGCAATCATTCAGTATTTACTTGAAAGAAAACGCGCCAATGTCGCGCAATGAGTTGATGCAAGCTCTGCTTGATAAAGGCATTGCATCGCGCCGTGGTGTGATGACCTCTCACCGCGAAACAGCGTACAAAGCAATGTGCGAAGGCTTGTCGCTGCCGCGCACCGAAGAAGCATGCGACCGCAGCATCATTATTCCGCTTTTTGTGCCCATGGATGCCAACGATGTGAGCACAGTTGTGGCGGCCTTGAGAGACCTCTTGAAGTAGACAATTCAACAACGATGATGCTTGAACAATCCTTGCTACCCTCGCGAAGAACGCTGTTCAAGTGGTTCCTGTTCATACTTGCCACCAAAGTGCTTTGGCTTGTGCTTTTTACCACATTGCGCAACCCCCAATGGAATCCGGAGTTTTCTGTTGGTTCGATAGGCTTGTATGGCGGCGATAGTCAAACCTATTACTATCCTGTAGAACAACTCATCGAAACAGGCGAATACTATGGCATGTGCAGAATGCCCGGTGTACTGCCCGTTTACTGGCCATTGCGCATGTTTCTCTCGGAAGTAAATGCGCAACAAGCAATCGTGGTGTTGCAAGTGATTTTCGACAGCATTGCCACCTTGCTCCTGGCCATCTTAGCTGCTCGTCTATTCGGCAACCGAAGAGCATTTCATGCAACCCTTCTCCTTTCATGCGTCACAACATTCATTGCGCTGAGAAACGTTTACCTCTTGTCGGACAGTTTTTGTATCTCGTCGCTCATCACAGCATTTTACTTTATCTCCTCCTACTTTCAATCGCACCGAAAATCGCTGCTTCTCTATGCCGGCTTCTTTCTCGCGTGGGCTATTTTCCTCCGACAAATTACTTTGCTCGCTGCCCCTATTGTGGGCGTTATGGTGCTGGCCCATCATTGGAGAGACGGTAAAAAAATCGTGCAAGCAGGCTTCCTGTTAGCGCTCCCGTTGGTGCTTACACTCGGTGCGTGGACGCTTCGCAACCACGTTACCTATGGACGCAATGTGGTGCTGGTAGCGCCATTGGATGAATGCATGTACAACCTTACGCCCGAGCTTTCTGCCATTCGCAACTTGATCATCACGATGGGGGAAGATTTCCAACCCTGGTCAAAAGGAGGCGGTGCATACTGGTTTTTTAATCAGCCCATCAACGATCGAACCGCCGGACCTTTTCAGGAACGCCACTTTACCGCCGGCATGCAAGAAGATGAACTCGTTCAACTGCGTACCGATTACCGTACACTTTCCGACACGTCGTTGACGCGAACTGCGCACGATTCATTGCAACAGTCGGTGGTGCAGCGCGCAAACACTTACACTGCAGCATACAAAAATGAACATGTGTGGGACTACCGCGTGGGCAACAAGATTCGTTTTGCGAGACTCTTTCTTTTCCCCAGCCGCATCGACGATATACCATTTCCGTCGGTCGACAAAATGAATCTTGTGCAAAAAGGAATCAAGGCTTGGAGTTTAGTATCGCTCTGGCTCATTCATGCGTTGGCTCTGTTAGTAGCTGCCTGGTGGCTCATCAAGATGAAACGTGAGCTGTTGTTGTGGGCGTTTCTGCCCTTCAGTTTTATAGCCGCACTGAGTTACCTCGGATACATCGAGCAACGCTATCTAGCAACGTCATTTCCGTTTTTCATTCTACTGATTGGAGGTGCTTTCGCTCAATGGAAAAGCAAGCGTGACATCAACGCTCAGCCGCACTGATAATGAGAATGCCCGTCAAGATGAGCACCAGACCGAGGTAGTGTGCCCAGCCAATTCGTTCTTCGAAAAGAAAATATCCTACAGCCAGCGTAAACAAGAAGTTGACACCTGTGGCTACAGGATTGACCAATGAAATTTTTGCGATGCTCAGCGCTTTGATGAGTACCAGGGCAGAAATGAATACAACTGCAAATCCCGCAATAACTCGAAAGCGAAACAAGAAGAAAAAGTATTCCGAAAGGCCACTCAGTTTGGTTCCTTTCAATTCGGTTTTAATGAGCGCTGCGCCCGATACATTGAGGGCTGCATACACGATGCTATAGATTACTACTGGGATAAAATTCACGGTTCAATTCCTTTATGGTCTTCAATGAGAAAAAGCGGGCGTTTACGCGATTCCTCCAAATTTCGCCAAAGATACTCACCAAGCACGCCCAGCATCAACATTTGAAGTCCGCCTATAATCAATGTCACCACCATGAGTGATGCCCAACCTTCAATGGGATGGCCCACTACGAAGCGCATGACGACTACAAAAAGAGCGTAAGAAAATCCGCAAAACGCAGCAACAAATCCTACCAGCGACATGAAGCGCATGGGCAAGTAGGAGAAGCCAACAAAGGCATCGGCAAACGCGTTGAGCTTCTTGGACAGGGTCCATTTCGAGCGTCCAAATTTGCGCTCCTCTTTCACGTACGGAATCTCAGTTTGCTTAAATCCGAGCCATGAGATAAGTGCTCCAAGACTAGGTTTGCTACCTGCCGACTGCACCAGCCCATCTACCACCTTGCGATCCATTAAGGCATAATCGGCGCCCTTCTTCGGAAAGTGAATCTCAGTCATGCTGTTCAGCAAACGATAGAACATGTTGGAGAAAAACACCGAAGTGCGCGATACACCGCGTCGCTCGGCACGCACAGCCCATGTTACGTCATAGCCTTCTTCCCATTTCACAATCATATCTTCAACGAGCTCCGGCGGGTCTTGCAAATCGGCAGCAAGGAATACAGCCGCATCACCTTTGCAGTATTTCATACCTGCAATGATGGCCACGTGACTTCCGGAGTTGCGTGAAAGACGAATAAACTTGAGGTAGTCGCGCTCTGCGCACAATCGGTGCATGAGCGCCGGAGAACCATCCGTTGAATGATCGTCGACCAAAAGCACCTCAACATTCACCTTATTGCGCAGTCGAGCTACAAACACATCGAGGCGTTCAATAAGCAAATGAAGACCTTCGGCTTCATTGTAACACGGTATTACAAACGAAATGAGTTTCATGAATCGTCGGTGGGTTAAGGCAATGCAATATCCAACAATTTCGCAATATTGAGTCCTAAAATATTTGCTCGCTTCTCGGGCGCAATGGCGCCAACCACTTCATCAAAATCCTGCAATGCCTGTAAAATAGAAACCTCAGGAAAATCGCTTGCCCATATGATGCGTCGGTCGTAATGATGGCACAGCCAACGAATGTCGCTTGCAACAGAAGTGCTTTTATACTTCGATAGCGTCATGCTCAAATCGATGTGAACATGATGCAAATCGCGGCACATTTCGGCCATCTGCAATATGCGCGTGCCACCGCCGTGCATGATGATCAACTCCGTATTTCGAATCGATTGAGCCAGGTTGAAGAAATACGCCAATGGATCAATGGCTTCGGGTGTATTGCGATCGTGCAGTAAACCGCACACGCCAACCACCATAGGCACCTCCAACGCATCGTTGGCCTGCATCACGGCATAAAAACGTTCATCTGCCGCATGGTACTTTCCAAAGCGATTGTGAAATTTCACAAAACGTTTCTTGCCATCGCCAAACTCAGCACGAAATGCTGCGGCTGCTGTTGCGGGTGAATCGTATGCCGCAGGATTGAACGTGCAAGCATGAATGATCTTCTTATCGGAAGCAATCAACTTTTCTTGTTCGGAGTTGCCTATGGTTCCGGGCAATGGAACGGCAATGGCGGCATCGATGCCGGCTTCTTCGATGCACGCTCGAAGACGTTCAACCGACGCATCGTGAGGTGTTGTAAACCACTTTCCATCGGCCGTGATATGAACATTCGCATCAATAATCATTGCATGATGAATTTTAGCGCAGCGAAAGCAGCTTCAGCACGGCTAATGGCTTCAGCGCGATTTATACCCTCTGAAACAATATATCCCGGCCTGTTGGCGCCGTGATCCATCGTGCGCACCACAGTGCCTTCGGCCATGGTAAAACCGATGTCAATTATGCCGGGCATTTGGGCTGCCTCTTCCAACTTTTCTATTCGCTGAAAAACGCCTTCGGGTGCATTGAAAAATTTGTAGCACGCTCCGCGGTGAACGCGCGCTGATGGGTCAATATACTCACCCAATAAAATCTGCGTGAGCGCTTGCGGCATGCTCACTCCTGAAACAGCTTCGACAATTGCACCGAAGATGTGACCACCTCCCGGGCGACCTGCCATTTCTATCATCTTTACTCCTTCGGGAGTAACCATACATTCTGCATGCAATGCCCCGGATTCGAAGCCCATGGCACGGCCTGCCTTCGACACCAGCTCGTCTATTTCGTGGAGCATGGTATCGGGTAAAGCAGCCTCGTAATTAATCTGAATCGTAACGCGGTAATTATCGTGCTGCTGCAATTCTTTATCGGCCTTGGCCAGAATGTAGGCCTTACTGTCTTTGAAAAGTCCTTCAATACTCACCTCGGTTCCGCTCATGAACTCTTCCACGATGTAGCGCGCACCTCGTGCATTCTCCATGGCGAACTGAGTCGCAAAGGCAATGTCATTGTCATTGTTCACTTTGCTTACTCCTCTGCTCCCCCACATCATGCAAGGCTTTACAATACACGGAAACCCGATTCGATGCACAGCTGCTGCAATTTCCTCGGCAGAGGTGCACACTTCGAATTGGGGTTGCGCAACGCCGAACTCTTTCCA
>Ga0114975_10001635_pt1 | contig 15810 bp, 9 predicted proteins | sample S_130626_EF_Meta_FD_87031 | JGI IMG/M metagenome (GOLD analysis project Ga0114975, IMG submission 87031) | Freshwater microbial communities from Lake Simoncouche, Canada to study carbon cycling - S_130626_EF_MetaG | ecosystem: Environmental > Aquatic > Freshwater > Lake | place: Lake...
AAGGGTGATACAGGAGCTAAAGGCCCTACTGGCCCCCAAGGTCCTCAGGGCCCTGCAGGAGGTGGCACGGGCTCAAAGGGTGATACAGGAGCACAAGGTCCTACAGGAGCACAGGGCCCTGCAGGAGGTGGCACGGGCTCAAAGGGTGATACGGGTGCTCAAGGCCCTACAGGAGCACAGGGCCCTGCAGGAGGTGGCACGGGCTCAAAGGGTGATACTGGCGCTCAAGGCCCTACTGGTCAAAAAGGACCTACGGGTCAGGCAGGCGGAAAAGGCGATACAGGTGCTCAAGGACCCACAGGCCCTGCAGGCGGCGGCACGGGCTCAAAGGGTGATACAGGAGCTAAAGGTCCTACTGGCCCTCAAGGTCCTGCAGGCCCTGCAGGCGGCGGCACGGGCTCAAAGGGTGATACTGGCGCTCAAGGCCCTACTGGCCCTGCAGGAGGTGGCACGGGCTCAAAAGGTGATACAGGCGCTCAGGGTCCAACTGGCCCATCTGTTTTGAAAAAGGCACTTCCAAGCTTATCCTACTATTTATCCAGCCCTATGCCAGCCCAGCCTTCTACACTTACAACAATAACGTATGACACCATTGACCTTGAAAATTCTAACGACGCAATATCCTGTGTATACAATTCCACAACGGGTGTATTAACAAATAACAGCAGTCACACGCTTTCAATATTAATATCAGGACAGTTGGAAACAAACAATACCGAGTTTGATTATGAAACACAGCAGCCAACAATACATATTGTCAAAAATGCTTCAAATATTCTCAGCAGCTCAGTTATTAATTTTAATGGCTCCAGTTTCAGCACGGTAGCAGTAATGAATCCAGGCGATTTTGTAAAGATACAGTATATCCAATATTTTAGCACATCTGTTAATATTTTATCAGGCCTAAAAACTCGTATAACTTACACGCAATTAGATTACGCCAAGGGTGATACAGGTTTTATTGGACCCACCGGTTATGTTGGGCCAACAGGCGCAGCGGGCGCAACTGGTCCATCTGTTGTGAAAAAAGCGCTTCCCAGTTTATCATACTATTTATCCACTGCAAAGGCCGCCCCACCGTCCACGCCTACAACAATAACATATGACACGTTTGACCCTTCAAATTCAAATGACGCCTTATCCTGTGTCTACAATTCCACAACAGGTAGATTAACAAATAACAGCAACGACACATTGTCAATATTAATATCAGGACAAGTAGAGACAAATAACACTGAGTTTGACTATGAAACACAACAGCCAACCATACATATTGTGAAAAACACCACTAACATTCTCAGCAGCTCAGTTATTAATTTCAACGGGTCCAGTTTCAGCACAGTAGCAGTAATGAATCCAGGCGATTTTGTAATGATACAGTATATCCAATACTTTAGCACAACTGTAAATATCTTATCTGGCTTAAAAACTCGTATAACCTATACACAGTTAGACCACGCTAAGGGCGATACAGGTTTTAGAGGGCCTACCGGCTATAAAGGCCCAACTGGTGCTGGGGTAAAAGGTGACACTGGCCCCCGTGGACCTACTGGTGGAGGAGGCTCAGGTGCTCGTGGCGACACAGGAGCAACGGGTCAAAGGGGTCCCACAGGTAATCCAGGCCCAACCGGCCCAATGGCCCCAGCCCGCCCCGTAGCATCCCTTTCATACTACATTGATACATTTCAGCTCACACCACCAAACAGTAAAACAGTTGTGTTGTATAATGCCTATGATGCAGCAAATTCAAATGGTACAATGGATTGTGTATATGATGCGCTAACGTGTAAACTTGTAAATACATCGAATAAACGATTAACAATATTAGTATCAGGACAGCTTCAAACAGATAATAATAATTTCGATTTCAGCGTGGACCAACCCTGTATTTATATAGTCAAAAACGGCAATAATATATTAGCAAGCTCAGTCATTAATTTCAGTGGGTCCAGTTACAGTGCTTCTGTTATTTTAGCGCCGAACGATGCAATAAGTGTTAAGTATATACAATATTTTAGTTCAAGTGTAGCTATATTGCCAGGTAAATATGTGTCCCGTGTTACATACACCCAGTTAGATTCATCACAGGGCGCTTCAGGGGCGCGCGGCGAAACGGGCCCCGCGGGCATTCAAGGAGTTCCTGGAATTAGCACCTGGATTCCTATTACAAGCAATATTATACAAGATGCCGAGGATTCATCATATTTTTATAAAACATCTGGCCCCTTATCTGGTAATAATTTTGGCACTAATTACTTACAATCGGCACAGGGGTATTTTGGTGTATATATTGGCACCAATATGGAAACTTACGGCACAACACAGGAAATGGTTATAGGCCTGGGCACAGCTGCAACAACAAGTGGAGCAGACTACAATACTATACAATATAGTCTCCATTCATACAGTACAGGTTCAATAACAATAGTAGAAAGTGGAACTGTTGTTGCCACATATACTGGTTGGAACGGCGGACATGTTTCTATTACATTTGACGGCCTCAAGGTAGTGTATACAATAGCAGGCACAATAAAACGGACATCAACAGTATCATCTGGGCAATACTTATATGTCAAGGGTTTCATAAAACTAATGGGGTCCGATTCATCAAATACTGGTTTTACAAATTTAGTAGTATGTCCTTTGGCAACGTCTGCATCCGTTGGCGCCAGCGCGACGCTATATCAACCTGCTTCCCTAATAAACCCCGAACCAGCCTGGTCCGACTACGACACAATAGTGATTGACTGTGGGTCAGCATCTACAAAGCGCAACGGCAAGGTCTTATATTTTGGTCTGGGTACTTAACTCCTATATAAAGGGTTAAATCTGAGTATTTTTAACATCGGATAAAATAAGGGATGCCGACTCTGTTGATTCAGACGCGCCGAGATACGGCAGCCAATTGGGCTAATAACAATCCAATATTGGCCAGCGGTGAATTAGCACTTGAAACAGATACAGGTCTATTTAAATTTGGAAACGGCACAGCCGCATGGAACAATCTTCAATATACAACTGGTGGTGGTCCACGCACAAATTTGTTTGTATCAAGCATAACATTTCTAAATCAAAAAACTACCCTGAGCCCAACACCATTAACCAGTATAATTGCTTTATCCAGCGCCACAACTCCAATTGCTGCTTTTACAAGCAGCATTAATAGCCAAGTATCCTGTTATAATGACCCGGCTTATAAATGCAATCAAATAGCATCTAACGGCAGTTTATATGTAGCTGTTGGCCAGGGCACGTCATCTGCAGATTGTATTCAATGGTCATCGGATTTTTCTTCATGGCATCCGTCCAACCTTCCTATAAGCACCCTTACAGAAGCAAAAACAGTCTTATGGGATGGTGCCTTATGGTGGACGGGTGGCTCAGGAAACGCTACAGCGCCTAACGCAAAATTATACAATAGTCATGATGGCTCAAACTGGACCCAAGTCATTGCTAATACTACTGAAATAGGTCCCGACACTATTACTGATATAGCATATAACGGCGCAAATCAATATGTTATAGTGGGCACAGGCACTACAACAAATACAGTAAACACACTAGCTTACAGTTATATTTCATCTCAGTCTATATTATTTGACACTACCTCTACAAATGCAGAACAAAGCACCTATTACAAGGAGCAGTATACATCAGTAAAATATTTGAACGGTTTATACATTGCAGCAGGGGCTAATCACTTATTAAAAAGCACAGACGGCAGCAATTGGACACCTATAGTAACAAATTTCGGCCCTGGAAAAGTATCTATTGCCACTAATGGCGCCAGCTGGTTAGCATCAGGTATTGATAAAACTACAAGTACATCACTTTTTATACAATCGACAGATGGTAACACATGGCTATCATCAGCTCCAATGACAAATACAGCCAACTTTAACAAAATAGCATGGACTGGCAACGCTTGGATAGCAACATGTGGCCAAGTATGGACCACAAGCCCAGATGGGTCAAACTGGACGGATATGGCCTACAATAAGCCCACGAATTACGTAAGTGCATTAACGGGCCAAAATGCATTATTTGAGCCGAACGTATATACATCCAGTATTTACTATACATCAAGTGTGTTGAATAGCGCACCTTCTGTCTACGGCATAAATCCATCAAAAATCCGCATTGTGACTGCCACCGTTGAAGAAGTCCAGACCACGTTGCCATCAGACGAGCTAATTCTAATTTCAACATCTGCAACAAGTGTCACAAATTCAACCAAGCCCACTTTAGTATTGGATCCAACCGGTTTCACAGACGGCCAACATATTAAATTAAAACTTATGGCAAATAGCCAACCGGTCGTAGTTTCGAGTTTTGCCACAAATCCCATAGATGGTTCTGAAAAAACACATAGCATGCTATTGACCAATGGCACTTACAAAAATCTGATGTATTTTCAGCGGACGTGGTATAATTTATCTACACACTAACCGCCCCGGCTTGTCCCTACCTTTAATATAATACGGCACGCAAAATGTGAACCATATTATACATATAAGGGCCCAGAAAAAAAAATCTTTGTCTAAGGGGTTAATAAGTCAGTATTTTTTAAGCACATATAACAGTAAGATATGCCCAACATCCAAATTCAGACGCGCCGTGACACGGCGGCGGGCTGGACCGCTGCTAATCCAGTGTTGGCCAGTGGCGAATTAGCATTTGAAACTGATACAGGTCAATTTAAATTTGGCGATGGAACTAAAAGCTGGACCGCCTTGTCCTATGCAGGTGGTGGCGGCGGCGGTCCCACAGCAAGTCTAACCCTGTCGTCCTTGACGCTGGTAGGCCAATCCACGCTTGTATCAGGAGGCAATCCTATAAGCTTGCTATTTGGCGGGGTCCAAATGGGTTCGGTTAGTACAAACTTAACTAACGCCACATATAATCCGCTTCCATTTAGCACAGTGTGTTTGGATGTAGCAACAAATAATCAGGGCTTATATGTAGCCGTTGGAACCAGTGATTTATCACGTGGAACAGTACAGTGGTCTAATGATTATTCAACGTGGAACAATGCTGTAACAACACAAATTGGACAGGAGATAGATGGCATGTATGCATCGCTGTGCGTTAAATATTTTGGTGCCAACTGGTGGATAGGTACATTCGGCAACAATGAGCCCACAACAACATCGTCTATTTATTCCAGTCCAGATGGTTCTAACTGGACAGGCCAGCTCATGACAAATACACTTAGCACACCCCAATGTATTATGGATATTGCCTATAATGGGTCAAATCAATACGTTGCAGTTGGAGTAGGTGGCGTCGGAAATATTTATTACACCCCTTCCAATCCAATTAATTTTATACCGGCAATCATGCCAAGCACATCTTACAATAGTTATGGATTTAGTAAAGTAGAATACAGCAATGGTCGTTATTTAGCCGTTTGCCAATCAGAAAATATGCCTCCAGATGAAAGCCCAATTATTGTGAGCACCGATGGTAGCAACTGGCATACTACGACAGGTATATCGTTAAATCCGGCAAAACTAATTTCTATGGCATCCAATGGTACATTATGGGCAGCTATTGGTCAAGCTAGCACCTCCAGTGCATGTCAAATCTGGTCATCCGATGGAGGCCATTGGAGTGACGCGACAACGACGCAGTTATTGTCAGATGGCGATGGCACTCTTGATATTATATGGACAGGTACTAATTTTATAGGAAAAGCTGAACAATCAAATGATAAGTGGATAACCAGCACCGACGGTTCAAACTGGACTGGTACAGCATTTAATGCTGGTGGAAATGTTACAGGCTGGCTCAGCTTAGGTCCAACTGTAGCTGCTACTTCTAGCATTATTTACACTAGCTCCGTTTTGACGGCGGCATCAAGTGGCAGCGGACCCAACTTTAGCCCCAGTGGCATACGTGAAATAACTTTATCGACTGTGGATACAATTTTACCAACGGACCAGCTTGTATTAGTTAGTCTAGCTGGAAGCGACACAAATCCAACATTATGTCTACCCACTAATCCTATAAATGGGCAACGATTGGATATTCGTTATTATTTTGGCACCCAAAATATAAATATTTCATCACCCGCTACCACCAGTATTTATACAACTGCAAAATATCAAATTATAACAATGAGATATCCAGATGAATCAGCAGGCATACGTGGCTACGAAAATTTAGTGTATGCAAATACCCAATGGTATTCGCTGGGCGGAGATTCTATACCGTATGTTCCAGCAGTGCCAACGGTGCAATTAGATTTTGCTAATTGCTCGGCAAACATCGCCCTTACATCTATTACAGTTGCATGGGTTGCCGTGCCATTGGCGCAAAGTTATAAGGTGTTTTATTTTAGCGGTACCGGTGCCAAAGAGGGTGTAACTACGACTTTAGCTCCCCCAATCCCAATTACTACACCACCCACCTTGACAGAGCCAGTTAAGGGGTCAGGCACGGGAAGCCCCATATTTACTGGTCAATCAGATGTAGTAACTGGAACATCAGTCACTTTAAGTATTTCAACTAAGGAGCGTTTTATGGGTGCGGTTTATGCTTATAGTGACACGGGTGCAACAACTCGTCTAACAAATTTCCCACTCACCTGTTTGTCGGCAAGTAACAAGGGGGGGCTCAACAAATTATACTTGACAAAGACCCAGTATACAAATAATGGGGAGATATTTTATATAGTAGAAACTGGAATTGCTACAACTAATTTTGTAAATGTAGCCGAAAAAGACCTTACCTAAATTAGATTAATGCGTGTGTTGACATATGAATCCCCCGATAAGACACAGCATACTATTGAAAATATTTCCTATGAAACAGCACTTAAAGGTCTAGAAGTTGACAATGGTTGGATAGAGGTTATTGATGCCTATGACCAAAACAACGCGGTTCGCGCCTACTTTGATATCGACTCGGATACAGAAGTTCTTACGCCTATTTTAGCCGCTTTAAACACAATCTTTGGCACAAGCACCCAAGACTGGGCCATAAGCACTGGCTCACGTAACCTAACGCCAACTGTAAGAAAAATATCATATCACATACTTTCCAAGCGCTTCTGTATAACCTTAAAAAATTTGCGTTCCATAGCCTATGCCTTGAATGATAAATTCCCCGCATTGGACTACACCGGATTGTGTATTTCCATGACAGCCACGCATGAGCTGCTATTTTTCCGCTTACCCAATCAACGAAAAGATGCCGTCAATAAAAGGGCCCCACCAATGACTGTTATACAGGGCAATCTGTCTGACTTTATTGTTACTCATATTGATGGACTCACGGAGTTTACACCACAGTTGCCACTAAGTATTTAAATCACACACTTTTCTATAAAATTTTATTTTATTAATAGTCTATTAATAAAATAAGCCCTAAGTAACGATGCAGCCTATTAGAACAAAAATCAGGCGTCAAACTTCCACTGTATGGGCAAGCACAAATATGGTTTTAGCGGCTGGTGAAATGGGTTATGCAACAGACTCACTAAATTTTAAGTTTGGGGACGGGACACAAGGTTGGAATGACTTGTCCTATGCTGGTGGAGGTGGTGGCGGCGGCAAGGGTGATACAGGCGCTACAGGTGCAACGGGTCCATCAGCCCCCTTAGGTAACTACTCTGGCAGACTAAGCAGTATAATATTGAGCCCGGGCCCACAAGCAACTAGGTGCACAAGCACATTGGCTTACACACCTGGGCTTGAAATATATGGATATATTAACGCATCTAACTATTTTTATGCAACTGTATCAACCTATAATAGAACTAATGGACTAATCACCTTAAACACCTATTCAGTTATTGGTTCAGGTAGTTTTACTAACGCATACATAAATATTACTGGACCACAGGGTACTACGGGCCCTACAGGCGTAATTGGTCCAACAGGTCGCACAGGGTCGACGGGTTTTACTGGCCCTCAGGGTCCTACGGGTATAACGGGTTCAACTGGCCCTACAGGTAGCACAGGCCCTACTGGTATAACAGGACCAACCGGCATAACAGGATCAACCGGTATAACTGGCCCTACTGGACGAATTGGACCAACGGGTCCTACTGGTCCAATAAATCCAGTAAATTGGCGGGGAGCGTATAGCGATACCATCGTCTATAACGCAAATGACGGTGTCACTTATAATGGGCTCACCTATGTTATGATAGAACGAGTAGGGGCCCCAGGCTATAATCCAACCCTGCAATTTTGGGCACAACTAAGTGGGCCGACGGGTCCAGCTGGTGGTGGTGGAAGCACGTATCCTACATTATCAGTAACAGGGTTAACAGTGTCGTCAATTAATAATTCTTTAATCGGCGCAGCAAGCGATACGGCTTCATATACTGGTTCATTATGGGCCAAAACTAATATAGCAGCAACTGAAATTTCTTCATTGTTATATGGAACAGCCGTAAAAATTGGAGAAACCAATCGGACACCACAAGGCGCTAACAGTGTTGCCATAGGTTACAATATGGGGGCAGCGGGCACAAATACAATTGCTATAGGTAATACTGCAGGACAAATCAGTCAGGGTAACAATGCTATCGGGCTGGGATATCAGGCTGGTCAAGTCCAACAAGGGCTTAATTCTGTGGGCATTGGTAACAGTGCAGGCTACTTCCAGCAACTTGCCGATTCAGTAGCAATTGGGACTGATGCTGGTAAGACCAACCAGGCGGGCACAGCAATAGCAATAGGGTATGGCGCTGGGTTGACTCTTCAACGGCCTAACTCAATTGCCATAGGTACTTTATCAGGCGCATCTCAACAAAATGATTCAGCCATAGCAATAGGTACTTATGCAGCATCCACATCTCAAGCGTTAAATTCTATAGCAATTGGGCGCTACGCTGGCGCTGGAGGATTAGGCGAAAGTGCAATTGCAATAGGCAATAGCGCGGGTATTACTGGCCAGCCAAATTTTTCAATTGTATTAAATGCATCTAATACAGGATTAACACCCACAGCCCAAAATACTTTTCATGTGAAACCAGTGCGTCAAGCTCATACAGTAAATGCATTGTTTTATGACACAACAACAGGAGAAATAACATATGATGGAATAGTTTACACAAATGCGTCTGATCCCGTTCCTATAGACATATCCACAGTTAATCTCAACTCATATTCTATGGCAACAAGTTTTAATCCCCTTTACGGGGTAGACCCAGCTACAATACGCAATGTTACCATTGATACAGCTCAACCGTCTGTCATAACAGAAGTTACCTCAAGCGACCAATTACTTCTTATTTCTACGGGTGGCACAATTTATGAACCCTACATAACTTTGCCCAGTAGTTTTCAGTCTGGTCAGCGCCTAATGGTGCGCTACTATAGCGGTCAAACACCTGTTCATATTTCATCGCTGGCCGAAAATCCTATTTACACATATGGTCAAATAAATGACATAAGTCTATATCCGTCAATTTCAACAAACTCATACGTAAATTTACTGTATTCAAACAACGCATGGTATACCCTTAATGATATGAAAGCCTAAAATATAAAAATCCTCTAATGTAAAAATACACAAACCTATATTTTTACATTTTATTAAGTCCGTCAATTACTTCTTCTTGTCAGCCTTTGCATTTTTGCGGGTCTTGCGCACAGCGGCCACCTTGGCCTTAGTATTTTCACTAAGCAGCTCAACAGAGGCCGCGCCCAGGCGTTGATGCGGCTCCTTGTATTTTAGTCCCAGAAAGGCAAAGATTTCAGCCTCATATTTAATAGGTGGCACTGGCTTAGCATCAGGCACCTTGCCCGTCAGCTTCATCTCATGCTCATTCAATGTATAACCCAGCTTCAAGGCATGCTTGCGAAACGCCACGTTGAAGTCTCCTGAGCCAGTGAAATACAGCAGAGCATACGGAAACTCCTCAATGGGCACCAACAGCAAATCAAGACGACGGTTTTTCCCCTTCAGATTCACAATGCTCAAGCACTTTTGCTCACCCTTAGATAACACCTCCACCATGTAATCAGTCTTAACCAGCTTGTCCACGTATTTCTTGAAATCCTTCACGTCCCCACCCTCAGGCACGGTCAGCAGCACATCAATGTCGCCGGACGATTCAACGCCACGTCTATAGGACCCTACCACAGAGCCCCGCATGGTTCCCTCTAAAGCCCCTAACAGTAACTTCTCATGGGCCTTCATTTCTGCACGGGGAATGCGCTCCATAATGTCCTCATAGTAGCGCAAGCCAATCTTCTGCTTATCGTGCAGCAAGTCCGGGTCCGCCGTCACGGCTGCACGCAGCTGGGCAATAGTCTTAATGCCTGCAGCAATCAGGGCCTTTGCCTTAACAGCACCAATACCGAAAACCCCCTGTAGCGTATCCACGGCATTTAGCTGGTGCGTCTCCTGAGCTCGGTCTGCCGCTGCAATGTGGCCCGTAGCCAACATTTCCGCCACCTTTTTGCGAATCTTCTCTCCCACACCAGGCACCGCGTCCACATCTTCCAGCTTTTCAATGGAGCCCTCAAAAATGCGCAGTTCCTGAATGACCTTAGCGTAAGCCTTTGCCTTAAAGAACGCCTTGTCACTAAGCTCCCGCCGCCGCAACACATCTAACGCCTCAATAATACGTGCTTTAAAGTCAGCCATTTCCGTAGTCTTTTGTTTCTATACTTAGCAATGCTTTATATCAAGACTCACTATTCAATTTTTTAACGACGGAACTCATACTCGTTATCGCCGTCACCAACAACACCCTCATCACCCTCCGCGCCGTCCTCTTCTGACGCATAGAACTCCTCCTCTTCTTCGGGTACCGATTCCTCCGATTCCTCAGATGAGTAATTACCAAACACGCGGCGCCGCTCCGCCTTCAAGCGTTCGGCCTCAAACCGCAGACGCTCAGCCCTGCGCTTATAATAGGTTGTCATATCAGGCATTTTTAGTGGCGGGTCATCGTCTGAATCAGACTGACCCGAAATGTCAATAACAACACAGCGGGGCTTACGTCCCGCTGCTACAGCTGCCGCTGCATCCAGCTCTGCTGCAGCCAGTCTTGCGGCAATCTCTGCCTTTCTATCAACGGACCCAGCTACAGTAGATGACGCTGCAGAAACAGCAGCCGCCTTAATTGATGATGACGACCATGCGCTTTTCTTAGCTGCAGGCGGCGCCTCAATTACCTTATTAAGCGATGGAAACACCTCATCAAAGCTCTTAATCTCGGGGCCGCGTTTTGCAGGAGCTACATAACCTGCAGCAACCTTGGGTGCAGCAGCGGCGGCATCATATGCCGCCCTACTAAGCAGGGGCAGTGGCGCCTCCTCAATCCGTGGTGCAGGTGTGTATAGCGACCCCATTTCCAACGCTGGCTGCTTGGCCTTACCAAAGGGCGAATCCTCGTTTCGTCGCGGAGCCTTGCTAAACGCTGAATAGTTTTCAGCAGCATTAGTGGTGTTTGCAGCACGTGTCGGTGCCTTATACATATTAAACCAGTGTTTCTTATATACTACTAATATGTAAGCTACGCGGCTTCAATTTTATAAGCCGCCAGTTTGAAAACACCACACCTATAATTTTGTGGGCCAAATCTTATGCACTTATAAGTGTGAATCACAAAAAACCCAAAAAATTGAAATCATCCTGGTCCAGACTTTTATGACCAAGTGCCCAAATAAGACACCCACTGCCAAGAAGCAACAAATGTCCTCTGCTCAGAACAACACTGACATGAAGCCCGCGCGCAAGCCCCGTGCCCCGATGACGGATGAGGCTAAGGCGGCAATGGCCGCAAAGCGCGCCGCGACCAAGGCTGCCAAGGCCCCTGACGCGCCTGAGGCGGGCGCCGAGGTCAAGACCCGCAAGCCCCGTGAGCCCCTTAGCGCTGAGGCCAAGGCGGCAATGGCCGAGAAGCGCAAGGCCACGCTGGAGGCCAAGAAGGCCGCCGCCCCTGAGGGGGCTGAGGCGCCTAAGGCGAAGAAGGGTGGCAAGAAGGCGGCTGATACGGATGAGGCCGAGGTCAAGACGCGCAAGCCCCGTGAGCCGATGACGGATGAGGCCAAGGCGGCAATGGCCGCTAAGCGCAAGGCCACGCTGGAGGCCAAGAAGGCTGCAGCTCCTGAGGGGGGTGACGCGCCTGCCGCTGCCGAGCCTAAGACCAAGAAGGGCGGCAAGAAGGCGGCAGCGGCTGCGCCCGCAACCGCGCCTGAGGGCACGGTCGAGGAGGCCCCGCCTGCACCTAAGGCCAAGAAGGGCGCCAAGAAGGCCGCTGCGCCTGATGTGGCCCCTGAGCCTGAGGCCAAGGTTGAGCCTGAGGCAAAGGCCGAGCCTGAGGTCAAGGCCAAGAAGGGCGCCAAGAAGGCCGCTGCGCCTGATGTGGCCCCTGAGCCTGAGGCCAAGGTTGAGCCTGAGGCAAAGGCCGAGCCTGAGGCCAAGGCCAAGAAGGGTGCTAAGGCCAAGAAGGCGGCGGAGCCTGCTGAGGTCGTTGCGCCTGAGGCCAAGGGCAAGAAGGCGACCAAGGCCAAGCCTGCACCTGCAGAGGTGGCCGCGGCACTTGTGCCCGTGGATGCCGAGCCGTCCAACTATGAGATGGTGGATGTGGACGGTGGCTTCTTCATGGTCCACCACACCACCAAGAAGGCCTATCGCGCTGACCTGAACCTGGACGGCGACGCGCGCGCCCTGCTGGACCAGCACGTGGGTGTCTTCAAGGACGGGGAGATTCTTCCCATCTTCGACGACGACGAGTAAAGTAAACAAAATACAATAAAACCAAAAGGCCCCAGTGCCGAAAAAAAGAAATACAAAATTTTTTAGTCACACATGATATAACCACCATGCCTCCGTCAAAGCGCCGTCAGACCCGTAAAAATAAGCGCTCAAGCAAACGGGCCTTAACACGCCGTCGCATGTCTGGAGGCTGAGGCGGGCCCCACTTCAAATATTAATCTGTAAAGTGAGATTTACCATAGGTAAAACCTACGGTAGTATGACGTTAGCAACTATATGTTTTTATAAACAGGGCGCTGACCGACCCCTTCATTTTTTTAAATATAGATTAATAGTAATGAAGCGTAAAACATTGCGCCGCAAACAAACAAGAAAGGCTCGTTACCATGGTGGTGCTGCAGGTCCACCCAAAAAGGCCGAAGCTGAAGCTTCAGCTTCAGTCCCAAGACCAAGCCCAGCCCCACCGCCACCTCTTGAGCATATGCCACAACTATGTATAGGAACAGGTCAATATGATAAATCGGACCCCGGCTCCATCCGCAAAATTATTAAAGCGGGTTTAGCTGCCGGTTACAGACATATTGATACAGCAGATGGCTACGGGCCACCTGAATACCATGCAGCCCTGTCAGATGCATTAATGACAAGTGGTGTAGAACGACACAAATTGTGGATAACCTGGAAATCCAATACTATAACTCTTGAAAATATCCAACATGCCGCCGCCCAAGTGGGTGGCTACATAGATTTGTTTCTTATTCATCATGCGTATAGCGGGGGACGCGCAGAACAATTTGATATATTTACTGCAGCCCAAGCCCGCGGTCTAATCAGGCATTTTGGTGTATCCAACTGTGAAAATATAAAAATTCTACGCAAAATCAAATCCAAGTATCGAATTTTTGCCAATCAAATACAAGCCGCGCCACCAGGGGGCATAGTAAAACCCCATCATGCACGGCCAAACGCACGCCCGCCGACCTTCGTCGCCGAATGTAATGCCCTGGGTATTGCCGTAATGTTATACGCAACAATGTCTGGAGTCAATCAGAGTGCAAATTTATACAACGAAGAAAAAATTAATCTGCAAAGCTTTTATTTTGAAAATTCAACAAAAATAAACAGATATTACACGCAAAGATATATTGTTGGGCAACCCAACGTATTAATTGTTGGCACAACATCCGGCAGCACACTGCCGCAAAATATGCGTGATTTCACTGATACGTTAGCTCAACAAAATCTACTGTCAGAGGAGGAAATGGCAGCTATTGAGCATTTTCTCAAACAACTTGTGTTAGGCCCAATGAATATGTAGGTCTGCATAAGAAAAATTGAAATCGTGGCATTCCGATAACTCTTATTTTGACTAAAAAATCACTTCACAAAAAGAAGCTATTTAATAAAGTTCAGAAACAAATGCCTAAGAAGCCCAGAAAAACCCGCGTTGGTTCTAAAGCCTGGTCGGCCCAAGTGGCCCGCGACAAGGCGCGCCACCAGACGCAGCAACAGGAACCCAAGCCTAAGGCACGCAGCACTTGGAAAGATGACTCTTGGTACAAGCGGCAACAAGAGCAGCGGCAAGAAGATTACCAGCAGCAGCAACAAGAGCACCAGAAGCGACAACAGTCAGCCCAGAGGCAGGTGCCAGAAATAAGTATGCGTCTTAAATGCCTCAGGGCATTAGGGCTAACATCTGTTGCCACCGATGCAGACATCAAAAAGGCCTACAAGCATATGTCGCTGCTCTACCACCCTGACAGAAATTCTCTCCCTTCAGCCTTGGAGAAGATGAAGGGAATTAATAACGCTTTTGAATACCTTACGGGCAAAAACAAGGACTAAAAATTTAGAAACAAAAATAGAAGAACATTTTTCTATTTTTGTTAATGTCACTTGACGAAAAATTATAAAATACACCCCCTAAATCTTAAACTGCAGCGCCAGCTCCTGTTTCAGTATTCAGGCCACGTGCCTTATATAATTCATATACGGCCTGATTGCGGTATTTGACCGAAAGCATAGGCGCCGTTAGCCCATCAACATCGGCCAGCGCTGCATCAGCGCCAGCTAGTAAAAGCAGCTCCACATTTTCCACTGTGCCACGGCTCATAGAACCCGTCATTAGAGCGGTTTCGCCATACTGATTACGATGGTTTACTGAAGCCCCTGCCGCCAACAGCAGACGCAAAATCTCCGTGTTGCCTAGATGCGCCGCCTCCATGAGTGCCGAGTTGCCACCACCAGAAGCAATGTTTACATCGGCACCACCTGCCAAAAGGCGCTTCACAACAAGCGGCGCCTCAGGTTCATTGGGATTCATGGCCAACATTAGCGCCGTCATGCCGCCGTCGCTTTGTGCATTTACGTTGGCCCCCTTTTCCAGCAAATAAGACACTAGGTCAGGCGCGCAGTAATTAGCGCACACCATAAGCGGGCTGTACGCCTCATTTGGACTGCGCTCTTCCATATTTTCAGCAGTCAGACTTTCCATTAAAAGGGGCAAATCACGCGTTTCACAGGCGCGCCAAAGTGCAGGTATCTCTAACTCCATTTTATCTAAATCACACAGCTGGGCTTTATACCGGCTAAAAAAGGTTTTTTATAAGTTTCTGTATTTGTCTATTTGTCCTTGCCCTGTTTACTCAATCTTGGGTCCACCCTTGGACGCCTTATCGCGCCGCTTTACCTCGGCCATAACAAAGCCACGCTGCCCTGCCTCCGTTACCATATAGTCGACAAGATAGCCAGACGCCGTGTCGGCATCCAGGCCCCTGTCCTTGACCAGGTAGCGCACGCCGTTTTTCATATTTGCTCCCTGGTCCATTAGCATGGCAATGTAGTTGTATGCTGCATCCCGCTCAGCATTGCCCGTGTTAGCGGACAGATTGCCGGCTGCAGGCTCATGCGTTGCAGGCTCATGCGTTGCAGGCTCATGCGCAGGCGCCGTATCAGGTGCCGCCGTATCACGCCCTTGCGCCTTTGCAGCAAGCGCAGCTGCCTTCTTGGCATTTACCGTGGCCAGGCGCTTCTCCGCCATTGACGCCTTTGCTGCATCCGTCATAGGAGACCGTGGCTTACGCGGCTTGGGCTCAACCCACGTGCCCTTTTTTGCCGCAATTG
>Ga0114975_10001637_pt1 | contig 15800 bp, 9 predicted proteins | sample S_130626_EF_Meta_FD_87031 | JGI IMG/M metagenome (GOLD analysis project Ga0114975, IMG submission 87031) | Freshwater microbial communities from Lake Simoncouche, Canada to study carbon cycling - S_130626_EF_MetaG | ecosystem: Environmental > Aquatic > Freshwater > Lake | place: Lake...
CATTTATGCCTTGTAAACTTAAATTACCGCCAACGATCTGTGCATAATTGTTGGTAACTACGGTGCCACTGATTGCTTGTCCAATTGACACAGTACCAGTAACTGTTCCGCCAACTGTTAGTGTAGTTCCGCTAGCACTTGAAGCAGTACTTGTAAAACTGTTAGTACCAGTAATACTCAATGGGCCAGCAAATACTGAACCACCGCTTGTGTAAGTGGCACTGGCAGTGCCGGCAGCGGTTAATTGGTAACCTGAGGCAGATGCACCAACACCAGTAACAGTGTAAGAACCATTATAAGCAATTGGTGTAATACCTTGTACGTTTACTATGGCACCTGTCAAGTAAGGTATCGGTGGATAATAAACAAATGTCACTGCCGCACCAGGTGTTCCTGCTGTTGTTACACTGGCAGCACCAGTAGTATAAGCAATAGTACTTGTTGCGGCAGTGCCTGCTGTAAATGTCAATGCTACACCGTTCGGTGTTAAACTTAATGTTACACTAACGTTTGCAGAAATACTTACTATATAATAAACAGTGTTAGCAACAATACCCACGTTGGCCAAGTTAGCACCAGTAAAGTAAATTGGCATACCAATTGCTAATCCTGTTGTGGTACCAAAAGCAAGTGTAGTTGTACCATTACCTGTCAATGTCTGGGCCCCAACAGTGCTTGGAGTACCAATTCGGAATTTAGTAGCACCATCAGTGTTCAAGATGAAATAGTAATTACCAGTTGAATAACTTGTAATGGCACCTGCGCCAAATGTACCAGATATTTGAATTAATCTTTCAGTTGATAAAGTATACTGAGAACTATTAACAGTGATCCAGCCTGCGGTATCTTGAATAATTGCACCGCTCAAGTTAACTGCTGGTTGTGCATAAGTAACTGTTACTACAGAACCAGTACCAGAAGCTGTGGTAACTGGCATGTTGTTTGCTGATTGTATTGCACCAGCATTCACACCAGATACAACCATACCGGTTGCAACTGTACCTTGACTCACTGTTCCTGGAGTTAACACACCAGATGCAACACCTAATACACTGTTGCTTAATTTAGCAACCGAAGTTGTTGTTGCGGTGGCAGTTGTTGTGCTACTATTAGTTGTTGGAATCCAGGTTGAGCTTGTTGACATACCAGCTGTACTACTCACAGTAATTTGATTACTGCCAGTGTAGGCTGCTGAAACTGTTGGTGTCAAATATGCCGCGGTTGCAAGGAACGATCCTTGACCGTAAGCAACATTTTTCCAAGCATAACTGTATGGTAACACTGTGTTTGGAGTTGTCCAAGTAATACCATCTGTAGAGTATGCTGTTGCTGTTCCGCCCTGTGCAACTGCAACAAATCGTCCGTTGCCCCAAGCAATACTGGTCCAGTATGCAGTTTGTGGTAGTGTTCCTGCTGTCCAAGCTGCTCCGTCTGTTGAGTAAGCTGTTGTTGAACTCAAACTAGTACCGCCTGTGATTGCCACAAATCGTGCTGGTCCTGTGCCGTAGGCGATGGCTACATAATTAGCACTAACTACGGCACCACCGTTACTCCAACTTGTGCCGTTTGCACTATAAGCTGTCGCTGTACCATTTCCAATTGCAACAAAACGACTGTTACCGTATGCAACACTAGTCCATGTACCAGATTGTAGGCTAGTCATTGCTGTCCAGCTTGTGCCGTTGGTGCTGTAATATGCAACTGTGGTTGCTGCTGTGCCGGCAACTGTGACAAAATATGTTGTTGCACTAATTGCACCACTTGCAACACCAACATACGCACTAGCAGAACTCAATCCAGTCATTGCTGTCCAGTTTGCACCATCAACACTGTATGCACTGTTGCCGCCTGCTGTGGAAACAGCTACGAAACGACCGTTAGCATATGTTGAACTTGACCAAGTTGTGCTTGCTGGCATTGTGCGACTTGTAGTGGCAAAACTAGGAGCAGTAAATGTTACTCTTGGTTCAATGCTATACGTAGTTGTGCTATCTAGTGTTGAGCTAATTGCTGTGCCCACAACCACATGATCCCAACCGGCTGCATTTACAATCATAGTACTGGCAGTTGCATCTGTTAAACCAGAACTAATTGCTGGACCACCACTTGTTGCACTAACTGCAAACTGTGTTGCACTTGTGATAGCCTGGACATAATAAATTGTACCAGTTACGTTAAATCCGCCAATTGCAGTACCTGTGAACACAATTGGTTGATTAACATATAATGTTAATGTACTAGGAACAGTAACTAATGCTCCCGATGCGGTAACTGCACTTGCTGTCAATGCCGTGAAACTTTCTTTTGCAACGGTTGCTTGTTTGCCGCCCGAAGTGTAATAAGCAATATATCCAAATTGTCCTACACCCAAGCCAGATGTAATTAGTAAACGCATACCAAGATAAGCTGCACTAACTGCTGTATCAGAACCAGCAATAATAATGCTATTAGTTGTTCCGCTTTGTGCTGTGTTAGATGCTGTTACATAGCCTGAACCTGTGGTCAACATTCTGTTTTCAAACACAGCATTATCGCGAACTTCATCACCTACTGCGGCAGCATTAATACCGTTTGCACTATTGAATGTAAACGATGTGCCTGAGTTTGGATATGCATTACCAGCATTGCTATATTCTAATCTGTAAATACTTGCTCCGCTAGTAAATGTATTTGCAACTTGTGCTTGTAACGCACGATTGTTAACAGTAGCAGTAATAGGAGTTTCGGTGCTATTTACAGATTCAGAAACAGATCCAAACTTGCCATAACTGTTGTTGCCGTTTGTGGCACGAATCTTGCCGCCATTTTCTGCAAGATAACCAATGTGTGCATAATACGTGAATACTGAAACTAATTCAGAACGGCCGTTGTTAGTAACCCATGCACCGATTCCGTTGTCAATAACTTGTGTAAAGTCATTAGCAACAATGGATTGATTGCCGCCAGCATGTAATGCACCGTCTACTTTTAGGCCAATGCATCCGTATCCAAATGTAGTGACGTTTTGTACATAAGGACTGCGGCGTGAAATCCACACGCTGGCATCGTCTACTCCTGTTCCAGGATCTAAACTTACATATGCTCCAGCTGTTGGACGCTGTGTCCCGTAACTGTTTGCAGCACCTAACGTACCAGTTAATCCCTGCAATGTACAATTACGTAGGCCTGAGCCGTTTCTCATGTAGAACATGTTGCTGGTTGTATATCCGCCGCTTGGCTGGATAACTGTTGAACGTAGTTCGTCGCCAATAATTGCACAGTTTTCTGGAATGCTAATTGGTAATATTTCTGAATATGTTCCAGATTTAACATAAATTGAACTAGAATATCCAGTAGTTGGCAATGGAATACCTGATGTACTAACTGCTGTTAGTGCATTGATAACAATATCAAACAATGCACCTGCCGCTGTAGTTGCTCCTGCTTCAGAAGTATATGATCCGTTAATTACTTGATTAACTGCTGGACTAAAGCTGGTTAATGTTTGGTAATTGGTACCTGGAGCAGTATTGGTTAATGCATTGGTAACAATGTTAATTTTTAATCTTTGTAGTAATGCAATAATGTAAGGCATTGCTGATGTAGTGGCTGCATTTACAAAAGTAGTAGGAGTAGCAAAATATGCTTTTGTTGCATTTACAGTATTGGTATTACTTCCACTACGTAAATCTTGAGTAATAGCATCTAAAATAATTCGTGAATCACGCAATGTTTTTGTACCGTCATATACCGAACTTGGACTGAATGGTGATATACTATTTGTTTTAGCGTATTCGCCGTACTGATACATTTCGCGAACGGCCCAGTTGACGTTTTGTCCAAACAAATAGATAGCATTGGGAAACAATGTACCTGCAGCCACTTGAGAACAAGCATAGGCAATAGTTGCCCATGGTTTGTCAAGTGTTTTGCCTTGATCAGTGGCAGTGGTATCAGTGCCGCCCACGGCAACATAATACACATTATTAATGTTACCAAATGTGTTCCAATATAAATTAGTGCCTTGTATAGTTAATACTTGTCCATCTGTACCAATAGGCAATCTTGCAGGGCCTGCTCCACTGTAATATAATGTGTCGCCCTGTGTTGTTAACACTGCGGTTTCTGAACCAGCAGCCAACAAGTTCCAATATATACCAGTTAAATCAACAGTAGGTTTGTTTGTTGCAGTAGCAGCAGTATGAGCTAAAATACAAACATATGAGTTTACGCCATCTTTAATTGTGTCGCCTGCTTTGTATGCTGTGGCATTTGTCCATGTACCTAACCACTTGTATCCTGGATTTAAAAGTTCCCAGTATGTGCCGTTTGGTGGTTCGTTATTAGTGTGATCTAATTTTGATAGGTATGTATAACCATTTAATCTTATAACATCGCCTACTTTGTAGGCTGTTGCTCCAGACCAGTTGCCCACAAAGTTAAATCCTGTACTTAATACAGTCCAGTAAGAAGTAGCACTACTTGGAGTTTGATTTGTATGATTTTGTAACGCTACATAACTGTAGCCGCCGTATGTGACAACGTCGCCTTGTTGATAAGTTGTTGCACTGGACCATGTACTTTCAAATTGTAAACCTTCTACAAAAATACTCCACTTGGTGTTATCAAATGTTCCTGCAGATGTATGATGTGTTGTACAGATCCACAAATCAGCACCGTACTTAACAACATCGTTTAATTTATAACGAGTAGTTCCTGACCAATCTGTCTTATAGTCAAAACTTCTGTTAACTAGATCCCAAGAACCTGAATCTGCTTCTAATCCGTTTGCAGTAGATTGACTTGTGTGTGCTGCATTACAAATATAAACAGATGCCCCATACTTGACAACATCACCGACTTTATATGTTGTGGTTTGTGCCCAGCTTCCAATCCAATTGAATGCACTGGCAAATATCGTCCAATTGCCTTGATTTGTTTCTAATGTTGTACTACTTGTATGCCCAGTAGTACAAATATAAACTCGTCCACCGTACTTAACAAGATCATTAACATTATAGTATGTAGTAGTGGCCCAAGTGCCTCTCCATGTTTGCCCGTCAGCAGTAATATTCCACTTTGATCCTAAATCGGTGTAAAAATCTGCCGAGCTTGTATGCCCTGTGGTACAAATATATACTTTACCACTAACTCTAACTACGTCATCTTTTACGTATGCGGTAGTTCCTGCCCAGACACCTTTCCAGACAAATCTAATTCTACCTAATTTAAACTCTGCCATATTCTACTCCAGATTTAAGTTTTAAATATTTATCAATATACATTTTAACGTCCTCCTGCCACAAATATAGCAGTTGCCAACATGTTACCATCAATTCCGCCTGTAAAATTAACTTTGCTTTTGAAGTTAATTGCAATGCCCAGTGTGTTTGTTATTTGATTCGATGTTGCTATCCTAATTTGGCCAGCTGTTGCTTCGTTAACATTCAAGTTAGCACCACCGCCACCTATTCTACTTGCAATATATGATTTAATTGCTTTTTGTGTTACCAAAACATTGTCGCTGTTTGCAGGCAATGTTGTATCTGTGCTAATTTCAGTGATTGTTGCACTGGTTCCACCCAATACAATACCGCCAAGTGTCAATTGAGATAATCCGTTTAACTGAAAGAAGCTGGCGTTTAATGTTGCTGTTCCGCTGGCTTGTTCAACTTTAAATAAACTACCGACTCTGAAGTTACCGTCTTGATCGGTAGCCGTGTAAAATGTTCGACCGCCTCCACTTTCAACTGCAAGATTTTGAGGTTTTATTGCAGTAACATCAATACTAGGGTAGTTTGTAACCGCAGCATTGCCTGTACCAACTTCTAAGAAGTCGTGTCCTGTAAGTCTAGCTTGACTGTATCCAGATCTTATTGAAATTACAGATCCTTGCGTAGGAGCTTGAGCTAATGGTAGTGTAGGATATATTTGTAATCTAGCAGAATATGGACCGCTTCCAGAAATATTAGTTGCGGCAACTAATCTAAAATTAGATGTGCTGCTAAGAAAACTAACGTTTGCACCTGGAGTAGGAACTGACGACAACCCGCTTACATATACATAATCTCCATACTGAAAACTATCAGCATATCCTGCTCCTAATGTAACTGTAGCCGATGCTGTTATGTATCCAGTACCTCTATTGCTAAAGGTAGGAGTTGCCAGTACGCCATTTCCAATCCTAACTTGATATTCTACTCCAGACCCATTTGGATCTCCAATAACTAGTGTTGGTGCTGACGAATATCCAGAGCCTGGTTCAAACACTCTAAATTTACCAATGCGTCCAGAGGCAATAACAACTCTTGCTTGTGCCCTAGTTCCAGAACCAGGAGCACTGAATGTGATTCTAGGTTCAATACTGTACTGACTTGTGGTATCAAGGTCCACCACTGCATTAACACTTTGCATAGCATCCCATCCGGATGTTCCGTTGCTTTCTTTCAATATAGTGGCTAGTTTGGTTGACGAATTGTATGCACTGATATATCCGTATTGTCCTGCACCACGGCCTGAAATAATAACAATACGCATTCCTAGATAGTTGCTTTGTGCATTTGAATCGCTGGCTGCAAGATAAATTGTTCCTCCCGAACCACTACCAGCTTGTGCATTATTAACTACATTTAAATATCCGCCGCCGCCGTAGCTTCCAGAGCTTGTGAGATCTGTTAATCTAACTTCGTAGACTCCGCCGTTACGTACATTTGCTGAGCTAACTGCCGCATTTAAACCAGAACCTGTAAACGAAAACGATGTAGAACTATTATAGCTTATACCAGCATTGTCGTATTCAAAGCCTAATATTTGTACACCATCGGTGAATACAAATCCAATTGTTGCATGGCTACCGCCGTTGTTTGTGGTGCCTGTAATTGCAACTTCCGTTGAAGACGTTCCTTCAGAAACTGCACCAAAATCACCGTAGGAGTTATTTCCGTTTGTGGCACGAATCTTGCCACCATTTTCTGCAAGATAACCAATATGACAGTAGTATGTAAAAACCGAAACTAATTCAGAACGTCCGTTATTAGTAACCCAAATACCAATACCATCTGAAATAACTTGTGTAAAGTCGTTGGCAACAATGGATTTATTTCCGGTAACATGCACATTACCATCAACCTTCATACCGATGCAGCCGCTGCCAATAGTGGTAACATTTTGTACATACGGGCTTTTGTATATAATAGGACTAGATGGATTCAATGTAACAAATGCACCAGCAGAAGTTCTTTTTGTACCATAACTGTTGGCTATTCCTAAAGTGCCAGACAATCCTTGTAAAGTCATGTTCTTTAAAGCAGAGCCGTCGCTCATACGGAACATGTCTGATGTTATCGACCCTGAGTCTGGCTGCACTACAGTGCCGCGTAGTTCGTCGCCAATCAATGCAACATTTGCTTGTATAACAATTGGTAACGTTTCAGAATACACTCCTGATTTAAGATATATTGTTGCAGTTCCTGTAACATTATCACAAGCATACTTGACAGTTCTAAATGGTTTATCTAGGCTTGTACCAAAATCTACAGCATCTGTTCCTGACGGTGCAACATAATAAACTTTTGTTCGAACACCCCATAATCCCCATGATGGACTGTTACCCGATACTTTTAATACTTGACCTTCTGTGCCAGCTGGTAATCTAGTTTTTGCACCTGAATTGTAGTAGATAGTATCAGCAGGACTGGTCATTACATTGGTTGTCGTACCTTGTACTAAAATAGTCCAGTAGGTGCCACTTGTGCCACCGCCAGGAATATCAGAGTCTGGTCTATTTACGGTTGTGGCACCGTGTGCTTGCAAACATTGAAACGTGCTGGGACCAAAGGCAACAATATCACCTAATTTGTATTGAGTTGCAGTTGGAACTAAGTCAGTTGTTAGCTCAACCCACGAACCTCTCCATTTAGAACCTTGATTTACAACTTTCCAATAAGTTAAATTTGGCGGAGATTGCAAAGTGTTGTCTGCTGTGGCAACATACAAGTAACCGTTTTGTCTTACAACATCGCCTACTTTGTATAGTATGCTAACTGGTGTTAGTCCGCCTGTAGTAGCCGCATAATCTCCTACAAAATTGTAGTTTGCAACTACGATAGACCAATATGTTGTGTTGTTAAATGGATTTTGATTTATGTTATTTTGTTCTGCACGATATGCATATCCACCATATGATACAACATCTCCGCGTTGATATGTTGTGCCAGAATTCCAAATGGCAGATTCAATTTGTAAACCGTCTAAGTATACAGACCAGTTGGCTAAATTGGCGGCAAATGATGTTGCTGTATGGCCTGCCGTGGCAATCCATAAAGACCCACCGTACTTAACTACATCATTAATTTTGTAACGAACAGCATTGGTCCAGTCGCCTTTAAAATCATTTTGTTGATATACAATTTCCCAAAATGCACTGTCTGCTTCTAAACCACTAGCAGCTGACCCAACACTATTATGTGCCGATATACATCTGTAAATTGTAGCACCGTACTTGACTAAGTCATTAACTTTATATCGTGTGCTTACAGCCCAATCTTGTGTCCAGTTGTCAGATTTTGCAACTGTTTCCCACTTAGATTGGTCACCTTCTAATCCAGATGTAGAGTCAGCTCCTGCAACTCCTGAAGTTGTTGCACTTTTACTTGTATGTGTTGTCAAACATCTGTAAACGATGCCGTTGTAACGAACTAAGTCGCCAGGATTATATAGTGTGCTGGTTGTCCAAATACTTCTCCAAGCATAACCATCTAACATTAATACCCAGGTTGCGGCTGCTAAGTCAGGAGAAAATGTTGCCGCACTAGTGTGCGTGTCAAAACAAACATATGTTTTGCCGCCGTAGGCTACTACGTCATCTTTAACATATTCAGTGACAGCTGCCCAATTACCTTTCCAGGTATACCTAATTCGTGCTATTTTAAAATCTGTAGTCATAGTTTACTCTTAACTTGAAATACCTGTTGGGTATGTATATTTTGTGTTTATTCTAGCTACTAACTGTCCATCTGCATCAACATAGTAATAGATTCTGCGATTGTCCCAACGATATTGCTCATACAACAAGTTTTCATAAACAATGTTGTGATACACATCTCGACCTTCGTAAAAATCAGTACCAGTATCAAAGTCTTCGTAATTATTTTCAATGTCGCCTGGATTATTAATTGATATAGAATCAACACGGCTTAACTGATCTACTAGTGTAAGTGTAATCTCACCGTTATCGTTACGCTTGATACCCATGAAGTATCTGGGCTGAGATCCAATCATCTCATCTTGACTGCGTCCAAAAAAGAAATTGCTGTTCATATCGGTTCCCTTATGCTATCTCAGCGTAACTGACAATGACATCTAAACTATCAGCAGTATCGCTTACCACACTTAAACTGCAACTGTTGCCTAAAATAATCTTCTCGCCATTTTGTACTAATTTTGCTGAAGTATAGGGCGGTATAATAAGTTGTTTTATATAATAACCTTTAGTTGAAGTAGCATCAGTAATGTACACATCCACAATAACGTCATAGTCAACGATGTTTGCTACACTTAATCCAATTAGTGTAAAAATGTTGGAAGGAGTTGTTGACAAAATTGTCGTCTCAACGGTTCCTACTTCTTGTTCAACTTTTGTTCTAAAATAGGTTGTCATTTCTATTATCCAAATATTAAGGCAGTTTGAATGCCAATGTCTGTGGCCACATTGGCAGTGACACCAGCGGCTGCTCCAGCAACACTGATCCAAGCAGTTCCGTTCCAAATTTCCACAAGGAATAATTCGTTGTTGTAACGCATCATTCCCGTTTCAACGTATATGCCAGTTGGTCTTGCAGCAACAGATCCTACTGGAATTACAACACCCCGTGTACCAGCAATTTTTATGTATCCACTATTTGTTTCAAGGAATTCAGTTACAGCATTGTTGGAAATGTTTGTGATTGTGTTATTGAAAATCTTAATATTTCCAACTACAACACCGCCAGTGCCCGTGGTTGTAAAATTAATATTAGTGTCAGCAGTTTTGGCACTGATAGTGTTGCCGGTAATTTCTAAGTTAACTGTTTGAAAATTATCAGCTGTGAAATTGGTTGTTGCAATGCTGGATACAGTAACCGCATCACTGTACACACCTGCCCACTTTAATGACGGAGTGCCCAATGTAAACTGATTGTTTTGACTAGGAACAATATCGCTACCCACTTCACCTTCAAAGTCAATGACATCAGTAGTTTCGTTACCTAGAGTAATGTTTCCGTTGGCAGTGATACTACCAGTTGCATGAATATCACCGTATACATACATGTTGCTGTTGACATTAACTTGTCCTGAACCAGCAGTGGTGATATTTAAATCTTGATTTGTTCCAAGTGTGGCAATTGTGTTTCCACTAATTTCAAGGTCAGTTCCAATCAAAGCACGGCCTTGGTAGACAACACCATTAGTGCCTTGTGGTAAAAAGTTAATTGTTGAGCTTGAACTACTGATTGTGTTGTTTGCAAGAGTAAAACTAGCAAGTTGTGCTATATTGTTTACTTCAAGATCTGTTGATTTTGTTGTGCCGTTAACATCAAGATTGTACTGAGGAGATGCGTTATTAACACCGATCTTATGGCTAGTAACATCCAAATAAAGTAGACTCGTCTCAAAAGCTAAATTTACTCCATTACGAAGCAAATTATCTTTTAAGAGCGGACCTGAGATACGACCAACAGCCATTTACGCTCCTTTGTACACCGAGTTTCACGGATAACCACCTTGCATAGCGGGTTTACCACTGTTGAATATCGTAAAAACTTGGTCAGTTTTTACAGTAATAGTATTTATTATATTTTGGTTTTTAGCCCAGTATAAGAGTCCAAATATCCATGATCTCTTCTACCTCAATAGTTGATAGAACTGGACTAGTACCAATCATGGGAATCCATTTTCTCTGTATACTAATATTATTTCCGGTGGCTAAAAATCCAGTTGCGGGCACGTCTATGTCAATGCTAACGCCTGGAACAATTCCAGTAATTACTGTCAGTGCAACAAATATCCCGGGCGTAGCACAGCTGACAAAATCACCTAACGCATATCCCACTGTGCTGTCTACATAAATTGTGGTATCACCAATATTAATATCTGCTGTTGTAGCAGTTATTGTAACTGTAGTGGTATCGGAAACATTTGCATAAACCTCGGGAGTAAATGAAGTTGTGTTATAACGAATTGTTCCAAGATCTGGGACAGTAGGTCGTTGTGCAGTAGTTCCTGCGGGCACTGACCACCCAGTTGATCCACCAAATTTAAAATATCCAGTTCCGGTTGAAACAAATTGTAGCGGTGCGGAATCGTGATGTGAAAAGGTGTTATCTTTAATTGATAAAAAACTGTTAAAGTTCAAACTGCCAGTTCCGCTAGGAATTATATTGACATCGTTAGTTGCAACGGTATTATTGATAGTGTTACCGCTGATTCTAATATTACCGGTATCTAAAGTTGTAATGTTGGCTGTGGTTGTATTAAAATTTGTGGTTACTAAATTGGTAGCATAGATATTCTTCCAAACTGATGGAGATGTATCTTCACCTAAGTTATACGCACCGCCTATGATTGGAATTATGTTGCTGCCAACTTCTGCTCCAAATGTGATAACATCACCCGGGTCGTTACCCAGTGTGATATCACCGTCAAACGTGACATTTCCTGTGGCAGTAATGGTGCCGTCTACATACACATTAGTTCTACTAACGGTTGCTGTTATTGTGTCTAGCGGATTTAAATTCACTAATGGAGTGTTACTTGTAAAAATTATATAATAATCTTGTCCAAAATCCGCAAACGGTCCTTGTACATTAGTTACAGCAGTTCCTTTGATAAATTGTGTATGATTAGTAAGATCTGATCCTATGTCTAATCCGCTAGATTCCCAGCTTGCTCGTGTGGCATAAAAATAATTTAAACTGGTAGTAGTATAAAATCCTGGATCATTTGGGACAACCAGTGTAGCTCCCACTCCTGTGCCAAAAACCAATCTACCGGTAGGATCAAATATAATATTTTGATCAGCAAATCCAGTAAGTTCCGAGCCAACAAAATTAAACTTACTAGTGCTGCCTATACCAGTTAATGCAATAATAGGATCTGTAGTTTGATTCGGAGTAATGTAAATATTTTCATCTCGATAATTAGAAATCCTATCTAATGTACCTACACCACCAAAAGAAAAGTGTGCGATGTCTGTTTGAGTTTGTACTATGAGATTTTCAGAATAAATGTCTCCAAACACATCAAGTGTTCTTGTCGGAGTATCAGTATTAACTCCTACAAATTTGCTATTGACGTCAAGATACAGCACATCTGTGTCAAATGCAAGATTGGTTCCGCTGCGTAGTAAATTATCGGATAACAGCGGGCCGCTTATCCTGCCAAATTCTTTGCCTGGAACAACTTGATTAATTTTTAAGGCCATGAGTTATGCCCTTATTGATCAAAACCATGCAATACTGTGACTGGTTTTCCTGGCGGTACTGGGCCACTGAAAAGTAAGTAGTAGCCCGAACCAACTTGGCTAGATTCAGCAATGGTAATGGCAGTTCCTGCAACTATCGGTGATCCTACAATCGGGTTACTGATGTCAATACTGGTCAATGCACCAGTTGTCAAGTCTGTGGTGTATGCTGACACAGTTGTGAGTGCTGGAATACCAGTTCCAGTCACTGTGGCACCAGTAATATCCAATGCTGGATAAATTGCATGAATACTGGTAATTGTTCCTGCCACTGTTTGAGACCCAGTAGTGGTACTCAGATAACTTACAGAAGTTGTGTTACAAGCAGTTACCACTGCTTCTCCGTTATATCCATAAGGTGTCATTCCGGTTACTAGAATAGTTTCACCTATTCTAAACGGTGCAGCTGGCTGAGCAGCAAATGTTAGAGTTGCAGTTGTGCTGGACCCACTTGCACCAGTTGTTTGCAAACTGGTATTGAAATATAATCTAGTTGCAGTCACAAGTTCAGTCCTACTAAGAGTACCATAGTATGTTTCTGCACTGAATGTTGGATTTTGAACAACAGTGTAATTGGTAGTGTGCAGTTGAATTACATTTTCAACAATCACTAATAAATTAGAACCCGTCCAAGTATAACCGCGTTGTGTTATAGCAGGAGGTGCTGGATTCAAAGGCCCAAAATACACAGTGTCGCCATCGCCTACGCCAAGTGTTTGTTGTGTTATAGATCCAGATTCTCTATAGCGTAATGCACGCCATGTACTGCCTTGGTACACTTCAATATCCAAAGTTGTTTCATTGTAACGCATCATTCCGTTTTGCGGAACAACTGGTCGTTCGTTATCAGCATCTCCAAACCCGCCCGCTGACATATCTGTATTGCCAAGGCCGTGAGGCAGTTTTAATGCTGTACGCGAGTCCATTATTACAGAACCGTTGGTATCAACATACAGCGTGTTGTCATACGCTGCTCTACGATTAAGTGTTTGTCGTCTTAGGTATCTCATTATACTGCCAATGTGCTTATGGTCATTACTAGTGTACTGCCAACATCTGCCTTTGCATACAATGCATCACCATTTTCTAAAACTAATTTTTCTTGATCTAAACTAAGAGTTTCGCCTGCTGTAACTGGAAGTCCATTCACAATCAAGTTGTCGCTGCTTGGTGCTCCGCCGCCATGCACTGCATATAGATAAACAGGACTTACGTGTGCTGCTGGATTAGCGGGATCAAATGTGTATAAATTACAAAAAACTATGCAGGTGATTGCGTTACTTCCAGTACTGGTATAAACTGGAGTTGCTGTTGAAGTAGTAATAGCCACTGATTTTATTGCCATGATTGTTCCTTATAATAATATACTTAATAAAACTGCACGATTCTTACTTACTAATTCGTCTGAATCATTTGTCATTCCAGCAGTGCTTGTATTTTTAAAAAACAATCCAGTTTTTCCTGGCCCTACATTCAATGTATTTGAAAACAACTGTGTTTTTGTAGCAGACAATACTGGAAATGTTGACTGATTTGTTAAATTTAAAAACGAATTAATTTCAACATTGTTGTTATTTGCAAGTAATACTAAATTATTACTGGATATGTTATTGATAGAATCGTCAAGAATGTTTACATTATTAACATTTAATCCGTTTTGACTTAGGGTTGCTACAATATTTTGATTATTAAGTATTCCTGGATGTCCCACAAAGAACTGTATGTTACTTCCAAATGCTTGAATTTTGGTATCTTCGTTTCCTGGTGCGGCTGTTGGAGGGAAATACATTCTATCAACTGTAGCAACACCACCTGATGCTGTTACATAATTTGTGATTGCTTTCCAATTTGGAATATTATCGTCATTATCAGATACATGCACATAGTAATCATCGTTGGTCCCGCCGTTGGCAATACGCAACATGCCACCGGTACTTTTTAAATCAAATATAAAATTAGCAGCACGATCGTTAATAATACCTGCCAAACTTAATCCGGTAACAGCATTCGATGCCGCAGTTTTTAAAACAAAAGCACCTTGTACTTCAGTAGCGACTGCCGCTTCATAGTATGCTACTTTTTCATCAAACACTAATAGTGCATTTCCATTAGGATGACGGCCTCGATCAATTTCAATTCCTGATTGTTTATTATTTTGTGCATCGGTAGCAATTCCCCAGTCAGGATAAACTGCAAGAGCATTGTAATTGCCGCCGCCTCTATTAAGAGTTATAAGTCTGTCTTCGACATACATTTGTGAAGTATTAACTGTTGTGTAATCACCTTGAACTACCAAATTGCCAGTAACATAAACTGTACCCGTGTCGAGTCCAGTGTCCAATGTGATAGTTCCATTGGAAGCAGTTTGAATTCTATAATTACTTTGACTGACTTTTAATATTCTTGACATCTGTTATCCTTAAGTTGGGGACCTAAGTCCCCAGGCCTAATTACTGATTACTAATGGTAACAGTTGTGTTTACCACTGCTGAATCAAAAGTCCACTTGGCTGTTGTACCGCTAGCGAACTGTGATCCCGCTGAACTAGTTCCAGCGTGTGCATTAGCAACTGGAACTAACACAGCTTTGTGGGCTGTTAGTTTTGCAACAAGATAAGTTCCGCCTGCACTGTCAGTGGCCATGATACTCATTTCCATAGCACCTTTGGCTTCAGTTGGAACCAGTTTAAATACCCCAGTGCCTTGACTTGTTTGTACTTTGTAACGACGTGTGCTAACTTGCTTGATGATATCGCCTGTAAGAATTTCAGCATCGCCTGAACCAAATTGTGTTTCAACTAGAATGCCGTTGAAACGTGCTGTGGCACCACTTGTTAACACTGCTGTCTTATTTGCAGTGCCAGTACCGCTGGCTAGTGCGCCACGAACCGTAACAGTTGGAGCTGCTGTGTAACCCGAACCCGCTGACACAACTGTTATAGTACCTGCTGTGGCACTAGTTGGTTGGAATGTTAATACTGGTTTCTCTCCACCAGTAATTTGTGGAGCACCGATATCTGCGGGTGCAATAGTGTATGGTCCACCAGTTAGGTAAGTCATACCAGATAAGCCTGTTGCGTTAGGAACCGATGCTACACTTTCTCCGCCTACATTAGCTGTGCCAAATTTTGCGTAGTTTGTGTTACTAAAATATTTTTTGTTTAAAGGACGTCACATTTTATTTTCTATTTAAGAAAAATAGCGTTCTAGGCTATACGCGGTTGGATTTCCGTATAAAACTTACACCATGTAAGTCATACAAAGTATTTATCACATCGTGAAAAAGGGCACCTAAGTGCCCTTTGTAGTTTACAATACCTTTC